>Ga0209628_10003690_pt1 | contig 10830 bp, 8 predicted proteins | sample TergutCu122P4_FD_187285 | JGI IMG/M metagenome (GOLD analysis project Ga0209628, IMG submission 187285) | Cubitermes ugandensis P4 segment gut microbial communities from Kakamega Forest, Kenya - Cu122 P4 (SPAdes) (version 2) | ecosystem: Host-associated > Arthropoda: Insects > Digestive system >...
GGTCACGATCACCGGAATCACCGGTCACGATCATCGGAATCACCGGTCACGATGCCGGAATCGGCGGTCACGATCAGCCGGAATACCCAGTATGGCGCGCGGGCCAGCAGGGTTGGTACGTCGGTGATGGGGCCGTCTTGCTCGGACAGCCAGGTTTTGGATTCACGCTCTTTATCCGGAAACGGGTTGATGTCAAAAGCGGGAGCCAAACGCCACAGTCCATGCTCGGCGTGCAGGAAGCCGTGGTTTTGCAGATGGTCGTCCACGTTGGTGATGAGCAGGTTGAACAGCATCCGGCGCCAAAGTTGCCGCAGATCTTGCGTGGGCGCGTGGCCGTGGGCGCGGATGGCGTCGGCGATTTCGGTGTAACTGCGATCTTCCTGGCGGGAGGCTTGCAGCAGGGAGGCGGCGGATTGGTAGGGGATGCGAGCGCCGTCCTGGTCGCGGTCGAAGCGGCGAATCACGGCCACCGGCACTTCGCCAAGGCCAACGATCTGGGCCGCGGCCGCGATGATGCCCGCCTTTGCCGCCAGTTGCAAGGCCAGCACCTCGCCGCGGGTGACGCTGCGCGTGTCGTCCACGCTGGGGAATTTGCCGATGGCGAGCCAGCCGCCTTCATCCACCACGGTGCATTTGGGCCGCATGCCACCCAGCGACGTGCCTTTGCCTTGCAGGTAGCGCAAATCCTCGGCGGTTTCCTGGCCGCGCTCGACGGCGCGGCTGGCCTGGAAAATCCGTTCCAGTTCGATCAGCGGCGGGGTGCCGCGCTGGCCCGCGGCCACGGTGCGATGCCAAGGCCCGCCCGGATCGCGCAGGCGCAGCGCGCCGACGCGGCTGAAATCATCGACCGCCAGCAGGTAGTCCAATTCCGTGAGGGCGGGCAGTTGCGGATCGTGTTTGCGGCGCTTGGCATGGTCGCGGGCGATTACGCGCCGGCCCCAAGCATCGGGCGCGGTGTCGGCAATGGCGCCGTGGAACACCGAATCGTGCGGCGAGGCGGCCTTGTGCGGCTGGTGGCCGGCCAGCAGTTGCAGATCGGCGGAAATGTTGAAACGCTCCGGGCCGGTCAGCCAGTTTTCGTCATAGGCAAAGGCGCTGTTTTCGCGCCGTCCTTGGCGAACGTACACGAGCGCACCCACCGGCACACCTGCCTTGCCGATGCAAAGCTGAACCTGCCGGCGCGTGGGCGCTGCCGCCGTGCCCATCACAGCGCTCCCGTGGCGCCGGGTTTAGCGCGCACGCGCTTGGGCAGGTGCTGATCCATCAGCGTTAGGCCAATGTCGTCGTGGGCGGTATCCAGCAGGTTTTCCAGCGCCCGGATTTCGCCGAAAACGTGCAGCGCGCGGGCGAAGAAGTGGATGGGTATCCGCACGTCGCCTTTTTCCATGCGCCGCACGGTGGACAGGGACGCGCCCATGCGCTCGGCCAGCGACGCCTGCGAGATGTGGCGACGCCGGCGGGCCAAGGAGATGTCGCCACCGAATTTGTGGATGGCACGCTCGACGGGGCGGGGCAGGGGGGAATCCATTTAAGCACTCTCTTGGGAGCTGTATCGAACGATTGATGCTCCAATGGGAGTGATTATAGGGTTACAGTTACCCTGCATGCATCGGGGTGTCGACCCGCCCTCCGCCCAACTCGCGCATTGGTCCCGGATCATGCCCGCCGGCGGTTTTGATCAGCGCTTGGATGCGCGTTTCGATGGAGGGGTGGGTGGCGAACAGGTCGGCAAAGCCTTCGCGCGGGTTGTCGATGCACATTTCCATGACGGCGGAGGTAACGCCTTCCAACTCGCCCCGGTTTTCGATTTTGCGCAGGGCGGAGATCATGGCGTCGGGGTTTTTGGTGAGTTCCACCGCGCCGGCGTCGGCCAGAAATTCGCGCGAGCGCGAGAGGGCAAAGCGGATCAGCACCGACATGATCCAGGCCAGCACGATGAGGACGAAGGCGATGAGCATGGCCAGCGCCGCGCCCTTGCCGTCGCCGCCGCTGCGCGAGGAGCGCCTGCCGCCGCCCATGCCGGCGCGGAAAACCACGCGAAAGAGCAGCTCGGCAAAAAAGCCGATCACGCCCGCGATGATGCCCGCGATGACCATCAGCCGCACGTCGCCGTTGCGGATGTGGGTCAGCTCGTGGCCGAGCACGGCTTCGATTTCGGCGTCGTCCAGCGCGGCCAGCAGCCCGGAGGTGACGGTGACGGAGTATTGCTTGGGGTTGAGGCCGCTGGCGTAGGCGTTGAGCGCGCTGGTGTCGATGATCTGGAGCTTGGGCATGCTGATGCCGCGCGAGATGCAGAGGTTTTCCAGCAGGTTGTACAGGCGCGGCTGCTCTTGCCGGGTGACTTCGCGCCCGCCCGTCACGACGTCGATGATGGCCCGGTTGAAGCGGTAAGCTATCGCCATCCAGATGCCGCCGCCGATGGTGGCTACCGGCAGCGCGTGGAGCAGATCGGTCCCGGCGGCGCGCAGGTAATAGGCCAAGGGCTGGCCGGCGTGCAGATAGACTTCAGCCAGCAGCGCGCCGGCAAACACGAAGATGTAGATCAGCAAGAACAGGCACCCCAGCAGCACGCGCGAGCGTGTCTTGTTGGAGGCGATCTGGGTGTACAGGCCGTAGGCAGCCATTTATGAAACGGTTGAGCGTTTTTGCGTGCAAGCCTTTTTGGGGCGGGGCGCATCGTGGCAAACAACCCACGCCCAACGCTCAACTTTTCTAGAACTTGACGCTCGGCGCCTCTTCGGCCTGCGCGCGCTGCTCGCCCAAATCGTAGAAGTCCTTGCGCGTAAAGCCCAGCGACGCGGCGAACCACACCGCCGGAATCCGCAGGATGCCGGTGTTGTACTCCTGCACGGCGTTGTTGAAAAAGCGGCGCGCGGCGGCCAGCTTGTTTTCAATGTCGGAGAGGTCGATTTGTAATTGCTGGAAGTTGGCGTTGGCCTTGAGGTCGGGGTAAGACTCGGACAGGGCAAAGATGCTGCGCAACGCGGTGGTCAACTGCCCTTCGGCGGCGGCGGTTTGCGCCGGCCCCTGTGCCGACATGGCGGCGTTGCGCGCTTTGATGACTTCTTCCAGCGTGCCGCGCTCATGGCTGGCGTAGCCCTTGACCGTTTCGACTAGGTTGGGCACCAGATCGCGCCGCTGCTTGAGCTGTACGTCGATATCGGCAAAGGATTGATCGACCCGCTGCCGCATGCCCACCAAACCGTTGTAGATACTGAAAATCCAGAAGGCGACGACGAGCAGCGCGACGATGATGACGATGAGGGTTGTTGTCATGGCAAGACTCCAAGAAGGGGATGGGGTTGCGACGAGGCTATTGTATTTGTAGTGCCTGTTTACGCTATTGTCGCGGTTGCGAAAGGTGGCTTTGGCGCGGCGCGAGAGGCTGGCCAAAACTCAATACAGTTCAGATAAGCGCTATTTCCGCGCAGGCGGGAATAAGGGCCTGATTTTTGCGTCCGGCGTTGAGCGTTTGGCGTGCAGCTATCTTTCGGCGCCAAGCACCCTGCCGCTATCGGGCTGACGCACAACGCTCAACTTTTTCAAAACCGAATGCCCGCCGGATTATTGGGGTCGCGCGGCGGGGCGACGGGTGTGTTCTCAACCCGAGCGGCAGGCATTTCCTTGGGCCCGGCGGCCGGCGGCGCGGTTGCTGCCGTTTCTTGGGTTTTTGGGGTGAGCGGCGCGGCGGGCGGACGGTGGTAGCCGCCGGGCAGTTGGCTGGTTTCGGGGTAGCCCGCGGCGCTTAGGTATTGCGACCAGTTGCTGTCTTGCAAGCCGCTGATTTGCTGGCCGCCGATGGTCAGCAGGGGCAGGTTGGCACTGCCCGATATTTTTTTCAGCGCGGCGATGTCGTCATTGCTGTTCACGGTTTTTTCGGTGAACGGTATGCCGCGCTGGATGAGCAGGTTGCGCCCGGAATCGCACGGCGCGCAGCCCTGGCTGGTGTAGAGCGTGACCGGATATTTTTGCGCGGTCTGGGCCAGCTCATAAGGCAGGCTGGCCGTGGCCGCCGCGCCGCCGCTTGGACTGCCGCCGCTGTTGTCTTTACCGCCGCGCGTAGGGGTTGAGGCGGGCGGTATGTCGGAATAGGTGACGCGCCCGTCGGGGCCGACGGAGCGGTAAAGCTGCGCCCACGCGGGCGGCGCGACGGACAGGGCGGCGCAAGCCGCGATGGCGGCGGCAAGCCAGGTTACGGTTGGCAAGATGATCCGGGGACGCATCGCCATGGGCACTCCTTGGTGGTGAAAACAGATTACGCAATGGCCAGTCCATCACGCCAAAAGTGTACCGCTGCCGCGAATATTCGGCATGGGATTAGGGCCTGTTCACACTATTTTCACCGCGAAAATAGTGTGAACAGGCCCTAGGCCATGCCTTGATGACGCAGCAGTGCGTCGATGCTGGGTGCGCGGCCGCGGAAGGCTTGGAACGATTCCAGCGCCGGGCGGCTGCCGCCGGCTTCCAGGATTTGCCGGCGGTAGCGGCGGCCGGTTTCGACGCTGGCGCTGGGCGTGCCTTTGGCGCCGGCGGCTTCCTCGAACGCGGCATAGGCATCGGCGGAAAGCACTTCGGCCCATTGGTAGCTGTAGTAGCCCGCCGCGTAGCCGCCCGCGAAGATGTGGCTGAAAGTCTGCGCCATGCGGTTGAAGGCGGGCACCGGCAACACGGCGACTTCGCGCCGGACTTCGTCGAGCAGCGTTTGTATATCTTGCGCCGGATCGTGGCCGCTGTGCAGCCGCATGTCGAACAAGGCCAATTCGACCTGGCGCAGCATGTGCAGCCCGGCCTGGTAATTCTTGGCCGCCAGCATTTTGTCGAACAAGGCGCGCGGCAGCGGCTGGCCGGTATCGGCGTGCGCGGTCATGCGGCGCAGCACGTCCCATTCCCAGCAGAAGTTTTCCATGAACTGGCTGGGCAGTTCCACCGCGTCCCATTCGACACCGCTCAGGCCCGACACGTCGTGCTCATTGACCTGCGTGAGCAGGTGGTGCAGCCCGTGGCCGAATTCGTGGAACAGGGTAATCACGTCGTCATGCGTGAGCAGCGGCGGCTTGCCGTTCACGCCTTCGGCAAAGTTGCACACCAGTTGCGCGACGGGTGTTTGCAGCGCGCCGGTGTCGGGGCGCAGCCAGCGCGCGCGCACGTCGTCCATCCACGCGCCGCCGCGTTTGCCCGTGCGCGCGCCGGGGTCGAGGTAGAACTGGCCGAGCAGCTGGCCGCCGCGCTCGATGCGGAAAAATTGCACGCCGGGGTGCCAGGCGGGGGCGGTGTCTGGGCGGATGTCGATTTCCAACACCGTGCGGGCCAGTTCGAACAGCCCGTCCAGCACCCGCGGGGCGGGGAAGTACTGCTTGAGCTCCTGTTCGCTGAAGGCGTAGCGCGCCTCTTTCAAACGTTCGCTGATATAGGGCCAGTCCCACGCTTGCGGGTCGGGCAGGGCCAGTTGTTCGCGGGCAAATTCGCGCAAGTCCCGCGCGTCGCGCTCGGCATAGGGCCGCGCCTTGGCCGCCAGCGTGCGCAAAAAATCCATCACCTGCGCGGGCGAATCGGCCATTTTGGGCGCGAGCGATACCTCGGCGAAGTTGCCGTAGCCCAGCAGCCGTGCTTGCTCCTGCCGCAGTTGCAAAATTTCGCGCATCACGGGCGTGTTGTCGTAGCGTGTCAGGTCGCCTGCGGCCTGGTCGCTGGCGCGCGTGACGTAGGCGCGGTACAGGCGTTCGCGCAAGGCGCGATCGTGCGCGAACTGCATCACCGGCAGATAGCAGGGGGTTTTGAGCGTGAGCAGGTAGCCGTCCTTGCCTTGTTCTTGCGCGGCGGCGCGGGCGGCCTGTTGCACATCCGGGGGCACGCCTTGCAGCTCCTGCGCGCTGGCGTGATAGGTCCAAGCTTCGGTCGCATCCAGCGTGTTTTCGCTGAACTTTTGCGTCAGCTCGGCCAGCCGTTCGTCGATGGCCGCGTAGCGCTGCTTGGCCGCGCCTTGCAGCTCGGCCCCGCCCAGCACGAAGTCGCGCAGCGCGTTCTTATGCGCCTGGCGCTGCTCGGTATTGAGCGCGCCGGGGTTGATCGCCTTGTACTGGGCGTACAGCCGCTCGTCGGCGCCCAGGCGCGTCCAGAACTCGGACACACGGGGCAGGGCGGCGTTGTAGGCGGCGCGCAACTCGGGCGTATCGGCCACGGCGCTCAGGTGGCTGACCGCGCCCCAGGCGCGCGCCAAGCGCTCGGCGGCTACGTCGAGCGTGCGGCTGATGGTCTGCCACTCGGCGGGAAAACCGGGCTGCGTGACCGCTTGCAGCGCCGCATCGGCCTCGGCCAGCAGCACGTCGATGGCGGGGGCGATGTGCTCGGGCCGTATTTCATCGAACCGCGGCAGGGCGGAAAAATCGAGTAGGGGATTGGTGGGCGAAGTAGAGGAAGCGGAAAACAAGCTCATGGGTGGGTACTTTAAGCCAATCCATGGATTCCACCAGGCTGGTTTTCTTGGCCATCGCACCCGCCCAGCCTGCCCACGGTGCACAATTGGCCCTTGGCTCCGTTTCCCTTTACTCAATGCCTGTGCCCTACGAAATCCGGCTGGGCTGGCGCTATACCCGCGCTGGCCGGGCGAGCCGGCGCAATGGTTTTATCTCCTTCATCTCCGGTGTGTCGATGCTGGGCATCGCGTTGGGCGTGGCCGCGCTGATCGTGGTGCTCAGCGTGATGAACGGCTTTCAGAAAGAAGTCACGGACCGGATGCTCAGCGTCATCGCGCATATCGAGGTGTTGACCCTTGATGGCGAGGCGCTGCCCGACGTGGCGCGCACCTTGGCTGAAATCCGCACCCATCCGCAGGTGACCGGCGCCGCGCCGTTCATCGGCGCGCAGGCGCTGCTGGCGCGTGGCGAAACGCTGCGCGGCGCGATGATACGCGGCATCGACCCGGCGCAGGAGCCGCAGGTCACCGATCTGGCCGCTGAACTCAAGGACACGGCGCTGTCCAAGCTGGTGCCCGGCCAGTTCGGCATCGTGCTGGGCGGCGCCTTGGCGCAAAGCCTGGGCGTGATCGAGGGCGACAAGGTCACGCTGATTTCTCCCAGCGGCCAGATCACACCGGCCGGCGTGGTACCGCGCCTGAAGCAAATGACCGTGGTGGGCTTGTTCAACTCGGGCCATTTTGAATACGACTCCACGCTGGCGCTGATCGCCATGCCGGACGCCGAAAAAATCTTCCGCGTCGATGGACCGACGGCCATACGCGTCAGGCTGCGCGATCTGGGCCAAGCGCGCGCCGTCGCCGAGCAATTCACGCGCACGCTGACCGGTCAGCCGCTGGTACAGGACTGGACGCGCCAAAACCGCGCCTGGTTTGCCGCGGTGCAGATCGAAAAGCGCATGATGGCCATCATCCTGGCGCTGATCGTGGCGGTTGCCGCGTTCAACCTGGTCAGCACGCTGGTCATGACGGTGCAGGACAAGCGCGCCGACATCGCCATCTTGCGCACGCTGGGCGCCAGCCCCGCCAGCGTCATGGCGGCCTTCATGGTGCAGGGCGCGATCTCCGGCGTCATCGGCACCTTGTCCGGGCTGCTGCTGGGGCTACTCATCGCTTGTAACCTGGACGTGATCGTGCCCGCGCTGGAGCGCTTGCTGCACGCACACTTTTTGCCCGCCGACGTGTACCTCATCAGCCAAATGCCCAGCGATCCGCGCGCCTCGGACATCGTGCCCATTGCCCTGATCGCGCTGGCGCTGGCCTTGCTGGCCACGATTTACCCCAGCTGGCGCGCCAGCCGCGTTAACCCGGCGGAGGCCTTGCGCTATGAATAATATAGCAACTGAGCAAGCAGCGCCAGTGCTGGAAGCGGAAAACCTGGTCAAGCGCTTTCAGGAAGGGCCGTTGGATGTCACGGTTTTGCAGGGCTTGAGCCTGCGCGTGACGGCGGGCGAAACGCTCGCCATCGTCGGCCAGTCCGGCTCCGGCAAAAGCACCCTGCTGCATCTGCTGGGCGGGCTGGACGTGCCCACCAGCGGCCGCGTGCGGCTGATGGGCGAGGACTTTGCCAGGCTCTCGCCGGCCGCGCAAGGCCGTTTGCGCAACCTGCGGCTGGGCTTTGTCTACCAGTTTCACCACCTGCTGCCGGAATTGAGCGCGCTGGAAAACGTCGCCATGCCGCTGGCGATTCGCCGCGCGCCGCCCGATCAAGCCGCGCAAGCGGCCAGCGCCATGCTCGCGCAAGTCGGCCTGGCCAACCGGGTGCAGCACCGGCCCGCCGAACTCTCCGGCGGCGAACGCCAGCGCGTGGCCATCGCCCGCGCGCTGGTTACCCGCCCGGCCTGCGTGCTGGCCGACGAACCCACCGGCAACCTCGACCGCGTCAGCGCCGACACGGTGTTCGATCTGATGCTGGACTTGGCGCGCGCGGCCGGCACCGCCTTCGTGCTGGTCACGCACGACGAACGCCTGGCCGCCCGCTGCGGACGGGCGCTGCGGCTGGTGCAGGGGCAGTTGGGACAGGTGTGATGGAAAACCAGCTTGTGGGGAAGGTGTATGCTGCAAAGCGGATCAATATGGAAACGATTCGGCCCGCGCATTGAATACAGATTTGTCCAGGTCGAGACGTTCAAATCGAGCCAACAGACTATTTCCAGCAACTTGGATGGTCTGTGGTGCATCCGCTAAATTTTAGGTTTGCCTAAACGGAAAGCAACTGCTGCTCCATGCTGAAGTTGACAACCGTGGCAAGTTAGACGATACTGGCGCTTTCAAGAGGGTTCGTCTAATTGTGGTTAGGCGTTAGGCTAATCAATCCATAGTCCGCATGGAAACACTCGTTGCAACTGTTGCGCATATTCTCGGTCTTGTCGGAATGGCCGGAGTCTGGCTCGCTCCTTCGCGCATCTGGCAACTTCTCGTGCAGCGTCAAATTGGTAGTCCTCTCTCGCGTAGCCGTTCTTCTGTCGTTTTTGTCCTTATAGTCTTGGCGGCATTTGCGCTCTCAGTTTACGTTGCCGCTGACACATTGCCTCGTGTATTCCGCTGCCTTTGGACAAACTGGTGTACCGCTACTCGCGGTGGCGGCCTATTAAATCTTGCAATCTTTGGTGTCACTGTTCTGGTGGTAGAGGCCGCTTGGTTCATATCAAGTACTTTCCTGCGCAGGTGTACTAAAAATGTGGCCTAACATTGCATTCAACCCAGACGCGCCTACGGTGCACCGGTTGATTTAGGCGTTAGGCTATACACAGGTAGATCATCACATGGTACCGCTATCACTTCCACTGTCATTGCCGTTATGGGAACTCGCGGCATTTCAGGCAACACGGCCAGAAATGCACTCATTGCTCGGTGCTCCCCATTTTATTGAAACCGACTCCACTCGTACCGCCGGTGGAGAAGAGGATGGCTGGGCCTTTCTCCTACCTTCAGGGCAACGAATACTTGTCATCCTAGCGGTTCCTTACAGCAAGGTTAAAATCATCGCCGACCCACCCGAAATCACTCAGGTGCTCGAATCTCTTGGCATCTTCCCTGAAGATTCGCGTCTAAATTGTTATCCAACTCCTTTTCCACTAAAGTGAGGCTTTTGTTAGTTCCTGCAATCGCTGTCAGTTGCTGACTTGCTTGGGTCTTGTGTCTAACCCGTCATTCAACCCGGACGCGCCGCAAGCGGCGCGCCGGTTAATTCAAGCGTTAGGCTTATATGGATATTTTATGGAATTCTTGACAAATAGCCTTTACCATTGTTATTGCGGTCGGAGGGCGGCTGACTGCACATTACTTCACTTCTAAACGAGATATAAAAAATTCTCGTAGAATGACGCGGATAGAGGCACTATCAGGCTGCTGAAATACTATCCGCGCCAAGGCAAGCCTACCTGTGTAGAAGGTTGGGAAAGAGGCGGCAGGCTGCCCATTGGAGAGGCGTTTTCCCCACACTGGAAACCAGCACAACGCCGAAGCGATCGCCCCCGGAACGCAAGCAGGCAGTGCGTTGTAAAAAAGCAACACACCCCTCCGCCGCTTAAGTCCCGCGTATTGGGCCGTCCCGGCAAATCCCCCCGCTCCCCGCAGCCGAGCGAGGAAACAAGAGCGCAATGCGCCACCATTAACTGAGGTAATGGTTTCATGCTGACCGGCACTTATGGCTCGTGCCTTTGTCCATCTGTCAGTGTTGCGAATGCTTGCGATACGACTAGACGTTGCCGTGGTTTGCCCTTGCCAGAGAAACCAATCCGACGCCCATAAGTACCTAACAGTATGAAACACTATACTAGATTAACTGGGTCAGCCAGGGTACCTCAAGATCGAGAATACAGATTCAGTCTGTGAAACAAATTTGCTTAACTGACGAAAAAGACGGAAAAATCATAAAAAACAAAGTGATGCACAAAGATATTGGGCCTGACTGTTACATTATGTCACAAATCTTGGGCGTTTCCTATTGACAGTTTCGTGGTTTGTGAAAAAATTTGCCGTGATTATTACCTTTTTCAGGGGCGAGTGTCATCATGAACATCACGATCACAAACAAGGCCACCCATGCGGCGACAACAGTAACAGAACAAGAAGTAACACTGACGGGGCCTTCGGTCATTACGTTACCGATTCCTCACACTCAGGTCAAGTCGCTGGCGCGCCAAGGCAATGATTTGGTAATCAATACGGCCAACGATCAAGTCATTGTTGTGCATGGGTACTTTACCGATGGCGCCCAGGGCTCCAACGATCTGGTGTTTCAAGACGACAGCGCGGAAGACGGCGGGGCCGGCGGGTTGTGGCTGGCCGATGGCGGGGCCGTCAACGCGCTGACCGACGGTGCCACGCTGGACGTGGCCGCGGCGCTGGAAGGC
>Ga0209628_10003691_pt1 | contig 10827 bp, 12 predicted proteins | sample TergutCu122P4_FD_187285 | JGI IMG/M metagenome (GOLD analysis project Ga0209628, IMG submission 187285) | Cubitermes ugandensis P4 segment gut microbial communities from Kakamega Forest, Kenya - Cu122 P4 (SPAdes) (version 2) | ecosystem: Host-associated > Arthropoda: Insects > Digestive system...
CCATACTGCCCTTTGACAAATTGAGATATTGCAAAAAATTCTTGTCGTGCATTTTGGCTTCGCTTATCTTTACAAACTGTGGGGTGTCAGCGTGAATATCGGTCAGCATATGAACTTTCAGACCACCTTTTTTCTTCCCTTCGTCTTTTGGGTTGCGACCAACACCCTTCATTATATCCGAAAATAATGTTATGGTACTGGAATCAAAAGCATAAAACCAAACCTAAAAAAATATAAGCTGTAGCAACAAACCCGGGTGATGAATGTGGATTGCTGATTTTATTCTTGTAAGTTGCTGATATCACTAATTTTTACTTTATTTAAAAATTTCATGCAGCATTTTTATAATTTTTACGTTCTATGATTGTAAACACCTGCAAAATGCCATTTGAAATAATCATAACCCAATGTAAACACCTGCAACCGCAGGCGCAAATGGCATTTTACAGCATGTTTTACGAACAGGTGTTTCAACGCAGTTACACCTTATTGAAAAATGCCGAACAAGCCGAAGAGATTATGCAAGACACAATGTTAAAAATATTGCAAAATATAAACTCTTTTAAGGGAGATGAACAATCTATGCAAAAACTGCTCAATAAAATCGCTATCAATCAATCTATTGACTTACTTCGGAAAAAGAAAAATATTGTATTTGTGGAAAATGAATCTTTACCGGAATTAACAGATGAAGCGCAAGATTTTGAAGAGGATGAAACAACCATAGAACTCATTTTGCAATATTTGGATACCCTTCCCGAAGGCTATCGAATGGTAATTGCCCTGCGCATTTTTGAAGAGTTACCCTTTGAGGAGATTGCCAAAAAACTGAATATCACCGCCTCCACCGCAAGGTCGCAATATGTGAGAGGGATACGGAAGTTACAGGAAATGCTGAATTTAAAGATTTAAAAATTAAGGTTCAATAGTTTAATCGTTTAAAAAAAGCTCATTTACACCTCATTTAAAAACAAAACAACCTCAGTAGCAACATTTAAAACCATAATAAATAACCTCATTACCTCATTAAAAAAATCCTTATAAATCTGCGTCATCTGCGTGCTAAAAAAAATAAAATTATGAATACAATCCTAACAAATCACGAAGAGCGGTTTTATGCCAAACTTCTTCTTCAAAACAAAAAAATAAAACGACGGAAACAGATTCGTTACCTTTCCATGGCGGCTTCGTTTGCACTGCTAATTTCGCTGCCGCTCTATTTCTTTTTCGATTATAAAAAAGATGTTGTGCTCGAATCTCCGTTTACGGAAGAAGTGCAGGGGGTTATCAATTCTTATCAGGCAAAGTTGGATGCTGAGATAGCAGAGATAAAAACTATGGCATGTTACGCCCAAATGCAGAAAGAGATTGCTGAAATTCAGAAAAACAGCCTCCCCGCTGACGAGCTTGCCATCTTACCCATCGAAAAACAACTTTACTACATTGAGCAGATATATACCATTAAAATTGAAGCGGTGCAGTATATGCAAACGGTTTGCATTTAAAGCAATTGACAATTGACAATTAATAATTAACAATTTAATCTTTTTTATTATGAAAAAAAATGCCCCAATTATCATGTTTTTAGCGGTATGTGTATCGCTGATGTTAACCTCCTGCGTAGCCTTTGCCAAAGATATAAAAGGCGATGGCAATTTAGTTACCAAATCTATTCCGGTTTCAAAGTTTTCAAAAATTGAAATTGAAACGAATGTAGAAGTAAATTTTTCTCAAGCGCCTAACAAAGGCAGTTTAGAGTTTACCGTAGATAAAAATCTTTGGGATTTCTACGATATTTACACCAAAAGTGATATTTTATATATCAAATTGAAAGACCCCAAAGATAAAAACCGTCCCAATCCTACGAAGAGTGTGATTGTTGTTTCATCGGAAAAATTAGAAGAGATTGAAATTGCGGGGAGTTCGGTTTTTAATTTCTGCACCGCTTTTACTGCCGATAAACTTTCTCTTGATTTGGCGGGAAGTTGTAAGATAGTGGCTAATAAATTTCCGGTTACTATTGAAGATTGTTCTTTTGATATGGCGGGCTCTTGTCAGGTATATCTCAAAGGTACTGTTCAGCAAGCAGATATTGACTTAGCCGGCAGCGGTAGCGTAAAAGCTTTGGATTGTAAATTCGACAAATTATCGGTTGAGATTGCCGGCAGCGGTAGCGTGGAAGCGTTTGTATCAAAAAAACTTGACGTAGAGATTGCTGGTAGCGGCGTTGTTACTTACAAGGGGAGCCCTCAGGTATCTTCAGATATCGCCGGCTCAGGAAAAGTGAAAAAACTTTAAAATGAATGCGTTATGAAAAAAATATTCTGCTTTTCTGCTCTTCTGCTTTTCTGCTCTTCTGCATTGTTTGCGCAAAAAAATCAAATCCTAAACGACCAAAACAAGGTAATTCGCGAAAAGTTTTCAATTCAACCCAAGGATATTATCAAGTTGAATACCAATTATGTAAAAAATATAACCATTGAAGAATCGGACAAAAATGAGGTCGTTTTTATTACCACAATTACCCTTAATAAATCTACAATAGAGGATATGGAAAATTTGATGAAAGCAATCCAAATTTCTAACAAACAATACGGAAAAACCGTAACATACACCTTTGATATTAACTGGTCGGGTAAAAGTAAAACGAATAATTTATCCGGAAATACGGAAATTACGCTCAAAATCTTTGCCCCGAAAGATGTTTTATATGATATTACTGCACGGTATGGAAATGTAAAAATGGAAAATGTTTATAATGATTTTAGGGCTAATATTACATACGGAAATCTTGATGCACAAGATTTGTTGGGTAATAAAAATAACATTGAGATTAAATATGGAAATCTAACTATGGAAGATTTTCTCGGCACTTGTAATCAGGTAGTTATTAGATATGGGAAGTTCAAAATATTTAAAGCAGAGCATCTTGATTTAGATATTAATTATTCACAAGGGGATATAGTAAATGTTGGCACGCTTAAATTAAACTCCAAATACTGTACCGTTAAATGTAACACAGTTAAAAACTTAACAATTACTTCGGGGTACGATAAGATTTCCGTTCAAAAATCTATTGAAAAAGTTGAAGGGAATATGAAATACGGAACGCTTACTATTGCATCTTTAAAATCTTCCTGTGTTTTAAATCCTTTTTCCTACTCAAAAATAACGATTGAGGAAGTGTTGAGTTCGTTTACCAATATTTCCATTACCGATGCTGCCTATAGCAATATTTTTCTCAGTATTCCGAGAGAAGAATCCTTTGTGTTTGATTATTCAGGTAGATATACCGATTTTAAAAACAAGAACATACGATTAAATGATGCCACATTTAATTCGGATAACTATACTACCGAGATGCAGGGGATTTACGGGAAGAATAACGCTTCGGGGAAAAAAGTAAAGATTTCGGCGCGGTATGGGAGTGTATCATTGTTTTAGATTTATGTTTTTTTTTATATTTTCGCAAATGCCTTTGTTGGGCGGCATTTGGACAGCGACAGGTATATTTTGAAAATTCACCCCGAAAGACAATTTTTTTTGGTTTCCTTATGAATATTTGAAAATTTTGTTGACCTTTTCAGCCTGAAATTGCAAATGAATATTCCGTAAAAACACCCAACCTCCATCCCCACCCAACCTGAAGTGAAATTCCTTTTCTTTTTTTCTCCTTTTGTAAAAATTTTGAATTATGGATTTAGAGCATATACAGAGAAAGATACACGGAATAAGAGGTGCCAAAATCATATTAGATTTTGACTTGGCTTGTATGTATGAAGTAGAAACAAGAGTACTAAATCAAGCAGTGAAACGCAATATGAAGCGTTTTCCACGTGATTTTATGTTTCAACTTACAAAAGAAGAATGGGAAAGCATGTCATCACAATTTGTGATGACATCACGCGCCAAGCGTCCAAAATCGTCTCTGCCTTACGCATTTACAGAACAGGGAGTTGCAATGTTGTCAGGTTTGCTTAATAGTGATATTGCCATAAATACGAATATTCTTGTCATGCGTGCCTTTGTTATGATTCGTCAATATGCACTGAATTATGCAGAACTTAATCAGAAAATTGAAAAATTGAGTTCCAGACTTGATGATAATGATGTGAAAACCAATGAAATTTTTGAACTTCTCAAAGAATTATTGGAACATAAGAAAGAACTTGAAAAACCAAGTAATCCCATTGGATTTAGAACAAGTGCGAACAGTTAATATCGAAAATAGGAAAGTGTTCCCCTCGTGGCAGCCACAGCATGCAACGAGCGAGCCTGTTGCGTAACCCAATTTTTCCTTTAAAATTTCCCATATTTTCAAAAAACAAACCTCCCAACAACCTTTTTGCAACAGGGAGTTGATAGAAAATATGAAGGACGGTGTAACGAAAAAATCAGTACTTTTGCGGCGTGGTTAAAAAACATAAAAGATATGGCACAAATAGCAGGAATAAAAATAGAAAGAACACCAACTGGTGTTCCTCGATTTGTAACAATTGATTTACAAAAGCATGCTGATATGATTTCTGTTTTGGAGCAGAAAGGGCTCAATATGGAAAAATCTGTAAAATGGTCAACAAAAATGAAAAAGAGTTTTGCTGAGGCAACAAGTGGCGAGATTTATACCCGAAACTTGGAGGATTTGTTGAATGTATAAATTTCAAGAAACGAAAACAGCATTGAAAGACTGGAAGAAAATACAATCAATGTTCAAGTCTGTGAAAGATAAATTCAAATATTTTGTTGTTGATATTTTGGAAAATCCAAGAAATCTAATTACGGTTGGAAATCCCGAACAGTTAAAACATACGAAAGTAGAAACTTGGTCGCGTGAACTTACAAAAAAAGACCGCATGAATGGCAGCCACAGCATGCAACAAGCGTAGCTGTTGCGTAACCCATTTTCCCTTTAAAATTTCCCATATTTTCAAAAAACAAACCTCCCAACAACCTTTTTAACGAATGTTTTTTTTCATCCTCCAAAAAGAGGGGCATATTGCCAAAATTACTGCCCTACCTCGCGTTGACAAAAAAAGTGTATTTTTGCGGTCGTTGTTCGCGTTGATAAAGTGTTGAAAAGCAGTAACTTCGACAATATACCACCACGTAAACCCTATTTGCATGATGGTATGTTCACATATCTGCAAATTAATTATTAGTATGTTAGCACATTAAATATATGAAAAAACAAAATCCACGACAGAATTTTGAAGAAACAAAAAAAGCAATTGGCTACGTTCCTCGTAAAGAAGCTACTCAGAAAGATTACGATAGAATTGGTTTTATGTCCGGATTGGAGGTTCACCAACAGTTATTGACAAAAAGAAAACTGTTTTGTCGCTGTCCCGCAGGTATTTACCAAAAGCCGAACGAATTTGATGCGGAACTGATTCGCCACATGCGCCCAACCTTATCAGAACTGGGCGAGTATGACGGCACCGCTTTGATGGAGTTTCGTACTCAAAAGGAGATTATTTACCGAATTGCACATCCTACCGCTTGTACGTATGATGTGGACGATACGCCACCGTTTCCCATTGACCGAGAAGCATTGGATATTGCGCTGGAAATTGCGTTAACTTCAAAAATGAATATCGTGGGCGAAGTACATATTACGCGTAAACAATATTTGGACGGCTCTATCCCTACCGGATTTCAACGTACTGCCATTGTGGGAATTGGCGGAGAAATCCCGTTAAAAAACAAAACCGTGCGTTTAATCCAAATGAGCGTAGAGGAAGATTCCTGCCGCGAAGTTTCCGATATAGGACATCGGCGCATTTACCGCACCGACCGCTTAGGCATGCCACTCATTGAAACCGTTACCTATCCCGACATGAAAAACCCCGATGAGGTGAAGGAAGCGTGTGATTATATCCGATTTTTAAACCGAAGTACCGGAAAAGTGCGTACCGGCATTGGCGCAGGGCGCGAAGATGTGAACGTGAGTTGCACCGGAGGAACTCGTGTGGAAATTAAAGGCGTTGCACGTACCAAATGGATACCCGAACTTACGCACGTGGAAGCCTTTCGCCAATGGGCTTTGCTGGCAATTCGCGAAGAACTGAAAAAACGTATTTCGAAAGAAAATTGGAAAATGCAAGTAATAGAATTGGAACCTAAAGATTTCCACTTTTACTATGTCCCTATTCAAGAAGCTATTGAAAGAAAAGAAAAACTGTACGCCGTAAATTTACCAAAGTTTGGCGGCTTGCTCTCGCATTTTACGCAACCCACAAAACCGTTTTACGACGAATTTACCAATCGTTTGAAAGTCATTGCTTGTATCGAAAAACCGAATATGGCTACAAGCGAAGATATTGATGACGTGATTAGCAACAATGTCTTTGAAAAAATTCAAACAATGTTTAACGCAGAAGATGACGATGCACAAATTATTTTTTGGGCGCCGGAAGCAGATGTAAAAACAGCATTGGAAACCATTGAAGAGCGAGCGCTTTTGGCTTTCGACGGCGTGCCGAACGAAACACGAAAATCGTTTGTGGACGGTACTACCATTTTTGAACGCGTACTGCCGGGTGCAGACCGCATGTATCCCGATACCGATTCGGCGCCCATTCCAATCCCTAATTCTCATATTGAAAAACTTCGCCTAAATATTCCCGACGATTTGTTTGGGCGTTATGCACAATTGGTAAAATGGGAAGTGCCGCAAGATTGTTATAATTACATCTTTACTCATAATTATTTTCCGCTGATTAAAAAAATTGTAGATGAATTAAAATTGAATCCAAAATTTATTGGCGTTTTCTTCGGTCAAAAGCTAAAACATCTGCACGGACAACATCAAAAAATTGCATTTAATCTGCAACGTATTTACGACCTGTTTGCTTTCTTGCAACAAGAAAAAATAGAGTTGGCGATTGCTTATAAAATGTTGCAACAAATGTTTTTACATCCTAAAATGGATTTCGGTTCGATGTTGAGTGAATTAAAATTCAAAAAAAGAGAGCCGAAAGAAATTGAAAAGCAAATTCCTTTCTTGAACGAAAAGTTTGCACCGCACCGCAAAGATACCAATGTGCAAGATAAAATAAATGCCGTGATGGGAGAATTGCGTTTCATTAGTGAAGGAAATCTTAATTTGGCGGAATTGGCGAAAAAAACACAAATACTATGACTATCCAAGAACAAAATGAAAAAATTGGCAATTGGTTGTTTAAGAGAAGAAGCTATTTTCCAATAATCTTTATTGTTTTTGGACTCCTATGGTATGTAAAAAATTTACACTTTCACCATTTATACTCTGACAATGACCCCATTCATAGTTGGTGGGTTGACTTTCTGTTTTTGTGCGTTGGTTTTTTGGGCTTGGGAATTAGGGTTTTAACAGTAGGATTTACCCCCAAAGGAACCAGTGGTAGAAATACCGGCGAAGGGCAAATTGCTGAACAACTCAATACAACGGGGATATATTCTATAGTGAGACACCCATTATACTTGGGCAACTTTTTTATGTGGATTGCACCGATACTAATATTATTGGATGTGGTTTTTACGATGTGGTTTTGTCTCTTTTTTTGGATTACTTACCAAAATATTATGTTTGCCGAAGAACAGTTCTTAAAACGAAAATTTGGGCAGCAATTCATTGATTGGGCGGCAAAAACACCGGCATTTTTCCCCAAGTTTTCTCTCTATAAAAAAGCAAATTTGCAATTTTCTCTAAAAAATGTGCTCAAACGCGAATACAACAGTTTTTTTAGTTTGGTTTTTACCATGACATTAATAAGGATGATTGGTTTTGTTGTAACAAAAAAACAACTTTACCTTGATATGCCTTGGATTATCATAATCTCTTCTGCATTTGTAATTTTTATTTCATTAAAAATACTGAAGAAATTTACGAAGGTTTTAGATGTGGAAGGAAGATAGAAAAATTAAAAATTAAGAGTTTAAAATTATGAGACAAGTTGTTCAATTACACGATAAAAAATTTATAAAATTCATTGAATCTCAACAAATTGATGAAGCAATTGACGTTGTTGCCGAACAACTTAACAAAGATTATAAAGACGACCCTCCACTTATTTTGGTTACTTTAAATGGTGCCATCGTCTTTGCTGCCGACTTGCTAAAAAAACTGCAATTTTCATCTATTCTATCGTGCATTAAAATAAGCTCCTATCAAGGAACAGCATCTACAAATGAGATGAAAATGTTGATTGGGCTCACCGAAGAGGTTAAAGACAAGAGAGTATTGATTATTGAAGATATTGTGGATACCGGTAATACTTACAAAACTTTAGTAGATTTATTGAATGAAAGAGGAGCGAGAGAAATACGTATTGCCACATTAACCATGAAACCGGATGCTTATAAATTAGAATTGCCGGTGCATTACGTCGGCATTAACATTCCTGAAAAATTTGTAGTGGGACGCGGGCTTGATTACAATGGCTTGGGGAGAAATTTAAACGATATTTATCAACTATTATATTAATGAAAAAATCTTGTTTGTTTTTCGCTTTCTGCTTTCTGCTTTTTGGAACGATTGCATACGCACAAAATCCAAACTGTTTCCGCATTACTTTTTCAGATAAAAATGATTCACCATACTCGATAGACCGTCCGTATGAGTTTCTTTCTCCCCGCGCAATTGCCAAACGCATGCGATTTAACATTCCTGTCATTAAACAAGATTTGCCTGTGAATCCGCACTATATTCAAGCACTATCTTCGCTCATTCATCCACCGTTTGATGTTATTTCTACATCCAAATGGAATAATTCGGTAGTGATTTTTTATCACGGAAGCGAAAATTATCAAAATTATGTTGATGAGATAATGAATAATTTTAATTTTGTGGAAAGCGCGTTGCCTGTGGCGTATTTAACAACATCTGATTTTTCAGGAATACCCATTCATAAACAGACCTCTAATGCCATTGTTTATTTGTCTTCTTGCGATTATGATTATGGAAACAGCATTGAGCAAATACGTGTACATAATGGGCAGTATTTACATCAAGCCGGTTTTTGCGGAGAAGATATGTTAATTTGCGTGTTTGATGGAGGGTGGATTAACTTTAATAATATCTCTTACTTTCAGCCTTTATATTATAACGGACAAATTTGGGGAACACGAGACTTTGCATCCGGAGTGAATAACGTTTATACTGGAAGTTCTCACGGCACCTCCACAACCTCCATTATGGCGGGCGCTATAGAAGGAGAGTTGGTAGGAACAGCGCCTAAAGCCAATTACTATTTCATTCGTTCGGAAATTCCCTGGTTTGAACAATTGGTAGAGGAAGATTTTTGGGCGCAAGCAGCAGAGATTGCCGACAGCTTGGGTGCAGATGTAATCAATTCTTCGTTAGGTTATACTACATTTGATTCGGCTTATGCAGTGTGGCAAAATATATATACTCCTACCGATAATAACGGCACAGCAAGTATTGCTTCGCGTGCCGCTTCAATTTTAGCGCAAAAAGGAGTAATTGTTGTAAATAGTGCAGGAAATTCAGGAAATAGTGATTGGCTGTATGTAGGTCGCCCCGCAGATGCTCCTAATATTTTGGCGGTAGGCGCAGTAAATAAAGATAGTATTGTAGCGAAATTTTCATCATACGGACCCTCTGCCGATGGGCGTGTAAAACCCGATGTGGCTTCCGTAGGATGGAATACATGGGTGGTTGGTAGTTCCGGAGATATATGGCAAGGCAACGGTACCAGTTTTTCCGGCCCCTTAATCGCAGGATTATCGGCATGTCTGTGGCAAGCATTACCTCAATATTCCTCTTTAGAACTTATGCAATTAATTAGAAAATACGGCGATAGTTACTATTTTCCAAATGATAGAACAGGTTACGGAATACCAAATTTTTATCAGATTTATTTAGACCACGCAAATAATGCACCGGAAAATAAAATACCCCGATTTTCTGCTTATCCTAACCCTACAACAGGAAAATTAAAAATTATAAGTAACTTATTACGGGCAACAAATAACGAATTGCAAGTAGAAATTTTTGATATTACAGGAAAAAAATTATCTTCTCATCATCTAATTATCCCATTATCCAATCAAATTGATATTTCACATTTACAATCAGGAATTTATTTCCTACATATTACATCGGATATTTTTTCCGAACCTGTTAAGGTCATAAAAAAATAAAAAAAAGGCTCTGTAGTTCAATGGATAGAACGAAAGTTTCCTAAACTTTAAATTCGGGTTCGATTCCCGGCGGAGCTACAAACGCTGTAATTTTTGTGAGACCTTTGCAAAATAGGCACGATTTGTTTTTTTGTTAATTTTTTGTTCTTTTTTCTTGTTTTGGAGTTTTATTTTTCGTTTTTGTCTTCAATTTTCCATTATTTTTTTCGTTTTTATCACCTTCATACATATTACCGGGAAAAACATCGTAACCCACAGGCAAGCCTTCTTTGGTTACTCATGTTGACAGGAAGCGGACGATCTTCTTCAAGACTGCGCTTGCGACTGATGATGAGCATCTCTGCTAAAGTCTTAACAGGAAACAACTTAGGCTTACGCTCATGCTCCATTTCACTTTTGATGTGCTGAGCCAGCTCTACAAATTGCTCAACCTCTTTGGGTAAAACAGTTGCAACTGTGCGGACGGTCTTATGTTTTACTTTGTTAAAAGGTGTGTAGGACATGAATTTGGGTTATTTTTTTTATTACTTTTTCAATACTGCTTTAATAGGATTCAAAAACTTATCCAACAATCGTAAATCTTCGGTGATAATCTCAGCGATGCCGGTCATTTCCTGACTAAAATCTAAAGTTTTGCCGTAATGGGTAACTAACGAATCCGGAAAAATAACTTCCAATATGTAG
>Ga0209628_10003692_pt1 | contig 10826 bp, 5 predicted proteins | sample TergutCu122P4_FD_187285 | JGI IMG/M metagenome (GOLD analysis project Ga0209628, IMG submission 187285) | Cubitermes ugandensis P4 segment gut microbial communities from Kakamega Forest, Kenya - Cu122 P4 (SPAdes) (version 2) | ecosystem: Host-associated > Arthropoda: Insects > Digestive system >...
TCGAAGCGAGGCAGAAGCAGTGTTGAATTTGCAACATTTTATCAATGATGATTTTGTAAAAGCTTTACATCTCATTAAAGATGCCCCGGGGCGTTTGGTTGTTACCGGAATAGGTAAAAGCGCCATCATTGGACAGAAAATTGTGGCAACGCTCAATTCCACAGGAACTCCTGCAATATTTATGCACGCGGCAGAAGCCATTCATGGCGACTTGGGCATTATTCAACCGGAAGATGTTTTGTTGTGTATTTCAAAAAGCGGCAATACTCCGGAAATATCTGTCTTGATTCCATTTTTTAAACGACAAGGCAATAAATTTATCGCATTAGTGGGCAATACAAATTCGTTTTTAGCGAAAGAAGCAGATGTGGTAATTAACAGTACTGTTGAGTGTGAGGCATCTCCCAACATCTTGGCGCCTACCTGCAGTTCTACAGCGCAATTGGCAATGGGAGACGCGCTGGCAAGTTGTTTGATTGAATTGCGAGGTTTTACCTCTGAAGATTTTGCCAAATATCATCCGGGTGGAATTATTGGTAAACGTTTGTATATTAAAGTGAAAGATTTGTACAAATTCAACGAAATCCCCCTGGTCTCCCTTACTGCACCCATGCCAGAAGTGATTTTAGAGATTTCAGGAAAACGTTTGGGAGTTACTGCTGTTTTAGAGAACGGAAAAATTGTAGGCGCTATCACCGACGGCGATTTGCGCAGAATGCTACAAAAAACTCCCGACTACACACATTTGCTTGCTAAAGATGTGATGACCCAACATCCCAAAACCATTACCGAAGATATTTTGGCGGTGGAAGCCTTGGAAATTATGAAAACCAAAAACATAACCAATCTGTTTGTGGTGGATAATTTGGGAAAATATTTGGGGGTTTTACATGTTCACGATATTATTAAGGAGGGGATTGCGTAAATAGTGATTAATGATTAGTGGTTAATAATGATTCTGTGTATCTTTGTGTGTTTTGTGTCATTGTGCTAAAATAATAAATAACTAAAAAATAATATGAAAAAGCAAATTCTCTTTTTTCTTGTAACCTTTCTCGCTACAATCACATTGCTTTCGCAAAAACAGTACCCATTCGAAACCGTTCACAACGACCCGCTGAAAGCGCGGATCTACAAGTTAGAGAACGGCTTAACGGTTTACTTAACGCAATATCAGGAAGCGCCGAGCATTCAAACCTATATCGCTGTAAAAGTGGGCAGCAAAAACGACCCTGCGGAAACTACAGGGCTGGCGCACTACTTTGAACATCTGATGTTTAAAGGTACTCCCGATTTCGGAACAACTTACTGGGAAACAGAAAAAACGATGATTGCACAAATTGAAGACCTTTTTGAAAAGTACCGCGTGCTGACCGAAGAAGCAGAACGAACCGCAATATATAAAATCATTGATAGTATATCATTTGAAGCCAGTAAATTGGCAATTCCAAACGAATATGTTAAAGCGATGAAATATATCGGCTCGCAGGGTACAAACGCCATGACTTCTAACGATTATACTGTTTATTTGGAAAACATTCCGGCAAACCAATTAGAGAATTGGGCAATTATTCAGGCAAACCGATTCGACCAACCGGTATTGAGATTGTTTCATACGGAATTAGAAACCGTTTACGAAGAAAAAAATATGTCGCTTACCAACGACAACCGCAAAGCCAACGAAGCGCTCCTTGCCGGTTTGTTTCCCAACCATCCTTATGGTCAGCAAACTACGCTGGGGAGAGCGGAACATTTGAAAAATCCTTCCATGAAAAATATTCGTGAGTTTTACGAAAAATATTATGTGGCAAATAATATGGCGATTGCCATGTCGGGCGATTTTGAATTTGACACTGCTATTGCAATAATTGACAAATATTTCAGTAAGCTAAAAAGCAGTAAAGTGCCGGCGTTGAATTACAATGGCGAAGAGCCTATTACACAACCCATTGTTAAAGAAGTGGTAGGCTTGGAAGCAGAATTTCTCAACATGGCTTTTAGAATTGATTTGCCTGCAAACGACCCCGATGTTTATGTGTTGAATTTAATATCACGTATATTATCAGGTGGGTTGATCGAACTAAATCTAAATCGAAAACAGGCTGTAATGAATGCAAATGCGTATCCTTATGTACTATGCGATAATTCAGCATTAGTCTTAACAGGAAAACCAAAAGAAAATCAAACTTTAGAAGAAGTGCGCGACCTTTTATTGCAACAGGTTGATTTATTGAAAAAAGGAGATTTTAGTGACCGTTTTTTACTTACTGCAGCGATGAATAACTTACGTTTAAGTGAAATGCGTCAGTTGGAAAGCAACGGAGCCCGTGCAAGAATAATGTATATGGCTTTTTTAAACAATATTCCATGGGCAGATGCCTCACAATCTATCTCAAATTACTCTAAAATTACTAAAAAAGAGGTGGTTGATTTCGCCAATAAATATTTTAACGACAATTATGTGATTGTGTATAAAAAGAAGGGTACGCCGGAGGAAGTGGCAAAAGTAAACAAACCGCCCATCACTCCCATTCATATTAATAGAGATCTTGAATCGGATTTTTTGAAACAAATTAAAGAGAATAAAGTGCAAGCAATTCAACCTGTTTTTGTTGATTTTCAAAAAGATATGAAAACAATTCCATATAAAAACTGCAATGTTTATTACATTAAAAATGAAGAAAATGCTACCTTCCATCTGCAGTTTCGATACAAAATGGGAGAATTGAACGATTTACGCTTACCATTTGCTACTGAATATATTACTTATTTAGGAACAACAAAAATGAACATCCAAAAAATAAGAGGCGATTTTTATAAATTGGCTTGTACCATGAACTTGTCAAGTAACGATGAATATACAGTACTTACGATTAGTGGTTTAAGCGACAATTTTGTGGAAGCATTGAAACTTACATTATTGGTAATTAAAGAGGCACAACCAAATACTCAAACGCTACAAAATTATATATCTGATGAACTAAAAGCAAGAAACGATGCGAAGAGTAATCAAAATGCAGTACAAACTGCCCTGAAAAGTTACGGCGAATTTGGTCCCGAATTAGCAAAAGATAATCTATCCGAAGAACAACTGAAAAAACTTACTGCAAAAGAATTAACCGACTTGGTAAAAGATTTTTTGAACTTGCAACCCGAAATCTATTATTACGGAAATTTACCCTCCGATGCGTTTATGAAAATTTTATCAAAAGAGTATAAATTGCCAAAAAAATTCATAGAAATTGAAGAACCGAAAGATTTTCAGCGACTTCCTGTAAAAGAAAATCAGGTTTATTTTGTACATTATGATGCAAAACAGGCAAGGTTATTTACCTATTCGGATGGGCAGAAATTTGATATTAAGGAGTTGCCTATAATAAATATGTATAACCAATATTTTGGTGGAAGCATGAATGCCATTGTATTTCAGGAGATGCGCGAAAAACGCTCGCTGGCTTACACTGCCCGCTCAAGTTATGTTTCTGCTAATGAATTGGAAAGAAACAATTACAACACTTCATTTATTGCTACACAAAACGACAAAGTGGTAGATGCTTTTGTAGCGTTTAATGAACTGTTTAACGAAATGCCGCAATCGGAAACCGCTTTTACATTAGCAAAAGACGCTGCCCTTCAGGCAATTGAAACAAACCGGACACAAAAAACTGCCATCTTTACCAAATGGCGTACAGCGCAAAAAATGGGAATTGATTATGATATTGATAAAGTTTTGTATGAATCGTATAAAAACTTTACTCTGGATGATGTAATAAAATTTAATCACAACTACATCAAAGACAGGAAGAAAGTGTATATGATCTCTGCCAAAGAAAACGATATGAATTTTAATGAATTGGAGCAGAAGTTTGGACCCGTTAAAAAACTAACCTTAGAAGATATTTTTGGATATTAATGACTTATCCTGAAATTTTAGAACACATTTTTAACTCTTTCCCGATGTATCATCGCATAGGAAGTGCGGCATACAAAGAGGGTTTGGAAAATATTGAGCAACTTGCTGCTATGGCAGGCAATCCGGAAAGGAGATTCAAAGCCATTCACATTGCCGGCACCAACGGAAAAGGCTCGGTAGCGCATCTTTTGGCGTCCTATTGTCAGGAATTGGGTTTAAAAACCGGATTGTTCACTTCGCCGCATCTAATTGATTATAGGGAACGTATAAAAATCAATGGAATAATGATTTCCGAACAGAAAGTGGTGGATTTTTTCGCTCAATATCAACAAAAGATTGAAAAAATTTCGCCCTCTTTTTTTGAAATGACTACTATTTTAGCGTTCGATTATTTTGCGAATGAAAAAGTGGATATCGCGATTATTGAGGTGGGATTGGGCGGCCGTTTGGATGCTACCAACATCCTCCCCCCTATCCTATCGGTAATTACTAATATCTCGTTAGATCACACCAAGTTGCTGGGAAATACGCTCCCCGAAATTGCCTACGAAAAAGCAGGTATCATCAAAGAGAACACTCCGGTGGTTATTGGCGAATTTCACACGGAAACCTTTCCGGTTTTTGAAAAAATTGCCCGGCAAAAAAACGCCCCGCTCTTTTTAGTGGAAGGATACACCGGCGAATTAGCCTTTGGAGGAATCTATCAACAAAAAAATATCGGAACGTTTTTAAAATGTTTGGAAGTTATTAATGATGAAATGGAGAAAGCTGAAAGCAGAAAGAAGAAAGAAAAGAACTCTTACTCTCTTATTGATAAAGCTATTAAGAATATAACCCAAAACACTGGTTTTTCGGGTCGGTGGCAAATAGTTTCGGAAAAACCGCTTGCGATTTGCGATGTAGCACACAATCCAGCTGGAATTGAATTAGTAATGAAAGAATTAGAAGTATTACCTCACATCCGTTTGCATATTATTTTGGGGTTTGTAAATGATAAAGATATAGATGAAATCATTCCACTATTGCCCAAAAACGCCACTTATTACGCCTGTCAGGCGCAAATAGAACGAGCCCTGCCGGCAGAAGAGTTGTTTAATAAATTAAACCAAGCTAATCTTAATGTCTTTAAACTCCCTAAACTCCTTGAAACCTATCAACAGGCAATGAAAAATGCCCACGAAAACGACATTATCTTTATCGGGGGCAGTTTTTTTGTGGTGGGAGAATTTTTAAAAACTAATCATAAACTTCAGGGTAAAAAATCTTAATGAATAGCATAGCCAAAACTGCGAAAATTATTATAATCAAAACCGAATATAAAATACTTATAAAGACTGCTTTCCATAATGATTGCCACCAAGATTTGAATGTATGAACATTGGGATTATAAAAACGATGGATGGCAAAAGTAAAATAGATGCCCGGAGTATAGAATAGGATATTTGAAAGCCAATTAGGATATTGAGAATGAAAAAATATTTTAATGAGAAGTAGTAAACTGCAATAAATCCATAAAAAAGTATGGAAATGCACGGTAAATATCAAGTGGTGTACGTAGAAAATTTTTCTTTTTCTAAAAAATAGAACAAGTAACAAGGCAAAAAATGGAATAAACAGAAAGGCAATGTAAGGAGCATATTTTGAAAAATATTTATAACCCGTTGTGAAAACCTCTTTTGACGTTATATTGGTTTTACTTTTCAATTTTACAATCTCTTTATAATCAACATCATCATTTTTTGAGATAGTATCTGAAGATGAACTACTATTTATTTCTTTTTCGCCAAATTTGAAATTAAAATCATTGTCTTTATCAAAATTACTTACATCCAATTGGCTAATCATAATGGCGAAAAAAATCAGGGTGGACATCCAAAACAGTTTTACGGGATGCACATAGCGGTTAATTCTTCCGTTCATGTATTCATCAGACAAGAAGCCGGGGCAAAACAGTAAATTTACTAAAGTGCGCGGGGTTTTTCCTTCCAGCGCTAAAATATTATCCAATGCCTGAACAATTAATTGCAGGATGGGAATCCCTTCCCCCGCAAAAAAATCCTGCCCGCATTCGTGACAATATCTGCCGGTCATCTCTGTGCCACAGTTACGGCATGTAGCATTTTCCGGTATTGTGCGATTTTTTTTCTTAAACCATTTCAAACGGAATTTCATAACAATGATTTCTTTTCATCTGCAAAAAAACACTTTTTTATTTTATGTAATAAATCTGTGTAGAACTTTTAATTCTGCGTCATCTGCATACAAAATAAAAATTACACGTCCGCCACTATTCCCGCTTTTTTCATTTTTTTTACAGATTTTATAAAATCCGCCAAATTTTCAGGAGCAATATGAAAATGGATGTTTAAGGAAGTTGGGGTTTGCTCGGCAATCTCTCGCTTCTTTATATAAACTTCCAATAGAAAATCGTAGTGAAGGACATCAGATATTTTGCAGAGTAAATCTGTTTCTATGGTTTTGCTTTCAAAGATGTTGTAAATTTTGAATCGGGTAACTCCTGCCATTCTTGCAAATTGCGAAACCGTTAACCCACTTTGATTAAAAACGAGCTGAATTTTTTTTCCGATGTGAATATCGTCGTAGTACATTGGAGGTAATTTTGGAAGTTTATTTTAGTTTTTTCACGCAAATAATTTTTTTTCAAAAAAAACGATGTGTATAAATTTTGCACACATTTTTAAGATATTTTTTAAAAAACACCTTAAATGTGTTAAATATTTGCACACTTTAAAGAGTTATACTTTACTATAAAAGTGGATACGAACTCAACCCAAATATAGAAGATTTTTAATATCATAAATTTTGAATAATTTTTTTTCTACGTTTGCACTTTCTTAGAAATATAATTTATGAAATTTCGACTATCAACTTTTCATCTGCTTTCAAAAGAGGAAATAAGAGATATTTATCTACCTGTTCCTAAGTTTGCAGACAAAGGGAGTAACGGTTGGGGGGGGCTCATTGCGGGTTCCCGTAATATGCCCGGCGCGGCGTTTCTCTCAGCAAAAGCTGCTTTGCGATCCGGTTTGGGAAAACTTATTGTGCATGCCCCTACCGAGGTTTTAAGCAAAATACTGCTTGCACTTCCCGAAGCAATTTTAAGTCATGATTCAAATGCTGAATGTTTTTCTTCTTTACCAAACTACTTAGATAATTGTGATGCTCTTGCTATTGGTCCGGGCTTGGGAAAAGATGCTCTCTCTGTAAGAGGAATCTTTGAATTGTTAGAAACAGTCTCCTACCCTATTATTTTGGATGCCGATGCGTTAAACATTTTATCCGAAAATAAAGAATGGCTTTCGCTACTGCCTCATAATTCTATTCTTACGCCACATACAGGAGAATTTACCCGCTTAATAGCAAAAAAAACGGCAAATCGCATTGAAAGAATGTTATTTGCACAGGATTTTGCACAAAAGCACCAAATTATTGTTGTTATAAAAGGACATTTTACTACTATTGCATTTCCGGATGGAAACATGTTTATCAATCCCACAGGCAATCAGGGGATGGCAACTGCCGGCAGCGGAGACGTATTAACCGGCATTCTTCTGGGATTGCTTGCCAAAGGCTACTCTCCTGAAAATACTGCAAAATTAGGGGTTTATATTCACGGGCTTGCCGGCGATCTAGCGTTAAATAAACAATCACACGAAAGCCTGATTGCTTCAGATATTATTGAAAACTTAGGAGAGGCTTTTATAATGATTAATGACTAGTGGTTCGTTTTTTAAAAAAAATCTTAAATTTGATTGTAAGAACTTTTTGTTATTTTTGCACTTAATTATTACATATTTTTTATATGTAAAGTTTTAATAATCAATAAAAATCAAAAATCAACTTCAATGAAAAAACTTCTATTTATTATTCTTTCTTTTATTTTGGCATTTACGTTATACGCACAAACTATTGTGTTGCAAACAAACAGAAACGGTATTAGAAAATCTAATGACCAATTTTCCGGCTTTCAAGCCTCTTTTTCTTACGACAAAATTGAAAGCACCTTCATTACCGGAACAGAGCGAGGTACTTTCTCGGCGCTCTCTATTGGAGGCGCATACCCTTCCGGCGAATTAGGAACGCCTCAATTACCTGTTTTCAAAAAGATGATAGCTATTCCGGTGGACGCAACACCCAGGGTGGTGGTAAAAAACTTTACAACTTCTGAATATAATTTGGATGAATATGGTTTTAATAAATTATATCCTGCGCAACCCAGTGTTAGAAGAGACCAAAATTCAAGCGATATCCATTTTTATTACGATGAAAAAACTTATTCTTCCAATGAATATATCTTTTCTTCTTTAGCCGATGTGGAAGTTTTAGGCGATATGCGTGGGGTCAATCTTGGAATGATTGCTATTCATCCCATTCAATATAACCCTGTTGAAAATTCAATTTTAGTGTTCAATGATATAGAAATTGAAGTAGTGTTTGATAATGCAAATTACCAAAAAACAGAAGATTTATTTGTGAATTCGTTCAGCCCATACTTTGTAAAACATTACAACTTAGTTTTTAATCAAGGAGTAACAAGAGATTTATTTGATGATAATCCTGATTTGTATAAAACTCCGGTTCACATGTTAGTCATTGCCAACCGAATGTTTGAAGCAACCCTTCAACCTTGGATTGAATGGAAAACAAAAAAAGGGTTTTATATGGATGTTAATTATACTGATGTGATAGGCAATACAGCAGCAGCCATTACCACATTTTGCCACAATAAATACAATCAGGGAATTACCAATGGTACTGCTCCCACTTTTATTGTCATTGTTGGCGATACTCCGCAAGTGCCGCCCAGCGACCCCGGTACAGGCGCTAATACATCCCGTGCTACCGACCTGTTCTACGGTAGAGTTAGCGGTGCGTACATACCTCAAATGTACTACAGTCGTATGTCGGCGCAAACTACTCAACAATTACAAAATATTATTGAAAAAATATTGTATTACGAAAAATATCAATTTGCCGACCCTACTTATTTGGATAATGTATTGTTAATTGCCGGCGCTGACGCTACATGGAATCCAACTGTGGCTCAACCTACTATTAACTACGCAGCCAATAATTATTTTAACTCTGCCCATGGCTATACCAATGTATATAAGTACTTGGATTCTTATTCCGGCTGCTACGCCAATCTTAACAATGTTGGATTTGCAAACTATACAGCCCATTGTGGAGAAACCGAATGGAGTACCCCAAATTTTCCTATTTCGCAAGTAAGTACTTTAACCAACATGAATAAATATTTTATTGCTATGGGTAACTGTTGTTTAGCTGCCGATTTTGGATACGGAGAATGTATAGGCGAAGCAATGATAAGAGCCCCGCAAAAAGGCGCTGTGGGTTATATTGGTTCATCTACGCTTTCTTATTGGCACGATGACTTCCATTTTGGCGTTGGCGCTTACCAAGGTTCGTGGAATCCTGCAAACCCAAATTCTTCGAATACAAAAGAAGGTTGTTACGATTTTATGTTTCACGATGCAGATTTTAACAGTCTTTCATCCTATGTGTATGGCGCTAATTTATCAGTTACTTATGCAATGACTACCCCCGGATATACAACAGACCAAACCCCTTTGTATTATTGGAGAGCTTACAACGTGCTCGGCGACGGCTCATTAATGCCCTATAATACGCAAGCAGACGTAAATGATGTTTCACATTTACCTGTAATTTATATTGGGTTGGATACTTACGAAGTAACGGCAGACCCAGGCTCTTATGTGGCTATTTCTAAAGACGGCGTTTTGCTTGGCGTGGCGGTTGCAGATGCTTCAGGATTAGCGCAGGTTCAAATAACACCACTTACTTCCGGCGGCAATGTGGATATTGTGGTAACTAGAAATCAACGTCAACCTTACATCACGCAAGTTCCTGCTGTTGCCCAAGAGGGTCCCTACGTTGTTCCTTCAGGTTACACCGTGGTTGGAGAAGATAACTTAACCTATATTTCTACCAATAAAGATATTGAAGTTACTTTGAAAAATGTGGGGGTGGTAACAACTGTGGGAAATATCAATGTTACCATCGCTTGCGATGACCCGCAAATTACTTTCAATACATCTACTGCTACATGCGGCTCTATCGCCCCAGACGGAACTGCTACCGTTACTTTTAATGTTACTGTTAATAATGCTATCCTTAACGGAAAATCTTTCATTACTACTTTAACAGTTACAGATGGTAGTAAACAAGAATGGGTTAGCAAATTATCATTGAAAGCCTTCGCTCCGGTATTCTCTTTAAAAAAAGTGTTGATTGACGGAGTTGAAGGTGGAAATTTACCCAAAGGTGCTTTGGTTAAAATTACTACGGTTATTGAAAATAAAGGCGGCGCCGATGCATACAATGTGATAGGTAGTTTAGATATTGCAAGTGAATTTATTATGCTTGCTTGCGATAATGAAAAAAGAAGCGGAAAAGATTTACCTGCCGGCGAAAGTTTAGAATTTGACTTTTTTGTTATCACTGACGCAAACATACCAAGCGGCTATGAAACCAATATTAATTTTGCGCTCTCTGCTGCTTACAACCGCTCTTACGAAACACAATTCACAGTTGCCAATTCCGGCACAAACAGTTACTGTATGCCCGGAAGTTCTAATTGCAGTGGATACGATGATAGGATTACTTCTCTTATTATAGTCAAAAAAAGCGACCAGTCGGTTTTACTTAACAATCCCAATCCTATATGTAGTTCGAACGGGTACACTGATTATACCAATGTATTGCTTTATTTCATCCCCGGTGAAGAGTACACAATTAAAGTAAAAACAGGATATCAAAACCATCGGGTTAGAGGGTGGATTGATTTGAATGGAAATAATATTTTTGAAAACAATGAGAGTATGTTTATTATTTCTTGCGCAAATGTTGG
>Ga0209628_10003693_pt1 | contig 10826 bp, 8 predicted proteins | sample TergutCu122P4_FD_187285 | JGI IMG/M metagenome (GOLD analysis project Ga0209628, IMG submission 187285) | Cubitermes ugandensis P4 segment gut microbial communities from Kakamega Forest, Kenya - Cu122 P4 (SPAdes) (version 2) | ecosystem: Host-associated > Arthropoda: Insects > Digestive system >...
ATATTTAAATCCTTGAATCCTGAATCTTTAAATATCATCGTTGCCGTTACCGGAGCCAGCGGATCAATATACGCAAGGTTATTGATGGAAGAATTGCGTCGCTTTCAATTAGAAGGACAGGTGAAGCAGGTGGATGTGATTTTTTCGGAAAAGGCAAAGGAAGTATGGGCGCACGAAATTGGGCAATTTCCCAACGAGTTTCCATTTGCCGTATATGAAAACGACGATTTTAACGCTCCGTTTGCTTCGGGCAGTGCGCGATATGATCTGATGCTGATTTGTCCCTGCTCTATGGGTACGATGGGACGGATCGCCAACGGACTTTCGGATACGCTCATCACCCGCGCCGCCGATGTGATGCTGAAAGAACGCCGCCGGTTAATTCTTTCCATCCGCGAAACTCCCATACACCTGATACACATCAACAATATGCAGCTACTGACGCAAGCCGGTGCTATCATCGCGCCTGCTTCTCCTTCGTTTTATTCACATCCGAAAACAATAGAGGAACTCGCTATGACCGTGGTGGACAGATTGCTGCAATTAGCGGGATTGAAAAAGGAAATGTACAGGTGGGGAGGAGAAGAAAGTAAGAAAATGATAATATGAAACAGAAAAATATATAAGTATCTATATACTTATTCCACAGGATAATAAATCCTTGTCAACAACAATTTGACCTATTTTCTTCGCTCGCCTCACATTATTACGGCTTGTAATACTTCATCGCTTCGGGTATGGCAGCCTTCAGTTCTTTGATACGATTGGCATCCGACGGGTGTGTGGACAGGAACTGCGGCGGAGCGCCGCCTCCCGAAAGAGCCGACATCCTTTCCCAGAATTTGGGCGCTTCGTTGGGATCGTATCCAGCCATTGCCATAAAAATTACGCCTAATTTGTCGGCTTCAAATTCATGCTGACGGCTATACGGTAAAAGGACGCCTAACTGTGTTCCAGCGCCAAAAGCGGTCATCCACAATTGTTGGGTCTGTTCGGGTTTTTGCTGCAAAGCCACCGAAAGCGCTGTGCCGCCTAATTGCGTTACCAATTGCTGGCTCATCCGTTCTCCGCCGTGGTTAGCTACCACATGGGCTATCTCGTGTCCCATGACAACGGCAACACCGGTTTCGTCCTGACAAAGGGGCAAAATACCCGCGTAGAATGCGACTTTGCCACCGGGCATAGCCCAGGCATTCACTGCCGGATCATCAATCAGGTTGAACTCCCACTCGAATCCATTGAGCGCAGACGACTTGTTCTGTTGCGCCATGTATTGTTCTACGGCTTTGCTGATGCGCTCGCCCGAACGTTTGACCATGGCGGTTTGCTGGGTATTGGTCGAAAGTTTACTCGAAGAAAGCGTTTCCTTGTAGGAAGTCGCCGCCATCGAATTCATTTCCGACGCAGGTATGATGGACAATTGTTTGCGCCCCGTAATGGCAACTGTACTGCATCCATACCAAAAAAAGATAAGGACAATGATTGAAAAAATATTTTTCATGATATTCTTAATATTTATTAATGTATAAAAAAACTTTAAATCGAATGGCAAAAATAGTAAAAATTATTTTATTTTTGCACCATTAAAAAAATACATCCAATAAAAAAATGATGTTCAGACAAATATTTTTTGTTATAGTTCTCATAGGCAACGTATTATGCTCTCTTGGTAACCCCAAAGCCGATGCGTTGCGGAAAACCATGTCCGGTGCGCCCGATTCGACGAAAGCGGTCATTTTGGTGAATATTGCAAAACTGTACCAATACGAAAATGCGGACAGTTGCCTCTTTTATGCCCGCAAAGCTTCAGATATGTCGCGCAGGGCGCGGCAAGACCTTTCACTGATCGATGCCGAAACGTTGCAGTGTCAATTTGCACTCGAAAAGAAAAATTATCGGATGGCTATTGATCACCAGAGGGTTATCCTTCAGGCAACACAACGTTTGCGCAATTACGAGATGATGATGGACAGCTATAATGCTCTGGCGCAGACATGGCTGCTTCTGAATAACTATGCCGAAGCGGTGGATGTGCTTAAAAGAGGAATGGAAATAGCACGGGATCGCAACAATCTCGAATTGTTACGATATTACTATCAGGCGTTGATCGATTCGTACCGGAAGCTTCGGAATATCGACGCCGTATGCGAATATTATGCCCTGCTGATGGAGGTCAACCGGCAAATGGACGCCGAAACATTCAAAAGCCGTATCAGAGTTTTGCAATCCGAGCGCGAGGTTTTGTCCATCGCTGCCGAAGATGCAAGAAACTGGAGACAGCAGAAATCGAGAGTGTCGAAAGTGCTCAATGTTATTGCTTTGGGTTGGGCAATTTTGGCGACTGTTGCATTGTTAGCGGCTTACTTTTGGTACCGTTTCATATTGATGGCTGATGTTGCCAAAACACAAAAGAGGTCGTATGAAGCCATTAACGAATTGGATTCGCTCCGAAAGAATCAGGAAAGCGCTTTCCGGTTTCTTACCACTTACGTATACACCAATATCAATTCGCTGTCGCAGAACATCAAAAACTTTGAAGCAGAACAGAACAATATGCCGGTGACTGCCGACAGTCCGTTGAATCGTATCAATAATGATATCTTTGCCCTCTACGGCTTTTTCCAGAATTTTACGCTTTTATTACAAGCCCAGTCGGGACAACTCATACCTGTCCTAACAACCGTAAATATTCCGCAATTGGCTCATACGCTTCTTGCCGATTATGAATATTATGCAGAGACCAAGGAAATACAATTGGTCAATGAAGTGCAAAATAATACGTTTGCCATAGCCGACGAAAGATTGATTGATATCGTATTGCGAAACATGATGTCCAATGCCTTTAAATATGCGCCGGCAGGCAAAGGCAGGATTACCCTGGGAACAAAAATCGGAACAAAAATAGAAACTAATGAAGGAATTTTGGAAGACGCCGGATATGTGGAAGTCTGGGTTACCGACGACGGTGTCGGATTAAATCCCGAACAGTTGGACAGTATTTTCGAGTTGACAGAAAACCTTCAATTACCTGGCGACCCTGATATAAAAGGTTACGGAGTGGGATTAGCTGTTTGCAAGGCTGTGATTGAATTATTCAAAGGACGAATATGGGTGGAAACCAAACCCGGCGAAGGTTTCTGTATCCGGTTTAACCTGCCCCGAGCAAAAGAATTGGAAGTAAAAACATTAGACTTGGTCGAAAACACACAGTTAATGACCTTCGATCAGGATGCATTAAGGATTAGAATCAAGTAAGCAATATTTAATATTTTAACGGTCAATTGGTTTCATTTGTTTAGCTACTATGATGAAATCATTGAGCGATGCTTCCATCTTCCACAATGAGCGTTCGAATCCTCTGACGAGGTAATCCGGCGCAAAAACGACAAACTCGTCGTTCTGTCCTTTGGTTGGCGTATCCATTTCTTCCGTATTCATTTTTTACGATTTAGGAGTGATTAAATTCGCGGCAAAAATATAACAAAAAAACTTCACAAAATACCCGCATATGCGGGTATTTTGTGGGTTATGAAAAATACACGGCTCATCCTTTTATACCAACTGATTCCTGTGATTGAAAAAGCAAAAAATCGTTAGATAAAATAATCGAAAAAAAGGCAAAAATCGACAAAAAAAGAGCACATGTGTCTGTGGTATAAAGACATGCACATTTGTTTTGATTTTTCTTTTCAATTTGAATAATTGCTATATTTGCAAAAAATTAATTTAATTATCAATCAAATGAGAACTCATATCTTCCCCCTTTTCCCTAACTTTTTCCTTTTTCCCTTGCTCCCACTTCTTTTCCTTATTTCCTGCCATTCACCCCACGACAATGACAACCACCCACCTCAAGACGCTGTAATTCCCGATTCGCTTTTTACACGTTCTTTGGAGTATGCAACATCGAACAAAAGCCTTTCGCGCCGGTATACCAAAGATTTGTTTCGTTTTGCACAAAAAGAAAAAAATAAAAAATGGGAAGGTAACGCGTACCTTGGTATGAGCGCTACATGTTTTTACGAAAGTCAATTAGACAGCGTGATTTATTATAGCCAAAAAGCGTTAAGCATATTTGAAGACATCAAAGATACTGAACGGGTTATGATTACAAAAATGGCTATTGCACAATGTATGAGTAGTTTATTCAGATACGATGAAGCGCTGAAAATATTTCAGGAATGTTTGGATTTTTACGCCGGAGCGGGAAAACCCATTGAAAATAAAGCAAAGATTTTTATCAACATCGCCTCCCTGTATGGGGATATGCAATTATTTGATTTATCGAACGATTATTACGAGCAAGCGCTCAACATATTCAAGGTGATGGATGAGGACGTATCCATCTTGCATGATATGGGAACATGCTATACGAATATGGGTGAAAATTTATTTCAGCAAAAAGAATATCAAAAATCTCTTGAATATCAGGGAAAAGCGTTGGAAATCTACCGGAAAATCAATGATACATATTTTACCGGTTATGCTTTAAGAGGATTGGTTGATTGTTATTTGGCATTAGATCAGGATGAAGAAGCCCAAAAAGCATTGAATGAATTTAGCAAAATTGCGAAATCGTTAGACAATTCATTCTTTCTTTTCTTAGCATCAAAAGCAAAAGCGAATTATTATTATAAGCGGCAACAATATCAGAAAGCACTTGTCAGCGGTCGTGAAGCTCTTTCCTATATCAACGACATTGACAAAAGAAATTTAGCGGTTATTTATGAAACCTTATCTCTTGCTTCTATCCATGCAGGAACGCCGCATGAAACGGTCGGTTATATTGAAAAATTGACCCAACTTTCACAGGAAGCCTTTAACGAGGAGTGGAGCGACAAGATGACCGAAATGGAGGTCAAATACGAAACCGAAAAGAAAGAACTCAAAATATCGGCGTTAGAAGAAGAAAAACGCTTGATGACATGGTTGAGTATTTTCGGCGGCGCCTTACTGCTCATGGGATTAGCCGCACTTTTCTTCCTTTGGCGATGGACGGTTCAGAAACGTCGTATTTCAGAACATCAACGGGAGCTTGCCGAAAGCCGTATCAGGCAACTCGAACAGGAAAAACAATTAACAACCTCACAAGCGCTTTTAGACGGTGAAACGCAGGAGCGGACGCGACTTGCCCGCGACTTGCATGACGGTTTGGGCGGCATTCTGGCAGGAGCAAAATTGAATTTGCAGGAATTGAAAAAGGGCGCACAGATGGACGCCGCCACCGTACAACGTTACGAAACCGCACTCAGTCTGCTCGACGAATCGGTACGCGAAATGCGCCGCGTTGCCCATCACCTGATGCCCGAATCGCTTGCCGTTTCGGGACTGAAACAGGCAACAGCCGATTTCTGCAATAGCATCCCCCACGTAACGTTCTATCATTACGGCGCCGATATGCGCTTCGATCCGAAAAAGGAAGTGTTGCTCTACCGGATCATGCACGAATTGGTGACCAATGCGTTGAAACATTCCAATTCGTCGCAAATCATGGTGCAAATCGTTAACGATTCCGGGCGTATCGCCCTGACCGTACAGGACGACGGTTGCGGCTTCGACCCGTCAACGCCATCTCGGGGTATAGGGCTATCCAATATCCGTACTCGCGTAGCCGCATGTAACGGCACACTGTTGCTGGATTCTAAACCCGGTATTGGTACCGAAGTAAACGTGGAAATTATATTTTAATGCAGGGATGAAGAATAATTCAGTAAAAAAGACCAATTTTATTCGCATAGCGATAGTTGACGATCATAAAGTAGTTGCCGAAGGTTTTGAACGACTGATCAACGACTCGGAAAATGTTCGCGTCATCGGCAAGGCTTTCTCGGTTGCCGGATGCTGGGAGCTTTTGGCAGAGATAAATCCCGATGTCATATTGCTCGACATCAGTCTGCCCGACGGTAACGGTATCAGGTTGTGTGGAGAAATAAAGAAAAAGTATCCGCGAATAAAGATACTGATGCTGACCAGTTATAACGAACTTTTCACCATCACCTCTGCTTTGGATGCAGGCGCCGACGGCTATGTGCTGAAGAACTCCATGTCGGAAGAGGTACTCGAAGGCATCAGAGTTGTCGTTTCCGGGAAAAAATTTTTGTGCGAGGAGGCGAATGTAACGATCAGCGAAAACAAGAATACTCCAATGGAACTCACCCGCCGCGAAATAGAATTGCTGCGATTGATTGCCGAAGGGCTAACCCTTCAGCAATTAGCCGATAAAATGTGTCTGGGCATTGAAACCATCCGCAGTTACCGTAAAAACCTGAATGTCAAACTTGGCGCTCACAATACAGTGCAATTGTTGCAAAAAGCAAAAGATTTGACTCTGTTGTAGACTAAAAATTTTCATATCTTTGTACTTTATTTTTCATCATGAGAACAATTCATATTTTTACCGGAATAATCGTCGCATTATCCGGTTGTCAGCTTAAAACACCCCAACCCATGAATCCGCCCATAGCGCAAAAAGTACCGGTAACCCTTACCACCGCAGGACACGAGCGTGTCGATAACTATTTCTGGCTCAACGATCGCGATAATCCGCAGGTCATCGCTTATCTCGAAGCCGAAAACGCATATACCAAAGCGATGATGAGCGATACGGAGGATTTACAGCAGCGTTTGTTTACCGAAATCACATCGCGTATCAAGCAGGACGATCAGTCGGTTCCGTATTTCAAAAACGGGTATTTCTATTACAGGCGTTATGAGCAGGGTGGCGAATACCCCATCTATTGCCGTCGTAAGGGAACGATGGAAGCCACCGAAGAAATAATGCTCAACGGCAACACGATGGCGCAGGGACATGCTTATTTAGATATTGGCGGATATGAAGTCAGTCCCGATAACCGGACGCTGGCATACAGCGTGGATATTGTCGGACGAAGAATTTATACGATGAAATTCAAAGACTTGCAGAGCGGAGAACCGGTAGGAGCCAACATCAGCGGTGTTACCGGAAATATGGCTTGGGCGGACGATAACAAAACCGTGTTTTATACCCTGAAAAATCCGGAAACATTGCGCTCGGAAAAACTGATGATGCACGTATTAAACGGTAACCTGCCCGACAGATTGGTATATTACGAAGAAGATGAGACTTTTCATATTGAAACGTACCGTACAAAATCTGAAAAAATGATTTTTATGGCGGCATACAGCAATACCTCCGCCGAATACCGTTTCCTCGATGTGGCAAATCCCACAGGTGAATTTCGTGTAATTCAGCCACGCGAAAAAGACCACGAATATACGGTATCGCACTTTCGCGACAAATTCTATATTGTGACCAACTACCGCGCGAAAAACTTCCGCCTGATGGAAACTCCGGTTGATAAGCCGTCCAAAGAAAACTGGAAAGAGTTAATCCCACATCGCAACGACGTACTTCTCGAAGAGATCGAAGTATTCAAGGATTTCATGGTTGTTGCCGAACGTAAAAACGGATTGATACAGTTGCGAATTCGCCCGATGACCGGCAAAGAACATTATCTTGATTTTGGCGAGGAAGTTTACACAGCCCATATTGCATACAACCCATCGTTCGACACCGAACTGTTGCGGTTTTCGTACAGTTCGCTCACCACGCCCAATTCCACTTTTGATTACAACATGCGTTCCTGCGAAAAAACGCTTCTCAAACAACAGGAAATTGTTGGCGGTTTCAACCCCGACGAATACATTGCCAAACGGCTGTATGCCCCTGCGCACGACGGAAAGCAAATTCCCATTTCATTGGTATATCGCAAAGACACAAAATTAGACGGGCGCACGCCATTATTATTATATGGTTACGGTTCGTATGGCTACACCATTGATCCAGCATTTTCCGTATCGCGCATCAGTCTGCTCGATCGTGGATTTGTGTTTGCTATTGCCCACATCCGCGGCGGACAAGCGCTTGGACGCGAATGGTACGAAGACGGAAAATTGCTCAACAAACGAAACACATTCACCGATTTTATCGCTTGCGCAGAATACCTCATCACCGAAAAATACACCGACAACGCACACCTTTGCGCGATGGGCGGTAGCGCCGGTGGACTGCTGATGGGCGCGGTAGTGAACATGCGTCCTGACCTGTTCAAAGCCATTGTTTCACAAGTTCCGTTTGTGGATGTCATCACTACCATGAGCGATAAGTCCATACCGCTCACCACCGGCGAATACGACGAGTGGGGTAATCCTGACGACGAAACGTTTTACCAATACATCATGTCGTACTCGCCCTACGACAACGTAACCGCACAAACCTATCCCAACATGTTAGTAACCACCGGTCTGCACGATTCGCAGGTGCAATACTGGGAACCTGCCAAATGGGTAGCCAAATTACGCGACTTGAAAACCGGCGATAACCTTCTGCTTCTGCATACCAACATGGATGCCGGTCATGGCGGCGCTTCGGGACGTTTTGAGCAATATCGGGAAACCGCTCTGGAATATGCTTTTCTTTTGAAAATTGTCAAACCTTAAAACAGTCCACGAATTACACGAATTTACACTAATTTTTTGTGAAAATTCGTGTAATTCGTGGACAAAATAATTAGATGGAAAACAAAAATATCCCCGCCCTGCGTCTACTCAATCATCAACTGTCAGGAACAGAACTCACTACACCGTGTCAAATCGTGGCTCATTTTGGAATCATGCAGGCGCAGGATTTCAATTCCGCTACATGGGCTATCGGCGCCCGGCTTGCCGGATGTACGGAAAAACAGATACTCGAAACTTTTGATCAAGGCGAAATACTCCGAACCCACGTTTTGCGACCGACATGGCATTTTGTCACGCCCGAAAACATCCGATGGATGCTGCAATTATCGGCAAAACGAATCATGCAATCCATGAAATCGCGCGACCTTGAACTCGGTCTTACCGAAGAAATATATACGAAATGTTATCGCATTATAGAAAAAGCGTTTGAGAAGGAAGACCATATCACCCGTGAAGGAATACAGCAAATATTGCAGGACACAGGGATGAAACTCGATTCATCGCAAATGTACCATGTGCTTACAAGCGCCGAAGCAAACGGAATACTTTGCAGTGGCGCTATGAGCGGGAAAAACCAAACATATTCCTTGTTGGAAAAACGGGTTCCCGCAACGAAACCGTTGACCAAAGAAGAATCATTGGCAAAACTTGCGCGAATATATTTTACGGGACACGGACCCGCCACATTACACGATTTTGTGTGGTGGTCGGGATTATCGGTTGGCGAGGCGCGACAGGGATTGGAAGCGGTGCAGTCGGAGTTTGTTTCGGAAACGGTTGATGGGCAAAAATACTGGATGCCTGTTCGTCATTGCGGGCTTGCTTACACTTTGCGCAGCACACATGACCCGCAACCCCGAAGGGCTCGACGAAGTCAATCCCCTAATAATCAATGTCGTTTTTGGGAGGAGGTTCCGCGTCAAGCGCGGAATGACGCGCTTTTAGGCAGAAGCTGCGAGCTGCATCTGTTACCGGCATTCGACGAATATATCGTAGGCTACAAAGACCGCACAGCCGTTCTTACTTCCGAAAATCATCAAAAAGCGATTTCGAGTAACGGCGTTTTTCGTCCGGTTGTTGTACAAGATGGAAAGGTGATTGGGTTGTGGAAAAAAGCGACTTCGGGAAAGAAAATCATCACACTCGCTCCATTTGAACCCATTGATCAATCGACGCAAAAACTCATTGATGCGGCAGCAGATAAATTGCAAGCGTTTTATAGATAGTCCCGCAATTATTTGTTTTTCAACAAATCACGAATTTCGGTTAAAAGCACTTCCTGCTTGTTGGGTGCGGTTGGTGTTGCCTCCTTCTTTTTGTTGATCGAATTTATTGCTTTTATCATCAGGAAAATCGAAAAAGCAATGATTATAAAGTCGAAAACGGTTTGGATAAAACTGCCGATGTTCAATGTTACGGCAGGTTTTATTATCTTGTCCGCTTCCATAATCGCTTCGCGCAGATTAATTTTCCATTCGGTGAAATTAATGCCGCCAATCATTATCCCGATAGGAGGCATAATCACATCAGCCACCAATGACGATACAATTTTACCAAATGCACCACCAATAATAATACCCACAGCCATGTCAAGCACATTGCCCCGCATGGCAAAAGTTTTAAATTCATTCAGCCATTTCATGTCATTCAAAAATTAAAAAATGCAAAATTAGAAAAAATGATCAACAAATTCAATAAAAGATCGTATCTTTGTGTCGAAATTTTATTTGAATGAGTTCAAAGAAAAAGTTGATAATCAAAAATAATCAATATAAAATCAAAATTTGTTTATGAGTCACACAAAAGTTATTGCCACTATTGGACCGGCAACCTCATCGAAAGAAATGCTTCGCGAACTGTTTCAAGCGGGCATCAATGTTTGTCGTCTTAATTTTTCGCATGGCACGCACGAAGACCACTATCGTTGTGTTCAGATCATCAATGAGTTAAATGAAGAATTGCGCACGAATGTCGCTATTCTTGCCGACTTGCAAGGACCTAAATTACGCATCGGCGAAGTTGAAAATAAAGCGATCACACTTGTGGACGGACAAATGATCGATCTGGTAACTACCGAATGTATAGGTACGAGCGAAAGGCTTTATATCAAGATTGCCGGTTTTGCGAAAGACGTAAAACCCGGTGAAGCAGTGCTGATAGATGATGGTAAGGTAAAACTCGAAGTAGTTGAAACCAACCAGAAAGACAGGGTAACTGCAAAAGTTATTTATGGCGGGGTATTAACCTCGAAGAAAGGCGTCAATCTGCCCCACACCAAGATGTCGTTGCCCAGTCTCACAGAGAAGGACTTGGCTGACGCCGCGTTT
>Ga0209628_10003694_pt1 | contig 10825 bp, 4 predicted proteins | sample TergutCu122P4_FD_187285 | JGI IMG/M metagenome (GOLD analysis project Ga0209628, IMG submission 187285) | Cubitermes ugandensis P4 segment gut microbial communities from Kakamega Forest, Kenya - Cu122 P4 (SPAdes) (version 2) | ecosystem: Host-associated > Arthropoda: Insects > Digestive system >...
GCAATCCGCTTTATATTTGGGCCCATATGGAATTAAAAAAATATTTCGGCTATAACGGCAATTTAAACGCCGAAACTTTGGATACCGTCTGGAATTTATGCAACGAAAAATTAAATTCGGGTTTTATGAACGCGAGAAGCATCATAAAAAATTCAAATGTCAAATTGATTTGCACAACTGACGATCCGGCCGATTCTCTCGAATACCACAAAATTATAAAAAAAGAAAACGAAAATAACACTTTTGACGTTCAGGTATTGCCCGCGTTCAGACCCGACAAAGGACTGCATATCGAAAAACCCGGTTTTAAAGAATACATAAATAAACTTTCAGAAGTCAGCGGAGTTGAAATAACCGGCATGAACTCTTTATTTGACGCGTATTCAAAAAGGCTTGATTATTTTGTTTCGATGGGCTGCAAAACCGCCGACAACGGATTTGGGCATATTCCGTTTATGCGTGAAACGGCAGACAAAGGATCTACCGCCGATAAAGCATTTAAAAAAGCCTTGAATGATAAAGAACTTCATTCCGCTGATACCGAAATATATAAAACCGAACTGATGTTATTTTTAGCCGAAGAATATCATAAACGCAATCTTGTCATGCAGATTCATTTCGGCGTGAACAGAAACAACAGCGACAGATTATTTAAATCATACGGCCCCGACGCGGGAGCGGACAGTATCGGAGGATTTAACTGTATTTTTAGTTTATCGGAACTTTTATACGAACTCGATAAAAATAACGTCCTGCCGAAAACGGTTTTATATTCTGTCAATCCCACGGACAACGCCGCGCTTGCCGCATTGATCGGGTGTTTTCAAACCAACGACTGCGGTATCAAACCCAACGGCACAGGGAAATTGCAGCACGGTTCGGCATGGTGGTTCAACGATACAAACACAGGAATGAGAGAACAGCTTATAAATTTGGCGAACCATTCGCTTTTGGCTAATTTTATCGGTATGCTCACAGATTCGCGTTCGTTTTTATCTTATGCGCGCCACGATTATTTCAGGCGCATATTATGCGACATCATCGGCGATTACGTCGAAAGCGGAGAATATATAAACGACGCGGGGTATCTGTCGAAAATTGTCGCGGATATTTGTTACAACAACACAAACGAATATTTTGGGTTCGGGGTATAATTAATCAATATTAAATAAAAAAAGGGGTTCCCGCACAATTCACAGAATGTGCGCAAATCGTAGGGGCGGATTCATTCTCGAACAAGTTCGAGACTTCCGCCCCGAAATTATATTATTCCTCAAATTTTATCGTCAATATTTTCTTTCCGGTGATCTCGAAATCCACATATCCGTCGTCTTTCATCGAAACTTCGGGCAAATCGACTTCTTTTTCCTCTAACGAAACAAGTTTAACTTTGCGCCATTTTTTATCGCCGTAAGCCGGGAGTTCAAACTCGGCTTTTTGACGTTCAAGCGGCGACTGCGTTTTTGCGATCGGCGCCAAACCGCCGTTCAAACGAATCGACGCTTTAACTGTATTGTTTGACGGATTAAACAACCGGACGACATATCCTGAATGATCTTCGGCGCGTTTGACTGCGGAAATATTCAAACGTTCTGTTGTGAGTTCGATAAATGAATGTGCGAGCGCGTTTTTGCCGTGCGCGGTCGGAGCGATTTGAGCAACCGAAAATTGTAAATTAAATCTTTCGGATTCGCCCCAGACATTCGCGTCTTCCCAATTGCCTTTATGCGGCATGAACGCGTATCTGAACACGTTCTTACCCAGGCATTGGGAACCTTTGTCCCAGTCGCTGTAATTCTGCATGTCGGACGTAACGCATATGCGCAGCGGGAAACAGCGTAAAAGCGTTATATACAAAGTCCCCTGCTCGTCGTCGGACGTCTCATAAGCTTTTAACCCGGTGTTGAGTATAGCGACGCCGTTCTTGCCGTCTGTCAAGTCAACAAACGAATTCATCGGGTGCTCGGTCATGGGGATTTCGTCGTAAAGCGAATAATCTCTTTTTGCGACCCGGCGTTTTACCACGTCGAACTGCCCCTGCGCGTAAGAATATTCGGCTTTGATATTCGTCGGGAATCCGACCTGTAAATAATGATCTTCGGAATTGTTATAAACCGCCGTTTCGATCTCGACGATCCTCGCGCCTTTTTTAAGCGAAAGTATCGTTTCGATTTTGCACGGGTTCAAATGTTTTGAGCGGGTTTTTTCGTCTAACGCGCGTCCTTCGGGCAGCGCCCAGTTTATCGCGATTTTATATGCGGCTTCAAGTTCGCCTTCGTGCAGCAGCGTGACGTCCGCTTTTTCGTTGAGGGTTGTGAATGTCTCGTCGCGTTCGGGGATATGGTGTTCCCACGGGTTGCCGATTTCGCCCGTATCTTTCAGGAAGCCAAGCCCTTCGTATAATTTGTCGCTTTCTTTATCCAACACGTTAAACGTGCCGTTTGAATTGATCGAAACGCGTAAATATTCGTTTTCCATGACTTGCGGCTTTTTGAGCATAGTGACCGGAGTGGTTTTGCGGGTATATCCGAGCGGCTGGACTTTGAGCGTTTTATATCCCATAGCGGGTATATTTTTGACTTCAAGCTGAATTGTGTACTGTTGGGTGTGCAGGACATTCGCGACGTCGTTCGGGTTCTGGATGATCTGCGCGTTGTTTTTATCGACTGATAATACCTGATATTTTAATTTTGAACCGTCGGTATCTAAAATCTGGAACGTATAACAATTCCATTCGGCGGGGATTTCAAGCATGACTTTGACGACTTCGGAACGTTTGAACGGGGCGGGATTATAAACGACTACCGCCGCGTCGTCGGGGTTCCAATCTCTTAAATCGACGTCCCCCGCAACGTCCATAAACGCGCGTTCAAATACGCACATCGCAAGTTCGCGCGATTGCCTGTAACGCGACATAACGTCTTCATAGACAATATCGCGGCCGCAGGCGCCGATTGAATCATGGCCCTGATTCTGCAACAAATAATTATAAGACAAATCAATAAAACTCGATGGGAACGGCGCGCCCGCAAGCGAAGCGAATACTGCCAAAGGCTCGGCGTAGTTTATTAATGTGCGCTCGGTTTTAAAATTTTCCTGTTTGATATAAGTCCTCGCCGAAATGATCCAGCCGAACATGCCGGATGTGCTGCCCCTTGTAAGCGGATCGCGCATTTCGCCGTAGAGCGTTTTTGTATTGGGGTCAAACGAATCGATGACGCCCTGTTCAAATTCGCGCAGCGTGCTATGAAACACGCGGGCATTCGGCAACGCTTCGTCAAGATCTTTGATCAATTGCACTTCGCGTTCGTCGGGGCATGAAGAATCGTGTCCTTCGGACCAGAACCTGTGCGGGGTCGTCCAGTCGCGGTCCTGTTCTCTGAGAGCCTGTTCGCCCCTTGCTTTTACGTTTTCTTTATGATATTCATAAAACGGGTGCGCATACTGGTAATCAAGCTGCCAGTTGCTTGAATCGATAAATTTAAATATGCCATTGTTGTCGTTCCATTTAAAATCGCGCATGCCTTCGTTCGGCAGGTTAAAATAAACCGGTCTGTGAACGACGTACCACATATTATATCTCGGGCGCTGTCCGAGCCGCGAGCCGTAAATTTTCGTGCCGTCCGGGCTTTGCCAGAAAAATTCAGCCGTCGGGGCTTCGGTCGAGTTTACGCCTCTGTAAAACGACGCGAAATTGATCCCGAACCCGGCGTAAATCTGCGGAAGCTGTGAAATCTGCCCCCAGCCGAACGGCGAATATCCGGTTTTACTCACGCCGCCCATTTCGAGTGCGATTTTATGTCCCAAAAGCAAATTGCGCACAAGCGATTCTCCGCCGACCGTGAATTCGTCCGGCAAACAAAACCACGGCCCCACGCCTATCCTGCCCTCTGTTATATACTTTTTCAATATTTCTTTTTTCTCCGGGTAAATTTCGAGATAATCCTGTAAAGGCATAGTCTGCGAGTCCATGTGAAAATGCTTAAATTCTTCGTTATTTTCGAGGATATCCAGCAACATGTCGATCGCGTATCCTAACATATGCTGCGTGCGCCTTGCCGAGAACCGCCATTCCCTATCCCAATGGGTGTTTGATATAAAATGACATTGTATTTGTTTGTTTTCATTCGTGATTTCTTCGGACATTTTTGTATCACCTTTCTTTATTTTTTTATTATATAAATTATTTATTTTTTAAGCGGGCGAACACAGTTCGCCCCTACGTCGATACTTCTTATTTTACCCTTTTATAATCTTCATAATACCTTCAAAATCCTGTTCAAAATAATCGCAGACAGCGAGTGTGCCGCTTTCGATTATGTTGCCGCCCGCTATGCCGATCGTAGTGTATCCCGCGAGCCGCACAGAACATACGCCCGCTCCGGAATCTTCGATCCCGACAACGCTTGCCCTGTCGTCAAATCCTATGCCGAGCCCGACTACGCACGTTTCAGAATACAGCCACGGGTGCGGCTTCGGCGAAAGTTCCCCCAATGTGCCGACCGAACCTCTCCGAAGCGGGAAACCTGCGGATATGATCGCATCGTAAAAATCTTTCGGGTCGCCCATATTTAAAGTCTTGAACGCCGAAACGATTTCGGGATATGCTTTTTCATACAAACCCGAAGTGACAAGCCCGATTTTGATTCCCATGCTTTTTAATTCGAGCAGGAAATCTTTGACCCCGGCTGTCGGAGTAAAAGCGCCGTCTTTTCCCCTGCCCTGCATGATTTCTTCCATTTCGCGGTGAGTATGCTCAAAATAATATCTTCTCGCCTCTTCAAGCGATCCGCCGGGGCAGTATTTATCTATACAATACTGCAAATGCTCAGACACGCTATGGCCCGAAACAAACGGCATATCAGCCTCTTCAAATTCAAACTTCGGATTGCCTAAAAGACTTGCGACGCTCATTTGGATGATCCAAATCCAAAATTCTTCGCTGCGGACCGTCGTCCCGTCCAAATCCATTAAAACGGCTTTGAGCGGCCGTTTGATATTCACCGGATAAACCGGATAATAAACTGGAAACGCGATCGCAGACTTCACACAGGCGAGCGTATGCGAACCGAACGATACAAATTCTACTTTTTTATCCCCTGTCGCGACAATATCAACCACGCCGAATTTGCCTGCGGCATATTTTCCGTCAGACGTGATCTCCAACGGTTCAAACCCGCTTTCCGGCCCGATATTCCCCAGGTCCGGGATATAAATATTTTTTATTAAACCCATGTTATAAACCTCTTTCACAAGCACGGGCGGACGGGTCGTCCGCCCCTACATTTTATTTTTCTCTTTTGTATAATAATATAATAAATAACGCTTTTTGTCAAGGCTTACGGCGCGTTGCAGACATACATCTCATGTATAGACCAATACAAACCGTCGCTGCCGTTTTGCTCGATTTTGATATACGACGCGGTTTGCCTGTCAAATTTAATTATACCGTTGCCTTTTTTGCCGCCCGCGACGGATTTTCCCCAGTTCTCGCCGTCAGACGATACATATATATCCCATTGCGCCGGAGCGTCGCCCGTGCTTGAACCCACGTCGAGGATCAAATAATTAAACGCGTATTCGCCGCCCAGGTCGAGTATAAACCATTGCCCCGGTTTCTGCGACTTCCCCGTGTCCCAGCGCGTGGATATTTTGCCGTCGAACGCTTTTTTCGTGCTGCTTTTGCTTTTGTTTTCGGACGCCGTCGCCGTCCAGTTTGACCGGTCGAGCGATGACGACGCGATAATTCCGCCGGCTGAAAATTCCATCATGTTTGATATGTTGTTTTCCCATATATGAACCGACATTATTCCGAAACTTTCTTTTATTATACTTGCGCTTATTGAAATAAACGAAAATGTTTCGGAAGTATCGGTTACAATTTTATTGATCGAATCGACCGAGCCGTTTTCGAGAATAAAACCGCCGCCTTTCGCGTTTAAAAGAGCCGACTGGCCAGCATTGTTGAAATGCGCGGTTTCAAGCCTCAATCTGCCGCTGTTTTCGCCTAAATAAACAGAATAAACAGGCTGCCCCCAATAATCCGATGTAAATAAAGTTATATCAAAATCATTGTTGCCCTCTGAATAAATATAACTTGTATCTTTGGGTGAATAATTATTTGTCAATGTGACGATCTGCGTATTTATAAAATCAAAGTTTTTCGTTTTAACGCCTTCTGTAATATAAAACGAATATGTATTGCCGTCAAGCGCGAGCCCCATTGACGCGCCGCTTTCGGGACCTCCGCCGCCGTCGTTTTGCAGCATTATGCCCCTGTATGAGCCATAGTTAAAACAGTTATATAATCGAATATTTTTGCAGTCGCCGAGAATCAGAAAATCGAGATTCATCATGCCGTATTCATATAACGGGCTGTTTGAAACGCCGGATTTGGGAGAATTGGCAAACGAGCCGAATTTTGATTCCTGTCCGCACGCGTAAACGATCGTATTGCACATAAGATTGCTCAAAATCCCGTTCTCGCTGTTGCCGCCTACTCGCACGCCGTAATTAAACATATGCCCCGCGAGAAAATCAACGTAAAAATTATCGCATTGATACGTGAACAGATCCAACGCGGCGTATGCCGCGCGGACGCCGACGTTTATCACATAAATATTTTTCCCCTGCCCCTGAATCGCGTAAGGATAATAATCGGGTCTGTAATCCGACGATTTTTCCGGCTTTTTATAAACTTGCAATGGATAATCTATCGTTATGCCGCGAAATCCCGCGTTTTCTTTTAACTGTATAAACGGCAGGGCATTTCTGTCGTTTTGACCGTAATAACAGCCCAAAATAGAACCCTCGCCGTGCGGGACAGAACTGTTCGACATACTCCCCACAAGCTCAACGCCGCTTGGCACGACTAAATATCCGTCAAGCCGGTATTTACCCGCGGGTAAAAATACATACCCGCCGCCGTCCGCCGCCGCTTTATTTAATGCTTTCTGGATTGCCTCGGTGCTATCTGTATTTTTATTGTTTACAGCCGCTCCGAATTCGGGGTCAGTCGCGACATATAAATTAAATTTCGCCGGGGTTTTGACGAGTTGCTTTGTCTCGGGAAATTCCGGGGCTTTTTTTGAATCAAGCGGCGTATAATCAATATTTGACGCGAAGAAAGAATCGTTCATAATATTAGTATTAGGGTCGCCTTTGAAACGGCAGCCGACTATATTCGCCCTGCCCGCCGTGCCAATATAAATATGCGGATTTAAATTGAACCCGCCGGTTTGCATTAAAAAATCAACGTCTGTCGCCTGAAATGTCCCGCCGTAAATTCCGACGGAACCGTTTATTTCCGATTCGTTGAGCAATAATCTTGTCCCTGACGACTGATCGATTTCGATTGCTGATGTCCCCCGGTTGTCAAGCTTACAATTAGCGAACTGCGCCGCCCCTGATGTCCCCGGACCGATTTTTATTCCTGTTCCGCAGTTTTCTGTAACAATTTTATTAAACAAAACCCCAACGCTGTTCGTTGCTTCGATATATACGCCGGTTTGACAGTTCGTGAAATAAAAATCATAATTATGGCCGTTGGGCGTGCCGGACATGCTCCCGACGGAATGTGCGCCCATATAGCCGTTTTTGTAGCCGTCAACCGTGAGATAACACGCGTAAGACCAGTCGTTGCGCCGCATGATTAAACCCGTGCCGTTGTTATAAATAAAATCTTTCGCGGATTTTACGGCATCTTCGTTTTTAAACGGATTTTCCATGCCCAGTCTTTCATATAACCCGCAGTTGATCCAATAATCCGGGGAGAAGTCCAGCCATTCGACGCGCCCGACGTCGGCGATGTTGTCGATTTCCACGCCGACCAAGAGAGGCGAACCGTAAACCCCGTTCACAACGGGCGCCGCCCCGCCGTTTGTGTATGAAAACAATACGCCGATATACGCGTTTATAATTGTGACGTTTTTCACGTTATTATATTCGTTGCCGAAATAATTATCCACGCCTAATCTTATCGCGGGCGAATATTTGACGATATTATTGGGATCCTGTTCGGGATAAAAAATCGTCAGGTTCATAACTCCCGCCCCGACTTCGGTTTCAATAAACGGCGAACCTGTAGGGGTTTTATCCCTGCCGACATACGCCAGCAATACAGTCCCCTCAACGGGCGAATTTTTATCGGGTTTTATCCAATCGCCGCGTATCGTCACGCCTTTCATCACAGTTAAAGTCGATTTTATTTTATACATGCCTTCGGGGATATAAAGCGTTCCGCCGCCGAGATTGCCTATTTTATTAATCAGCGTCTGGAAAATTTTCGTATTATCCTGAACGCCTGTCGGGTCCGCGCCGAAATCCATAACGTTATATGCGGCAATCAACGGGCCTAACGCCAAATCCGAGTATTTGCCCTCTGTATTTTTCAGAGTATATGTAATCGTATAATCCACGCCTGAGGGGATTTGGGCGGAAGTTTCCGTTTTTTTTGCAGTCGGATCGGTTATCGTTTCTGTTTTAACGGGAACGGGAGCAGTTCCCCCATCCTCTGTTATATTATCGTTATTATCGTCGCTTTTTATATTGTCTCCGATTAAGATTAAATTTTTATGGGTACATGACATTAAAAAAAATGCAATTAAAATTATAAAAGCAAAAATTATTTTTTTCATTTATGTAAATTCCTTTCCGGCTTGCGAAAACATTTCATTTCATAAAAATTATAACAGATTTTTATAAATATGTCAATTATAGAGTTGACGAAATCAATTTTAAATTATATAATATATGCGTATCAAAAATATATTTATAATAATCGGGGAGGTCAAATATAATGCGAAAAAAAACAAAAATAACCGCTTTTATCGCAGCCATATTAATTATTTTTATGATTTTGTCAGCCTGCGCGTCTTCTGAAAATACAAATACAAAAAAGGAAAACGAAACAGATCCGGGTAATGCCGCGGATAACGGCGCAAATCCCGAAGCAAATCAGGAACCGGACATTTTTAGCGACGATCTGGAACCTGCGGATTACAACGGCGCAAAATTCAGGATTTTATACAGGAACGGCTGCGCCAGGGGAAACTGGGCGGCATATGACGTGCATAAAATCGAAATCGCGACAGACGAAGAAAACGGGGACGTCATAAACGACGCTTTGTATAAAAGAAACAAAAACGTCGAAGCAAGATTTAACGTTAACATCGTGGGTATCGCATATCCGGATAAAGGGGGCGCGGGCGTAGACGAAAATTCTGTCGCGGTTTACGCGAAAAAATCCGTTTTAAGCAACGCCGACGAATTTGACATTGTTGTCGGACGTTCCAATAATATTGCGCCGATAGTCGCAGAAGGACTGTTTGTCGACTGGAACGCCATACCCAACATAAATACGTCAAAACCCTACTGGATTTCCGACGCGATGGACGCTTTCACAGTGAACGGCAGAACTTATATCGCGATGAACGATATAATATTTCCGGGCGTCGTAGGTGAAGCCGCGTTTATTGTATTTAATAAAAATATACTCGCCAATTTCGGCCTTGAAAGTCCGTACAAAATGGTCGAAGAAAACAGATGGACGATCGATATTCTGGATTCTATCGTGAAAGGCTGCTATGTCGACGTAAACGGCGACAGCGCAAGGGACGTGGGCGATCTGTATGGGTTTACTTCGGACTCATGGGGCAGCGCATACGCCTGGATGTGGGCGGGCGGCGCCCATGTTACAACGAAAGGCCCCGACGGGCTGCCATACTACGATTTATATTCCGAACGCAACGCGAACCTGCTCGATAAAGTATATAATCTTTTTTACAACAACGTCGGCTCGGCTATACGCTCCAGTAAAGACACGATCAAATTCGGAAGCGCGGGTTCCGCGGACCAGGCATATCTTTTCTCGCTGGGCAACGCTTTGTTCATGCTTGACAGGGTCGGGGTCTTGTGTACGCAGGAATACAGGAACGCCCCGTTTGAATTCGGAATCATCCCTATACCCAAATACGACGATAAACAGGAAAAATATCTTACGATGATAAACGAACACGCTTCGGTTATAACTGTGCCGAAATTCAACGGCAATTTAGACATGACGGGCAAGATCGTAGAGGCCCTCGCGGCTGAAAGCCATAAAACCCTTGTCCCGGCATATTACGAAGTCGCGTTAAAGACCAAATATTCGAGGGACGAAGAATCCGTCAGGATGCTTGACCTGATATTCGAGGGAGTCGTATATGACTTCGGGCTGCTCTACGCCATTCCGACGTTTGATATTTATCAGACTATCTTGCTTGCCGGGAAAGATTCGAGCACATTCGCCTCGACGATAGAAAAAAATCAAGCTAAAGCCGAAAAGAAATTACAGGATATTCTTGATTTATACGACAGCATCGATTAATTTAATAAACGAATTCATTTTAAGGGCGGGAAGATCCCGCCCTTGCTTATTTATGGTTCAAATTCATTTCACATAAGCGTCCTTGCTTTGAGAAACGATTGGATTTTCGCCAGCGCCTGCTTCTCTATCCGGGAAACGTAACTCCGTGAAATCCCCAGCACCGCCGAAACCTCTTTTTGCGTCTTTGGCTTGATATTGCCTATCCCATACCGCATTTTTATGATTTCACGTTCGCGTTTGGTCAGCTTCGTTTCAATGATTCTCTGCGCGTGGTCGCTTTTGATTTTCGTGTCGAGATCGTCCGCGATCGTATCCTCGCTGCTTATCAAGTCGATATATGTTAGTGGGTTTCCGTCTTTGTCGACGTCTATCGAGTCATATATCGACGTTTCGCACTGCATCTTTTTGATCGACCTGAAATACATTAAAATTTCGTTTTTCACGCAGGTGCAAGCGTAT
>Ga0209628_10003695_pt1 | contig 10825 bp, 5 predicted proteins | sample TergutCu122P4_FD_187285 | JGI IMG/M metagenome (GOLD analysis project Ga0209628, IMG submission 187285) | Cubitermes ugandensis P4 segment gut microbial communities from Kakamega Forest, Kenya - Cu122 P4 (SPAdes) (version 2) | ecosystem: Host-associated > Arthropoda: Insects > Digestive system >...
GACGGCAAGGATTCAAAGATCTACTGCCTGGTCGGCGACGGCGAACTGCAGAGCGGCCAGAACTGGGAGGCGCTGATGCTTGCGTCGCATTACAAACTGAATAACCTCGTTGTGTTCGTGGACAGGAACCACCTGCAGATCATGGGCACGACGGAAGAAACATTGTCGATAGACCCGCTGATGGCGAAGCTCGAAGCTTTCGGGCTCAATACGATGTCGATAGACGGCCACAATGTGAAGAAGATAATCAAAGCGTGCAAAAAGGCTGCCGCGGCAACACGCCCGACGGCGATAATTCTGAACACGATAAAAGGCAAAGGCGTATCGTTCATGGAAAACAACGTTGACTTCCACGGCCGCGCATGCAAGCCCGATGAAAAAGAGAAAGCATTGGAAGAGATCAGGAGGGCATTGCAGTGAAGGCCGCGCAGAGAATGTATTACGGCAAGGCGCTCGCGGCGCTCGCGGCGCGGAAGGACATCGTCGTATTGGACGCCGATCTCGGCGGTTCCACGAGAACGTCGGATTTCGCGAAGGTCGCAAAGGACAGATTCGTCCAGGTGGGCATCGCGGAACAGAACATGATCGGCGTGGCCGCGGGACTCGCGGCAGCCGGTAAAACAGTATTCGCGTCGACGTTCGCCGTCTTCGCGACGGGCCGTTGCTGGGAGCAGATACGCCAAGCGGTGGCGTATCCGAAACATAACGTGAAGATAGTGGCGACGCACTGCGGCATCAGTGTCGGCGGCGACGGAGCGTCGCACCAGGCGCTTGAGGACATCGCGATAATGCGCGTGCTTCCGAATATGATCGTCATCTCGCCCGCGGACGCGAACGAGGCTTATGCCGCAACGTTGGCGATAGCCGACCACAAAGGGCCGTGCTACATGAGGATGGGGCGCGCGGACTTTCCGTTAATAACCCCCGAAGGCGTGAAATTCGAGATAGGCAAAGCAACGGTGATGCGCGAAGGCAGCGATGTGACGCTCATCGGCACCGGCCAAATGGTAACGTCGTGCCTTGAAGCGGCCGCCGCCCTCGAACAAAAGGGCATCTCGGCGGAAGTGATCAACATGTCGACGATAAAGCCGCTCGATGACGATGCGGTAATAATGTCGGCATCAAAAACAAAATGTGTCGTCACGGCAGAGGAGCACAGCATCATCGGAGGCCTCGGATCGGCGGTGGCCGAGTGCCTTTCCGCGAATGCGCCGGTACCGCTGGAAAGGGTCGGCGTCAAAGATACGTTCGGCGAATCAGGGGATCCCGGCGAATTAATGAAAAAATACGGTCTTACGACGGATGACGTTATAGCGGCGGCGGAGAACGCCATAAAGAGGAAGAAGGGAAAGAAATGAAGATATTCATAGACACGGCGAACATAGAGATGATAAAAGAGGTCAACAGCTGGGGGATACTCGACGGAGTTACGACGAATCCGAGCCTTATAGCAAAAGAAAAGACCGACCTGAAGACATGCGTTAAAAAAATATCCGAGATCGTTGACGGCCCGATATCCGCCGAGGCGATATCGATGGACGCCGCCGGAATGATAAAGGAAGGTCGTGAACTTTCCAAGATACATCCGAACATTAATGTTAAATTGCCGATGAGCACCGAGTCGATGAAAGCGACGAAGGAATTGGCGAAAGAAGGGATCGAAGTTAACATGACATTGATCTTTTCACCGCAGCAGGCGCTGCTGGCGGCGAAGGCCGGCGCAAGATACGTTTCACCGTTCGTCGGGCGTCTCGACGACATAGGGCACGAAGGAAGCAACGTATTGGCGCAGATCATAGCCGTTCTCGGTAATTACGATTTTAATACGGAGATCATCGCGGCCAGTATACGTCATCCGGTGCACGCGTTCGAGGCGGCCGCGTTGGGATGCGACATAGCGACGATCCCGTATGACGTATTGAAGAAGATGGTCTCGCACCCGAAGACGGACGAGGGGATCAGATTCTTCCTCGCCGACTACGAAAAGTCGAAGAAACAATGATATCATGCACGATGTCGTCGTGATAGGAGGCGGGCCGGCAGGAAATAAAGTTGCATCGCTGCTTGCCAAGGATCACGATGTTCTCGTAATAGAAGAGCACGAACTGTCAGGGAAACCGGTGCAGTGCGCCGGCCTGATATCCGACGAGGTCGTAAAACTGTCCGGGGTAAAGCCTACGATACTCAACAGGCTTTACGGCGCCAACGTGATATTTCCGTCTGGAAGAACAATATCGATGCGCTCGAAGGAACACAAGGCGGTGCTCATCGATCGTTACGAACTTGATACGTTAATGGCGCAAAAAGCGGCGGACGACGGTGCCAAGCACATGTACTCGACGCGGTACGCGTCGCATGCGGCATCGGATGGCGGCGTTGACATAACAACGTCCGCAGGTACGATACAAGCGTCGGTCATCGTCGGTGCCGACGGGCACAATTCGAAGGTCGCAAGAACGATACCGGACAACGCACCCGCCGAGTACGTCAGAGGGATACAGGCGGACGTGAAACGCTCTTCCGACGATGACGGGATGATAAACATATACGTCGGCTCCGGAACGGCGCCCGGTTTCTTTGCATGGGAGATACCGTTCAACGACATGGTCCGCATAGGATTGTGCGCATCGTGGTCTGCGGGTCCGCCGTCCGCGTACCTCAAAAGATTCCTGGAAAGGAAAGGCATCAAAGATGACGATATCGTAAGCAAATACTGCGGCCGGATACCGATAGGAGGGCAGAGGAGGACGTACAGCGATCGTACGCTGTTGATAGGGGACGCCGCCTGCCACGTGAAACCTGTGTCCGGCGGCGGGTTGCAGCCGGCGTTCAGGTCGGCGTACGCGTTATCGGAAACGATAACGGAGGCGTTCGACGAATCCGTGTTCACGGAAAAATTCCTTTCCGTATACGAAAAGAGATGGAAGCGCGATGTCGGAAAGGAACTGAAGAAAGGCTACCGCCTGAGGAAGATGTACGTGTCGATGAGCGACGGCGAATTGGACCGCGTGGCGGAAACGATGGACAAAGAAAGCATCAGGAAGACGTTGAACGGCGGCGACATAGACCGCCCGAGCGACCTGATGTTCAAAATGATGAAACACCCGATAACGATGCTCCGACTCGTTCCTCTTATGGTAAAAGCGAAGTTCAGAGGGATGTCATGAGATTGGCCGTGGTTCCGAACGCCGTCGCCTCGGAGATGATACCGATGCTTATATCCGAAGGAATGGCGGACCCCGGCGCCAAGATCTCGAAAGGCAGGAACGTAAGATACGTCCCGCTGTACGAAGGGTATGCCGACGAGGTAAAAAAATTAGGGATCGACGTCATCGACGGGGATGCGCACAGGCGCGGCTCGCGGAGCCCGCAGAACCGAATAAAGGATAAGCTGGCACATCTTCCTCCGAACGTTATTGACGAGCTGCCTATGAAGTGGGAATTCGTCGGCGACATCGTAATTTTAAAATTGCACGAAACCGCCGGCCCGTACAAAAAGGAGATAGGCAAAGCGTACGCCGAAGAGCTTAGCGTAAGGACCGTCTGCGCTGACATCGGCGGAGTGTCCGGCGAGTTACGAAGGCCGGCCACGGAGGTCTTATTCGGAGAGAACGCAGAATCCGTAAGGCTTGAGAACGGGATAAGATACAAGTTCGACGTCACGAAGATAATGTTCGCGTCCGGCAACACCGACGAGCGCAACCGGATGTGCCATCTCAATTGTAAAAATGAGACGGTGATCGACATGTTCGCTGGCATAGGTTATTTCACATTGCCGATAGCGAAATTCACCGGCGCAAAAACGGTGGTCGCGTGCGAAAAGAACCCCGATTCTTTCCGTTATCTGAAGGAGAACATAAAGATCAACGGCGTAAGCAATGTGATCCCGATACTCGGGGACAACAGGGAACTCGATCACGCCGGCGCCGACAGGATAATAATGGGATACGTTCAGAGGACGTCCGAATTCCTCGGCAAGGCCAAAGAGATGATAAGACCCGGAGGAATGATACATTATCACGACACGTTCTACGTCACCGAGCACAGAGAACGCCTGGACGAAATATTCTCGAAGACGTTCGGAAAGGACGGTTTCAGCATCGTAAGCGTAAGGGAAGTGAAATCGTTCGCGCCGTCCGTCTCGCATTACGTCGCGGACGTGAGGATATTATAAACGTTCCCCGGAACCCGACGCGGTGAGAAGGTTCTCCATCGCCGCCACGTACTCCTTCCCTTCCGCCGCTATCAAACGGTCAACGAACTGGCGGAGGAATTGCGCCAATCCCTCTTCCTCGCCGCTCCATCTCCATGTTCCCTCGTCGGCCATGTTCGACGAAAGGATGAATGCCCTTGCCAAAGATTTGGAACGGCTGTCCTTTAACGATACGGCCGATATCTCTTTCTTCAGCAATTGGGTGCCTCCGGCCTTCATCGACCTGGCGAACCTGTCCGCCAATTTTCCGATCGGCCCCAATCCCTTTAGTTCGGGCAGCTTCGCGGCCACCGCCAATGCCATCTGGCCGGCCACGGCGTCCTCGATCGCCTGCATCGGAGGCAGTTTGGAAAGGTCGCCCATCTTGTTCACCACTTCGGCGGACGACGCTATCATCAGCAATTCTTTTGCGGAGGTCGCCCACAGCGACGTGAGCGCTTCGCTCATCCTTTCCGTCTTCAGGATCATCGCTTTCTTGTTCTTTGTGAGATACTCTCTGAGTATCTCCTTTTCTTTGTCCGTTCCTTTCAGATCCTTCATGAAAGCGTCGAGATCGGAACCGTAATGCTTCTGGCCGATCATGTACGCGGATACGCCGCTGCTCGTCAGGTCCCTGCGTTTGCCTTTTAACGTAAGCTCCACGATGCCGCGGTCGGTTATCTTCCCTATCGCGTACTGTTTCAGTATGTCCCCTATTATCTTGTCCGCCTCCCCGTCCTTGGACGTATGATATTTATGCTCCACGGAAACGTCAAAATCATCCAGCGGGTCTATGGCTATCATTCTCGAAATGAGGTACTGCAGCGTCGATACGTCGGTCGCGCATTCGCTGCATATCCGTATGCGGTCGTTGAGGGATCGTGATTTTATGATGAGCGCACCGTCCGCCGCGTGTTTGCAATCGATCTCATCATCGAAATCATACGGCGTCTCGTAAAAAAGGTCCAGCATGTAATCACGGGGCATGTTCGGCCTGTCCGAACACACAAGACTGTCGTTGAGCGAATACATATGCAGTTTCTTCTTCTTTGCAAAGTTATTGTACAGCAGCAGCCTTTTCTGCGGGTCGTCGTAATACTGCAATCCTATCAATTTATCGTTACCGACGCGCCCCCTCAGTATGAACGGGACGTCCTCGCCGGCGAGCTTCGCGGCTGTCAGGCACGGTATCGTGCCGGACGCATAGACGGATATGGTGCCAGCATATGCTTTCACGATATCGTCGTTGCCCTTCTGCGCTATCTTGTTCAATGCTTCGGCGCTGCCTTTGAATTTCTCAAGTCTTGCGATGTCGTCGAATGTTCCGTCAAAATGGCATCTTCTGCAGCTACCGGCGCATTTCGGCCTCAAAAGCCCCGGATCCTCGGAGAGGGCCTTGGCCATCGCCATGAACTCTCCCTCAAGACGCTTGGGCGCATGCCTTGCGCCCCTGAACCGGCCCTTCTTTCCCATGCCTGCTGTATTGCCTCTACATCTAATAATTTTCCCTGTTTACGCCGCTGCGTTCCGCCATTGGCGGAGCCAGACATTAGTCACAATAATATGCAGATTCCTCCATTAGAGCCGTACAAACCCTTAAATATGCGGTATCCTGCGAGAAATCTGCTATAATTTAATAAAAATATTGCTTTTTTACGGAAAATCTATATTTTTTTACATCCATTTTACGACATTTACCCTCGTTTCTAAATAGTCTATATAGAATAAATCGAATAGCTTTAAATCCCCGCGCCGTGCTCGTTTGATTAGTACGTGTAAGTATATAAAGTATACTTATAAAAAAGGACACGCTGGCACACAGTGAAAGATGCGGTATTGTTCGTAAAGACGCACAGGGGGAGACAAATGGCGCGAAACGGGGAGGCCGCTGCAGAGCGAAGCAGCAAGAGCGGTAATTCTAGAAGATCGAAGATAAGGAGCGAGAACGGCACCGAAGGAGGGAAGAGCGGATACTGGCACTCAGCGTCGGCTCTCAAGAAAGGCGCCATTGCAGCGGTAGCGATCGCCCTCGTTATGCTGGCCGCGGCACTCATGGTGCCGGCGATGCATGAAAACTCATCCGATCTTTATGACGAATCGACGGGAGCGACCCCGTTCGGCGTCCTGCCGAGCGAGCGCACAGTCGTGGAGGACAATAAGCCGACCAGCGGCATCTTCCTGCTGCAGGCAGGATTCATTTATAAATTTGAGATAGCCGGCGAGAACGGCGAGGACGGTCATTACAAGGATAGCACTCAAACCATGCTCACACACGCTAATTTCGCCGGCGGAAAAGGCGTGGTCATAGAAGTGTGGGTGGACCTCAGGGATCCGTCGATATACGGCCCCAAAGGAACAATTTATGAATTCTCTTACGAAAAATTGCCGGGAGGCCAGGGCGGCAGCGGCACTTCTCTCAACAGCAACACTCAGACCGGTAAAGGCGGCGACGCGTTATGCGTGAGGTATCTGGGGGACACCAGGCTGATGCTGCTGGCGGCAGGCGGTGGCGGAGGCGGCGCCCGCGGCGCAGACCCGGCCAACGCCCCCGGCCCTCCGAAGGGCGGCAACGGCGGCGGCATAGGCGCACTTACCATACAGAGCGGCACCGCTGTCACAATGACCGGCGGATTGGCAGGCGGATCGAACACCGTCGGATACGTTTTTAACGGCGGCAACGGCGGCGGCGGCAACGGCTCGAACAGCGGCAATAACAATGTTGCCGGCGGAAGCGGCGGAAGCGGCGGTACCAATGTCGGCGGCGCCGGAGGGTCATTCGTCATGGGGAGCACCACGTATATCGGAGGTGCCGGTCAGAAGTGGAACAGCTACACAGGCACAGTCGGCGGGAATCCGGTCGTACCCGGTCAGAATCCTCCGTCGTACGGCGCCGGCGGCGGCGCTGGATACGCAGGCGGCGGTGCCGGAGGTGCCGGTAACACCAACTCCGGCAACGGCGGCCCGACAGCCGGAGGCGGAGGAGGAGGGTCGAGCTTCATATCCTCGAACGTCATCGTTGTCGACGAGGACGAATGGATACTCGGCTCCATAACCGCCAACGCCGCGAACGGCGGAAAGGCATGGATCAAGGTCACGGAGTACGGCCCGCCCGTATTGTCAGGGAAAGTGACGCTTGACACCTGGACGGGCATCGGGCTCTCCGGTGTGGAGATATGCTATGAGATCGACGGTGTTCCGCAGACACCGATCCTGACAGACGGCAGCGGCAGATACAAGATAGAGATGCTGGTCGGCAACACGATAAAACTTACGGACGTCAGGAAATACGCTTACAAGCTGGATGACTACAGCCCAATTGTGGCGCCACCGCCGTACACGTTCCCGATGACCACGAGCTACGTGCAGGACTTCATAATGTCGGCCGACAACGGCACGGTGTTCATACAGGGATTCGTATATGTTGACGATAAACTTTACCCATCCCCGCCCGGAGGGATAATAGGGCTGTACGATGTTGCGATACCGTACACGATAACAACCGGGAACAACATCTACAACCCGCTCGGCAGCGGGGTGACGTTCTCCGATGTGGTGTACTCGGGCCACGAGCCGGTCCCGGATCCCGACGGGATCTATAGGATCTTGGTGTATCTGGGCGACGACGTGATCATAGGCGAGGCGACCAAGGAAGGATTCGTACAGAAGGATCCTTCCTCTTCCAATCCGTCGTACACATATACCAACATTGCTCCGAATCCGTCTCCCGCCGATTTTGAGATGGAGTACGACCCCGCCATCACCTTCACGGTCTCCGGCAGGGCCGTCCGTACCGATACGGGATACACCCCGCTGTACGACGTTAAGATAGAGTACACGATATTCCTGCAGGACGGAAGCTCATACTCGGATTATCTGAAAACGGATCATTACGGCGAATACGCCATAGAGGCGCCGTCCGGCTCGTACATTGTGATAGACAAGGTCGAAAAGCATAACCACACGCTGCTTACGAACATCCCTCCGAAGGCGTTCCGCATGCTAGAGGATCACACCCGCGTGGACTTCGAGATGGAACACAACTGGCCGTTCTATACGGTGTCAGGCACCGTATATGACGAAAGGTACGGCACCGGCGCACCGCTCGGCGGAGTGATAGTCGCGTATCTGATATGGGACGTCGCCGATCCGCAGAATGCGATCATGGAGTATGCCGTGACGGTGTCCGATGGTGCGCACAAGGGCAAATACTGGATATCGGCCATGGTTGGGTCGCCGACCTCCATACAGGAATCGATACAGATCGTATCGTTCATACTGCCCGGATTCAAAATATCACCGCCGCCTTATCCGCAGCCGCGCGAATACCCGTTCGAGAACGCCGACTATCCGGATCAGAATTATTGGATGAGGCCGGACCCCGATTATCCGTACACGATCACCGGGAGCACGGTGGACACACGAGGGAACACGATAACAACGGGATCGTTCGACATAGAGTTCCTGCTCAACGGCCACCCATTCAAAGTAACGACGGTGAACGGGGAATATACGATAGATGCTTCCGTAGTAGGGGAAGACATACCGCACGGTTCGGTATTCGTTGTTACGAGCGTAACATACAACAATTACCCGTCGCCCAGATATGTTGCGGTACCGTTCGTACCGCCCGCATACCGGGTGATCATTGACGACCCGACCGTTGTGGACTTCATCATAAAGGACCTGGACAAGACGTACACGATAACGACGGCCGGCTCGAACATGTCCACGCCCAATACGCTGACCGTGAATGACGGCGACATCGACAGAGAGTACACGCTGATCCCCGCATCCGGATACCACGCGCCGGTACCGGCGACGGTCGAGTTAAGATGGAATCCCCTCAGCGCCTCTCCCGACCGCATCCTCGTGCTGGGCACGGATTACACTTACAGGATAGAGGGGGCGAACACAGTACTGATATTCTTCGGCCCGCTCAACGGCCACATCAAAGTGGTCGCGAACGGCGAACGGTATACGGTGTCGCTTGCGAACAACGCAACGGCCGGAACCACTGTATCGCCCGGGACGACGTTCCGCGGTACTATGACGTTGCCGATAACGCTCGGTTCCGTGCCGGCATCCGTTACGGTGACAATGGGCGGAACACCGCTCCCGGCAAGCGAGATAAGCCTGTCCGGCAGCACGGTAACGATCACCAGGCCCGGCGGCAGCGGCGGCATAACCGGCAACATCGTGATAACGGCCACGTACTCGATAACGGCGAACGGCGTTTCCACGAACCCGACATCGGTGGCGCACGGCACCGACGTCCTGCCGGTAGTGCTCGGAGGGTCGCCGGTAGGCAGCGTTACGGTGACGATGGGCGGAACGCCGCTCCCGTCAAGCGATTATATGATCGTCCTCGGCAATACGGTGACGATATCGCCGGCATCGACATTCACCGGCAACATATACATCACCGTATCATATTCGATAACCACAGCCGACACGGATCACACGCTCAGCACGACGAGCGCTCTGCGCAACTCCATTTATGTGGCCACGGAATTCACCAGCGGCTCCACGCCGAAATCCGTCACGGTGACGATGGGCGGATCGCCTGCGCTGTTCGATTACAACATAATCTTAGGCGTAGGCGAGGTAACGATAATCGGACCGATAACAGGCAACGTGGTCATAACGTCGCAATACTCGTTAACGGTGTACGGGACGGACATCGGCCCCGGCCCGAGCAGCCCCGGGACGATAGTGCACAACGCAACGGAGATACAGCTGACCAAGACGGGAACGGAGTTCCCGATGTTCCTGATCGTGACGATCGACGGCAAAGGAACGCTCAGAGAGGGCATTGATTACCAATGGGACGTCGTCAACGGGGTCATAACGTTGGCCTCGCCGACAAAGGTGACCGGTAACGTAACGGTGACCGCGCAGTACACGGTGGATGCGTACGGGACAGACCTCGGCCCGGAATGGACCGAGTTTGAAAGAGTAACATACAACACGACCCCGGGCGTAGACGCACCGGCCATACAGCTCACGCACCCGACCGACGAATTCCCGGCGTTCCTGCGCATACGAATGAAAGTGGCAGGATCCGCATGGCAAGCGCTCGCGGAAGGCACGGACTACGAATATGACCGCGACAGCGGAGAGATAGAGTTCAAAACGACGGTGAAGGGCAACATCGAGATATACGCACTCTACACAGTAACAGTGAAAGGAACGGGGCTCGGCATGGCCGCCGGCTCGGGAACAGTAGAGTGGATGACCAGCGGGTCGCTGTATCTCACGCAGACGAATGGATTCCCCGGCAGCGTTTCGATAACGATGGAGGGCGCCGCGGTAGATCCGATCCCGGATGACGAGTATTACTATGACGGCGCAGGCACGGTCAACCTGGGGCATCCAAGCGGAAAGACCACGTACGTGGTCGGCAACATCGTCATAACCGCGGAGTATTCCATAAACGTGGAAGGCACAGATCTTTCGGTCAGCAAGACGAAAGTGCTGTACACAGAGACCGACGACCTTTCGTTCACTCTTTCGTATTCATCGCCGACGACCAAGAGGCCGGACGCGCTCATAGTGACGATGGCGGACCACGCACCGTCAGTGACGCTTGCGCTGGGCACCGATTATACATATGACCCATCAACAGGCGCGATC
>Ga0209628_10003696_pt1 | contig 10824 bp, 7 predicted proteins | sample TergutCu122P4_FD_187285 | JGI IMG/M metagenome (GOLD analysis project Ga0209628, IMG submission 187285) | Cubitermes ugandensis P4 segment gut microbial communities from Kakamega Forest, Kenya - Cu122 P4 (SPAdes) (version 2) | ecosystem: Host-associated > Arthropoda: Insects > Digestive system >...
TTGTACACAAGCAGCATATGGTACCGTCACTCTCTATAAGAGTCCTAGTGTCTTGTTGATATGCAGCTATAGGGAGAACTGACTATAGCTGCATATCAACAAGACACTAGGACTCTTATAGAGAGTGATGGTACCATATGCTGCTTGTGTACAACTTTGTCCTCCTGAAGATGAGTACTTGATACTCCAAACACGTAGAGGAGAGTAATAATATTTGACAAATAAATAATATTCAGTGCATCATGTTGGTAGTTTTGTATGGTCAATTCATGATGCACGGACAGAAAATCATTAAAAAAAAACAGTATAGTCGTCTGCTGTTAGAAAGATTTCACATTTAGAAAATACCTAGTGAGTCAGTTCTGTTTCATTTTGCTTACATTTTCGTGTTTTGGCACATTATCGCCTTAAAATGCATCAGGTGAATGCTGTTTTAAGTGCCTCACATTGAAGAATCTAAATATTCAAGTTAAAGGTCTTTATTTCATCGGGATTATGTTATGAACCAGGGTAGCTCAATCAGTCAAGTGTTTGGCTTTGTGTTGAATGATGGGTTTGGTTCCTGGGAAGGGCAGGCAGTGCATGCCAGCACACAGTCTAGCTGTTGGGCCTTCCAAGCCTTCTGTATGGTGGTTAAGCACAGGAAACTTGCACTACTGTAAAGTATCAGTCACCAGAGTTTAAAATGTTGACAAGTTGTTTAGTTATTCATATCAAGACTTCAAAACATTGTCATATCCAAGGAGGTAAGAAGAAACAGAATATTCATGTTTTGTAATAGTTTGTCATGTGTAATTTGACAAATTATTCTGCACATGACCTCGACCAAGGGCTAAAGAGTGCTTGAAGGAAAGGCATTGTTTACAGAAAGTTGATGTAAATAATAGCAATGACTTGATTAACATGAAATGATCATATTTTTAGAATAAGGTGACATTGATACAAATCCAGAATGATGATGGTATTCATACTGATGGTAAAACCCTGTTAATTTGAAGTGCTTGGGTCCAAAGTATTGGGCTTTGAATTATGCGATTTCAAATTACCCAGTTTCTTCTGTGCACACTTACCTGTCAGGTCATTGGTTCAAGGACTGGCGTAATTTTATTAGCTGTGATTTTTTTACTTAATTGAGTAGTTTAAAGATCTTCTTCACGTACTTATTTTTTAAATGCCACAATGTAATTTAATGCAATTGACATCAAACACCAACCAGCAAACAATAATTCCTGTTTGTCAAAAACTGACATTAGTTCTTTATTCCCTAAAACAAGTCTCAGTTGACATTGTCATTTGTTTCAGACTGCTTTTATAAATTCTGTACACAAAGTCTTGAAATTCATCCATGGCTTTGGTGATTCTATGTTACTGGCATCACTTGAACTTGAGTCTCACACCAACAATGCCATAATGAATATTTGTGAGCTGGTCACACTGGAAGTGTATGATCTCTTCCACCCTCACATGTGCCCCTTCGTGGTGTGCACAGAGCCATCAGAAGACCTTTACCTTTCAAGAAAACCTGTCATAATCAACAGTAACTCAGTTTTGACAGTTAGGCTGTGCAGTAATGTGGCCACCCTAATTAAAAAAATTAATTTTGCTCACTGCAGTGTTTACTAATTTTTTCTGTCATCTGTGTACAGTTTGAACTTACACTTAAAACTTTATATGAAAAATGTCATGCATTATTAAGAACTTCGACTTTCACCAACTTGTAATAGTCATTAGTGTGATAAGAAATTTTAAACTGAATTTATTAACATATTTGGTAATGAAGACTTAACATTTGTATTTAATATAGAAAATGATAACCCCATTAGACTACGGGTCTATTACAGTAATGTAATTTACAAATTACACAAATCATGGATGATTTCATACCCTTGGAGTGACTTTAAACAGGGTTGCGTGACATAATATATAACTCAATGAGTGATCTTCTTGAGAAACTGAGAATTGGTCAGATAATCAAGAAAATACCTGCTTTTTGTGAAAGTTGAAGGTTCATTAATGTATTTGTGAGAGCCTGCCTTGGATCTTATTGCAAATTTATTAATGATGCATTTATTAAAGTAGTACACGAGGTCTCATTGCCTCATTTGCATTGGTTCTGGTAGCTACCTAGCCTCTTATCCAATGGGTACTGGGTTTTCCCATGGTTAAGAGTGACCACAGTGGGATACTGACTGCTGAAATCTATCTAGTAACATGGTGAATAATGCTTAGAGCTTTAATTCTGTTTCCCCTTATATTTCTGTGGCATTGTGACAGTTTTGTATCACAAAAGTGGTAATCTCATTCTAATCTTGGACACATGTTGTGTAAGTTGATATCCCTTGTGTCTGGCTTCAGATTTGTGTTAGTGTTGATAAAATGATTAAATTGTAATATTTTGAAGAGTGGTAGTAAGTAGTTCATGATTGTTTATAGAGGTCTTCCCATAGAAATTAACTGATGAACTTTCAGACCTGTGGTCAGAAACTCAGTGACTTGCTCAGGGATTTCACATGCAGCATCTTGAATGTGAAATACGAGTAGACATAAATGGTAAGGACTATTAGCCCAATTTTTCAGAAAATGATACATGTTAATGAAGTGTTTATTAAAAGTAGATCAGGTGTTTTAGTATTATGTCAACTGTCCACAGAAATAAACAATATGTAATGCTGATTTTGTACATTGAATATTTATGTAATTAATCAAAGAGTTTATAACAGGTTAGAAATGAAGAATGCATGAAAAAAGTAGGAAATATATTCAAAATTTTTGTAGGAAACCATACATCACAGGTACAGCAAGTTTCATCACCTTGTAGGAGATGATTCTTCAAACTGGATCTTTGAAAATGTGTTACAATTTACCTGATTCAGTGTTGAATTCAGGCAGGAGGGAGTGTAGTTGTTGAGGATAACCTTAATTGGATTTCTTAAAACCAGGTAGAATGTCCAGTAGATTTCAGAATCTTAGACATTAATTTTACTGAAGTGGTGGTGTAAATGTTCTGTGAAGATATCAATATTGCAGTGATGATGACAGCTCAGAATTCCTGATACGATCACAAGAGTAAACAAACCTTCTACAGTGTGTGTGGGACCAGATGCAATTTCTACCAAACTCTTCATTTCATGAGTTCAAATTAAAGTACATTGCAGTATGCTTGAAATCTGATACCAGCATTAACTCCCTTTTGAATTGTTTCAGTACTTGCCTTTTACGTGGAAGAATTTTTCTGTTTCTATTGTTATGTTTGCATGAAATGAGTCTGATATTTATTGGGAGCAGTATACTATATTATTGCTTTCCTTTGTATAGTAATGTAGTTTATTATTTCTCTGTTAATCTAAAAAAATATTACAAGCTTGTGTGATTTGAAGTTCTCAGAGCCGTGACTGTGAAATGTGTGTCTATCGTGTCTCACTGTGTTGTATCTCACTGTGTATTCTGGTTGAAATTTGCTAGTGCTTCAGAGGAACCCATTGCCTTCTTCATAATGAAAATCCTGTACACTGAAGGTGGAGAAAGCATGTTCCTCTGCAGTTACATTAAATTTATGTGTAACACTTAATACCAGCATGTTGCTCAATGTTTTTATTTATTAATTATTGCTTAGACATGTTGCAGCATCAGTTCTTGGCCATCTTCATGGATGTCATGGTTTTTTCTTATGTGTGCAACTTACGTGTCAACTTATTTAGTAGCAGTTTACATATATGGTTAAAATTATAATTGAAGTTAAAATATTAAAATTCTTTAAGATCAGTTTTTTCAATATAAAATTAGTTTATACAATTTAAAATTATTTTAAGTAGACACTGATGTAATGTGTTATGTCCAAACTTCTTTGTTGAACCTTTCTTCAAATGAATATTCCCAGAATCTGTGAATGTGAATAATGAACTCTAAATAGTACAGTTCCATTTAGAATTCATTATTCATATTCAGAGATTCTGGGACTATTCATTTGAAGACCAGTCAAACACAGATGTTTGGACACAGCACATTACATCAGTGTCAATTGTATAAACTAATTTTATATTGAAAAAACTGATCGTAAGTATTTTAATATTTTAATTTTAATTATAATATTAGTCATGTGTGCAGACTGCTACCAAATAAGTTGACATAAACTGCACACATAAAAGAACTATGAGCTCCTTGAAGATGGCCAAGAACTGAGGCCAAAATGTGTCTGAGCAATAATTTATAAATTAGAACATTGTGCAAAAAGTTTGTATTAAGTAATATATATGTAACATAGTTGCACAGAAAATGTACAATATTAAATTTGCTTTAAATTTGTACCAGACTTCATGGCATTTCATTCCAAAAGATGCTGTTTTTCTTGTTATAACTTTTATTTTAAGCAATACATAGATTATGGCATGTATGCATATTTTAGGCCCTGTCTGTCCGATATGTTGAGCAGAGAAGAAACATACACTTTGATTATATTTTGTATGCTTACATATATCTACATGAATGATTATTAATGAGTATATGAGTTGATGAACTGTGTACAAGGTACTAAAGACTACTTTAAGCATTTTTCGCAAAGTAAGAACAGAATGTCTTATGTGGAAGTCAAGTCCCTCAGTAACCTAGTGTCAGTGCCAAATCCATTAGATAGGTTCTTTTAAAATTCATCAGTGGAGAATTTCCAAAATGTTGTGACATAATTTTTTTTTTCAGACTTGTTGACCCTTAATAAATTCCATCTTTCTTAATGCAGTAAATGAACTTCTCTGTTTATTCCATTATCTGCTCCACATAGTTTGCTGAAAAAGACTTTTACCCAATGTCATGCATGAACTTCTTCGTATATCTCACAGCCGTTTCACATAATGCTCTGTTGTTCAGCATTGCTGGTTGATAATGAGGCTGAGTTTTCATGTAGCCAATTGACAGTCCCCATAATTTGTCAGAATTCGATGTGGAAGACTTCACTACTTTCAATTTCATTTCTCCTATTTTAGGCAAGCTTAATAAACTTCACAGAATGCTGTATGGAGTACACTTTTTTCATTGCTGTTGATGCTGTATTGGTTTCCATGAAGAATTTGTTTTGTCAGTGTTGTCATTCAGTTTTTGCATGTGGTTGTAGTATTGTCAGTGTAAGTGAGAGTTGAGAGCTTCACAGTGGATAGATCAACAAAGACTCTTACCGAAAGAGAACATCAGGTTTTTAATGTCTTCATGAGGCCCTTTTGGTGAATAAACACTCTCATATTTCTTTTGTACCTCATCTGCTTTATATGTATTCACCTATCCAGGATGGTCTTACTGATTGGTATTTAATCAGTAAAATTGTAACAGTGATCAGCTTTAAACTACAACACTTTTACTTTCTAACATCATATCACATTAATTTCCAAAAATATTCTTTAAAAATGTTACACATTTTGACTATGGAGTCATTGTATGTCATTGGTTTATAGTTCTTATTTATAAATCTTGAGTTATTAATGAAGATTAATGTGGTTTCTTTTATTATTATAAATTATAGTCCAGTCACAGAAATGGACATACAAATTCTACCACGCAGCTGTACTCAGGTTTGTTTCATGATCATTTGAGTGTTACTCATTACAGACACACATTAATAGGTTATCAGGATTGTACATCTGTTTATGTACAAAACTGTAATCTGGACAACTGACATGTGGAAATTGTGCGTATTTATACCAACTACATTACTCCTTGTTCAAGTGATCCCTGTTAATGCAATTAATGTGCGAATAATGGAACTTTCCTGCGTGGTGCTTCTTTCATTTCACAGTAAAGGTGGCATGAAAGAGGTGCAACTCTATTATATTACCTTTCTATCCAGAACATTTTATTTTATTACTTATTTATACAGAGGTGTTTCAATTTCTTTTTCAGTTCATACATTCAGAGTCCCTATATGGACAGACGGGTTCTTCAGTTAAAGAAGAGCTAAAGAGTTATTCAAATTACATGTGTGTGAATGACATGAAAGTAACTCTTGCTATGTGGTGAGTTAACGAAGCAATCAGAATGAAATTAATATGTTACTAGTCACAGTTAAATCCAGTACTGAAGCAGCAACTGTGCTTGTCTATTGCTGTTGCAGCTGTATGCATAATAGAAAGCATCAACTGCTCCACATCAAACACTGTGACTGACACATGAAAAATAAACTGCTAGCTGCATCTGATCCATGACCTCTGTAGGTCTTCCTTCTTATTCATTTCTCATTTGCTTGATAAGTAGTATGAAGAAATACAAGTACTCTCAGAAGAAGAAAGATCCTCCCACTTAAGGAACATACTGTTTAGTAGATACTGGTATTGTTTCTGTTTTTCCATGTCAACTGGAAAGTTGTGCACTTTTCCAGTTGGAGTTCTTTCACTACCACAGAGTATTCTGTAATTGACATCCCAGCATTGTGGGGTAATATTGAGGACATTTTTACTGTTGTATAGATTGTGATCATGTTAGCACTTAAAGTAGAAAACAGTTTAGTTGAATAAATTTTAAATATGAAGAGTTATTTGTTCACCTACAAGTTTTGTATGAATGTGATTTGTAGTAAAATGTTTAACTCATATTGGTTAGATCTTGAAATATCAACTACATACAAACTGTAAATTTTGTACATGTTAACATAAGATTGGAAGGTCTGTTCCTTTTAACACAATTATTACATTTTCTGTAGGGTTGCCTGCCTGCCTGCCTTAATATAAATAGTTTGACTTATTTACATTATATCAAATTACTGGTAAGTATATCAGACACTTGGTAATCTATTTATAAAGCTTGATTTTTACGTACATGTTTATTGTGATATTTTCAGTGTTGTTATTGCATATGGGACAGATTTAGTACAGCTTAATGAAATTACTAAATAGGCATTATTCATACAGGCAGCCCTACAAAGTCCTTCCACTTAATTTTTCTTACAGTTGCCGTTCCATTTGAATTTATTTTGAATTTAATATAAGTGATTATAAGTTCACAACGTGTCAGCAATGATTTACGTGTTTAGTTTACAAATGGGACCATGGTATTTTTAGAGGAAGAGTAAGGGGAACTTGTTTTATTAAAGCCATGGTTACTAGTTACTACATGAATTAGTGGGTAGAATATTTGTGTTATAACACACAAATTTTATTATTTTTACATGACAGGTTTATTTTGCCCATAGTTTGTGGAAACTAATTATTTAACTATTTTTGAAATTTGTGTAACATAGACACCCTGTGTCTGAAAAAAATGTTACAGCGGTATCAACGGGAGAGTGGCCCATGGTCATCTAAGCAAGTAAATTGATCTCAGCCACTTCTTCTCATTGCCATTGAAGATAGTGGTGGGTCTGACTAATTTTTGGCTGTGTACAGTAACACACCTGTTTCTACGATCAAAATGGCATTATGAAGTTGTACAGTTTGGGAAGCTTAGTATTCCTAGTTTTGTAACATTTTACATATATTCCTGTTTTCCATTTCTTCAGTTTCTGAACAAAAATACATAAGACAGTAAAATTATAATTTGCCTAGTTTACTTCTATTTTTGCACAAAATAATAATTTTCAGTGTTAAGAATGGCCCTTCATTTTCTGCACAATTAAACTACATATTATTTGCAGCATGTGATAATGATTGAAACCCAGTGTTGTCATTTCCATGCATGATGGTTTCGAAATAATATGAACACATTGGTGTTGATACTAAAAGAGTTTATTACTGCTAAGTTTGAAGTATGTTTTTTAGTATTTTCCAACAAAGTGAAAGGTTGTGTGGTGAAAATGGAAATAACATCCATCAGAGTGTGTTGCTTTGTGACTTATTTAGTCTGTTATTAGTCGAAAGACTTCTGCATTCTTGTGGACTACATAACCACTGGCCTTTATTATAACATAAGGTAACTATTGAAGTGTGGAAGAGGAAGGTTATTTTCATAAAAGCTTTGGTATGTGGTTAGTGAGTGTGGGCCAACATCATAGGAGTTCAAAAGTCTTATGCGCATAGACAGTGATCTGCAGTCACAGAGGAGAGAATGCTAGCATAGAATGCTGCTGCATTGTACAAAATATCTATAATCAGTTGACAAGCTGGAGGAAAGAATCTGTAAGAAATGTTTTCCTGTATTTACAGCAGTCTTCAAAATGAGCAGCTTTCATTACCTACATATTTTGCCAGTATTTTTAAGAGAACAGCATTGTTTGAAATATACTCTGTAAATGTATTTGATAATTCTGTTCTGAAGAGTGTAAATCTTAAATACAATACTGTACAAAATTTCAGATTTTAAGACAAAAATTTGAGAAAATGTATTGACCAAATGCTTTAGTTTATTGCGGATTTTTGGTTGCAGTATAACAAACATTTTCTTCCTGTTTGAGAGACATGTACATTATCCATAAACACTTTATACTTGATGCGTGGAAAGATGTGTTTTGTAAAAAAAAAAATAGTTTGAAAGAAAAGTACTTTTCTGGGGCATTGTGTGCACAAAAATGTGTATGTCTTTGAAAGGGTGTTGTTTGAGAAGTGACGAGGAAGGTCAGAAGAGAGAGTAATTTTCGGAATTGATAACTGGTCTTTACCATTTTGAACACTGCAATTTGAAGAGAAAACATGAAAATAAGGGAATGTTAGAGCAAGTTGTAAGGGTTATTGATGGATCATGGGTTAAAGCTGAGTATCCGGTTAAGAGCTTAGGATCTGAATACATATATGTAATCCTACACAAAATACTAATGTGAAGCAGTGACAAGGATATGAACCAGTGATATGACTAAACCCAGGAATTAGAATTAGCCACAAGACACAATGTTTTGTACATTTTTAAATAGTTGCTTGAAATTATTATTGTATTATTGCTGTAATCGATGCTTTTGGTATTTTAGTAGTCAACTTGAATTGTTAATATAATTAAAATATTTATTAACACACTTATTGGATGCATTGAAATTTTCTTGTGCCCCTAATGTATTGAAGAACTGTATGAGGCAATTGGATTGTTCCAAACCTTCTTCCTGTCACAAGTTCATTTTGTTAAATTTCATGGCCCGTTTTCAGCACAAAATTTAAACTGTTAATAGAAAAGCTGAATGTATGTGTTACCTTAGTAATGTTCTTTCACTTTCTTATTATTTTGTATTTTTAGTATGAAGTTTATGTGATCATATCCAATGTAATGTGGTTAACTAAAAATTGAGGTTTTTTTCTTCTGGGATGTGATGCATCATCACTGGCTAATAGTTCCCAATATTTCAGAATGATGTAATGGTCTTAGCTTCAAGGGTTGAAATGTGCATAAAACCTGTTCACATTAAGAAGTAACAAGACCTCCTAAAAGATTTACAATCAAAAGTGTTCATTCTGAATTGTATTTAGGTTACATTGCCAATAAATGCTTTTATTTGTTGTATACACATTTTATTGTCTAAGTGGTAGAACTATGTTATGAGATGGAATAGACTCTTGAATGGAAGGGTTTACCTTTTTTGAGGAATCAGTTCACAGCCTTCTTGCTGAATTGTTTGCATACTCTAGGTCAGGGTACTCATTGGTGAACACTTGCTCTCACATTTCTTAGGACCGTTTGCAGTATCTGTGCTTGGTCATGAACCTGTTGTTCACCACAGTCACTGGTTCTTGGGGTGTATGGTTATTTGTGCTATTAAAATGGATCATTAAGAAATGGGATGGGTGGGGGATGTATGTATACTGGACTGAACTATCTCAGGATTGGAACAGGTGACACAGTACAAATAGTTGGTATTGATCCTTAGTAAATGTAATATAGTTGCACAGAAAATGTAGAATATTAAAATGCAGTAATGAACCTTCGGGTTACCTAAAATGCGGGGAATTTCTTGACTAGTTGTGGAACTGTTGGCTTCTCAAGAAGGAATGTGCTTCATCAAGTTGGCCAGAAATGTAGAATAGGAAAGTACCACACATTTTAAACAGTATATGCCTTACTTTTAAGTACACATCAAATGTTGGGCACAATGAAAGGCTAAAGAAGTATCACAGGACCTGTTGTATTTTACTCACTGGCTACTTCAAGGTATTTGTAGGTAGTAAGTCTTCAAAGCTGGATACAAGGATTGAATTACTGGTCATTAAAAATTTAGGTTATTTAAGTTTTACATCTTTAATTATTCAATTACTGCTCTTAAATTTTGACTTCTGAAGCATTGTAGATTGAACAGCCAACTTAAAGAAAATAAATGCAAGAGCAGCAATGGCAGTATTTGATGTTGGTACAATTGGGGACAAACCATGGTTTGGATTTTGTATGTGGGTAGAAGTTACAAAAGTTAATAATGGCACCAAATTCACAAAATGCACCATGTTGTTGGTATAAATATTTATCGCTTTTAACAAAATTTTCCCAGAAGCAGAGATGCTCGTTGGCTTTCAGGGTATTTCTCAGGGAGGCCATAAGAATGTTGTCTGCTCTGTCCAGTTCACAGAATACTACTTGTGCGGACAACAAAATTGCTTTTTTTGCGTGCACGTATTGCCAGGAGATGGCAGGCAGAGTAACCAGAGTGAGCGCTCTGAAAGGAGAATGGCACTAGTTAACGATTTATAGCACCATCCTTTAGAAAGGAATTACTCTATACTTTTTTCTTTCATTGTTCTAAGAAGTCGCGCAGTAGTCTGCGTCCTGAATTAAATATGGAACTGACGTTCTGAAGAAAATGAATTTTTGGTAATGACAGAAAACGGAAGGAACGCATAATCCGGGTCCAACATGGCCGCCAGCGCAACTGCCATCCGCGACAGGGGTATTTCCGTGACGACATGGGGGGCGTGAGATGTCACGGAAATACCTTTGTAGCAG
>Ga0209628_10003697_pt1 | contig 10822 bp, 4 predicted proteins | sample TergutCu122P4_FD_187285 | JGI IMG/M metagenome (GOLD analysis project Ga0209628, IMG submission 187285) | Cubitermes ugandensis P4 segment gut microbial communities from Kakamega Forest, Kenya - Cu122 P4 (SPAdes) (version 2) | ecosystem: Host-associated > Arthropoda: Insects > Digestive system >...
CTGGTTGTTCCAATCGCGGATCAAATCGCTTTGACGCATGGATGGAGGCGCATTATCGGTGGTAAATCCGGAATATTGAAGCGCAATAGCGTTAAATGGGTAATCACTGCTTTCAAGACCTTCGAGATATCTGAAAACATTGTTCGCAATTGCCTTATAATCGCCCCTGTCGATACCCCATCGGTTGGGTAAATGGTAATGGTCGGCCCGGAAGGAATACATCTGCTTGCCCGATGGCGATTCCCATTTGTATACGGTAGGTTTTTCAAACGGTATCAATGCCCGATGACTGTTTGATCCCATCGTAAAATATTTAATGCCGATATCGGGCAAATAATCGGCAAGACACCACGCAATACCGTTCACATCATTTTGCACGGCTGTTGTGACGGGAATCCCCAGTTTTTTAAATTCGCGGATGGGTTCCAAAAAAGTCTTGAACGAATTTTCATCTACCATTTCGGCCATGTTGACAAACATACCGGTTACTTCTATTCTGCCTTCTTTGACATATTTCAGAAATTTGTCAATTTGTTCTTTCGGCCGGTTTTGCAGCCATTCCCTCACTGGCCATGCAGCTTCGCATGTCCAGCGAAATTTAGCATCGTCGGGATAATTGTCCGTCAATTCGCAATATTTTACGGCATAGTCGATGTATCTGATGTGGTCGGCAAGTATTTCCACCTGTGGCTTGGTGTAACCGATGTCGGTATGGGTATGCTGTACTAAATATATCGTCCAGTTATTCACCGGAACAGCCTTTACCATGGCTTGCGCAATTATTTCGGAATTAACGGATAATGCTACTGTTTTATCTGTTTCTTTTTTTACTTCGGAAACAGTAGTTTCAATCGTGTTAAGCCCGTTATGAAGCAGAACTTCTTTTAACATTTTTCCATCCATCGAAATATCAACTGTTCGTGTTTCTCCCCAGTTAGCTATTTGAAGAACAACCGGATGATACAATTCGTTGCGATTTTCACCATAGATCAACCCCGGTTTGACCTCTGCAGTTAAAATGTCTATTCCATCGATTTTATCTGGTTGCAGTTGATATGCCGTTGAAAGGACAAGGTTGTCGAATACAGCCCAACTCCCTCTTTTTGATTGAATAATAATGGTGTTTGTTCCTTTTTTCAGGATATTTTCCGGAATATCGACCACTGTTGACAGATTTGCCGGATTTGCCTTTGGTTCTCTGAAATACTGGCTATTTCCGGCAGGCGCCTGTATTTCCAGTTTAAAGTTATTGACAATAATTTCCAGCAAAGGAGCAGAAGAAGCTACTTCTACGTAATTCAACTCCAGGCGTGCCGGGCATGGAGAAGATATATCCTTGATTCCAAAACAGATAAAAATCTGTTTTGAACTACTTACCGCCCAATTATCTGACTGACCGGGCAAGACAAACGGAAAATCCGTTTCCGGACTGCTTTTTCCGATTTCGTACAAAATTGGTTTGTTCCCAAATTTCTGAGAAAATTGCATATAATCATTCGGACCCAATGCAAATTCAGCGGCGCTTTTGTCTTTTTGGCCTATTTGCCAAAAAACTGAAAGGGACGGGGAAGAAGTACATGCTGTAACGCTGAAGATTACAACGATTAAAGCTAAAACATTTTTCATAATATTCACAAAATTATATTAAAAGAGGCTGACCAACTAATACTTTTATATTATTTAGACAGCCTCTTTAGTTAACTGAACAAATAATTAGAACTCATATCCGGGATTTTGAGTGAGATTGGGATTGCGCTGAACTTGCGTTAACGGGAAAGGCCACAATAAGTTATTTAATGTGAATTTCTTTCCAGCTGAAAAATCAGTGCCAACCGTGGTGATGTCTACAAATTGAGCGGTTCCTACAGGAATGGAAGCATCCATGGGATTTGTCTTTGGATACAATCTGGTACGTTGGATCAAATTCCATTGTTTAAATTCAAATACTAATTCGCGATATATTTCCAACCATACTTCCTCAATAAACTTTTCTTTCGACAGCCCTGTTAAAGCAGCTACGACATCTGCTTTTGGTTTCTTGCTTTCGATTTCTTCATTTGTGTACCCCCATTCATACGCACGAGCGCGAATAGTAGCCAGAGCGTCTATTGCCTGGTCGGTCACTCCTTCTGCTTGTGCAATAGCTTCTGCAGCGAAAAGATACATTTCGGCCAGGCGATAAATTGCAAAATGACGACCTGAAGTGTTCTCAACCTTCACACCGCCCCAATCATAGAAGAAGTACGGAGAAGGAGTATTGTCAGGCGGATTGTAGAGCCTGCTTCCATTTGCCCTGTCAAAATAATTGGTAAAGAATTGCCGTTCCTTCAAACGCAAGTCTCTGACAGTAATGGTGTCATACATGCTCAATAGACGAGGCATGGGTTTGTAGGCATTATTGGTCAATGTCACCTTACATTCGGAGGAACCCAGAGCGCCCACTTGCATTGGATATGCATTTGCATTAAACCCTGCATTAGATATACCGGGATGATACTCGGTGATATAAATAAATTCGGGACAATTGGTTGTTTTACGGCCTCCGGGAGAAGCGGTATGTACATTGACGCTGCGCAATTTGTTGTATGCGCTGAGTTCTGCAAAATCCTCATTTTGCAACAACGAATAGAGACTTGCATAGGCGCCTCCCGGCAGGAATTTTTTAGCTTCGGCAGCCGCCAAAGCCCATTTGGATGCATCTTTGATCGGAAAACCCGTCATCTGCACGTATGCATCAATCAGGTAGGCTGATGCTACTGGCGCTGTAATACGCATGCCTCTGCCATACTGGGTTGACACCGGCAATATTTTAATGGCTTCCAGCAAATCTGGTATGATCACCTGTTCGTAGATCTTTTTAGCATCATCCCTGGGCAATTTCAAATCGTCCGTAGCATTTTGCGGAACAAGAACCATGGGAACATCGCCAAAATGTTTCACTAACCAGAGATAATTCTGTGCACGAAAAAATTTTGCTTCAGCAACAAACGTGTTCCTTTGAGCTTCAGTCATACTTGACGCTACCAAATCCATATTTGGCACAAAATTGATGACCCCGTTTGCCCGGGCAATTGCCTGATACGGTTGATTAAATATATCGCCCATCTTCGTATCAGAGTTACTGCCATTTATTTCAAATTTCTGTACATATTGAATATACAATTCCTGCCCTTTATAATTCAGATTGTCAAACAATCCGGCAGCCCATCCGCCCATCATTAAATTGCTACCATTGTATACCCCTGGATTGGCCCAGTTGTTGGGGCCTAAACGGTACAAATTATTAACGGCTCCTTCCACCATTTGCCTTGAACTAAAAAAGGTTTCTGCAGGAAGTGTGTTTCTGGGATCCTCTTTCAAAAAATCCGTACAGGATGAAATGACGAGTACGCCAACAAATATCATACTTAATAATATATTTTTCATATCATTGTTTTTATTAAAGGTTTAAAATGTAACATTGATACCAACTGAGAACGTCCGGGGTCTTGGGTACTGAAAGAAGAAAGCATTCTGTTCAAACCGTCCGCGGGACGAAGCTTCAGGATCATAACCCTGAAATTCCTTTGAATGGAGAATGAACACATTTTCTACACTCGCGTATGCCCTTAACCCGCTTATTCCGATAAATTTAGCCGCTGTGGGTGTAAAATTGTAACCCAGTTGGAGCAGATTCAGGCGGAAATAACTTGCATCACACAGCCAGCGTGTATCCATATTCGAATCCGACCCGTCGAAGACAGCATTACGAATGGCTTGTACCCTGTTAGGATCTGAAGGTTCGCCTTCTCTCCAGCTATCGTATAAGATGCTTCTCAAACCACTGGTCAAACCAAACCGGTCTTCAGTGGAATGGTAAAAATCCTGACGGATTTTTCCTCCAATGGCATACTGAAAGTCAACCATGAAATCAATGTTTTTGTAAGAGAATTTGTTCATGAACGAACCCATCCAGTCAGGCATCCCTCTTCCAAGGTTAGTCTTTCCGGGTGAACGAAGTGCAACGCCAACACGACCAGTAGCCGGATCAGTTCTGATACCGGTGCGTTCCAAACCCCACCAGCAACCCAGAGGTTGGCCAACTTGCATGACGACCTGAGCGCCAACCCAGTTGTCGCCAACAAACACGTCTGCATTTCCTTCGTTGAGTTTTTCCACCTTATTGGTATTGTAATTGGCATTGATGGTGGCGTTCCATTCAAAGTCGCCGGCCGATATAATGGTTCCGTTGACTAATATATCCCAGCCACGGTTGGAAATTGCGCCTACATTTTTTGCGATCGTATTATAACCGGAAGTATGAGGTATAGGTGCGTCTAACAGAAGATCATCCGTATACTTGTAATAATAGGAAATATCAAAATTCAATCTGTTGCCAAACATATTCAGATTGAACCCTATGTCCCACTGTGATTGTTTTTCCCATCGAAGATCAGGGTTCGCCATTCTGGCGGGATTTGCAGAGGATACTCTGGTTCCGTTCAACAATAATTGACCTGTACTGTATACGGCTAATGATCTGTAAGTACCTAAACCTTCGCTGTTTCCGGTAACGCCATAACTGGTATGGAGTTTTAAAGTATTGAGCCAGGGCAGGTTTTTCATAAATTCTTCGTTGGAAACCAACCAGCCCAAACCTGCTGCAGGGAAGAACGCATATTTGTTGTTTGCTCCAAACCTGGAGTTACCATCCACACGAGCGGTTAAAGTAGCCATATACTTATCGTTGAAAGTATAACCCAGGCGACCTATATAAGAGTTCAACGCCCAGCGATCATAACCGGATTCCTGACTTTGTGGTTCAGTTCCTGCAAGTAAATTATAATAACCAAAAGCATTGGTGGGGAAATTAATCGTATTAGTTCTAACGAAACGTTCTACACGTTCTGACCATTCTACGCCGACCATAGCTGAGATACGGTGTTTATCCAACACCTTTCTGTAATTCAGATATGTGGTTTCCTGCCAGAACATATAATCGGTAGATTCTGTTTGGGCTTGACCCTTGCCTCCACTGTCCATATTGACCACTCCCCAGGGATAGTATCTTCTATAGTTACGAATTTGACCATCAGCTCCGAATTGAGTTTTTAAATCCAAACCATCAGCAAGGTGAAATGTCAATCCCACATTCCCGAAGACCTGCGTACGGTACCAGTTCCGATCACGCACTGTAAGAAAATGCACCGGATTGGACAAGGCTTCAAAACCAAATCCACTAATTTTGTTTGTTGAGTTCGACCAAACTCCATCAGGATATTTGACAGGGAAAATAGGGGGCAATTCAATGACCGTACGGAGTGCATCCTGACCACCACTGCCAATTTCAGTTTCATTTTGCCAGCTATGATTCACCATCAGGTTCACAGAGGTAGTCAACCATTTAAACGGGTTGACGTCTTGAGTCAATCTTGCATTCACACGCTTCATGTATGTGTTGAGAAACAAGCCCTGTTCATCTGTATAATTGAGAAATACACCCGTGGTCGAATTTTGAATGTTCAACTGGTGGCTGTGCGAGAGAGCATTGCGTGTGGCTTCGCTCTGCCAGTCGGTATCATAGATGGGTACAAGGTTAGTGTCAAATTCGTTTTTCCATCCTGAAGGATCAAAGGTTCCATTGATTCTGAACAAATCATAATAGTTTGGATTTAATGAAGAGTTTTGGGCTATATCTGACCACAACTTATTCATAGCCGTTTCTCTGGAAGCCCTTGCAGCTTCGCAGGCCTTTTTCCAGTCATCATCACTCTGCGTCTCTCCTTGTTTCGGGTTAGGAACATATTTAACATGATTCTGCATGGATATCCTGTATGTACGCATAAATTCTTCAGAATTCATTGTGTCCATCTTTTTTGGCAAAGTTGCTACCTTGATCCATCCGGAGTACGTCACTCTTGTTACATCACTCTTAGCCCCTCTTTTGGTAGTGATCAGAAGAACCCCCTGTGATCCTCGCGCACCGTAAATAGCTGTAGCCGAAGCATCTTTCAACACTTCGATGCGCTCAATATCATTTGGATTCACAAACTGGAAGTCGAACATCGGCACGCCATCCACAACATACAGAGGATCGGCGACAGCCTGAATGGACGAAAGACCACGGATCACCACGCGTTGTTGACCGCCTGGCAAGCCTGAGTTAACAAATACATTCACCCCAGGCGCAACGCCTTTTAATCCGGTAATTCCTGAAAACGAGGGAGTACGTAACAGTTCTTCCGAACCAACAACGGCAATAGATCCGGTAACATCCGATTTACGCTGTGTTCCGTAACCGACTACTACCACTTCTTCAATCTGTTGAGTATCTTCGGTCAGGACAATGTTAATTGTTCTCCGGTTACCCACCACAGCTTCCTGTGTAACATATCCAATAAACGAAAATTGCAATACAGCATTTTCGTTGGGCACTGAAATGGAATAAGTTCCATTGGCCTGGCTAACAACGCCTGATGCCGTACCTTTCACTACGACATTCACTCCGGGTAATGCAGCGCCGGTATTGTCAGTTACTGTTCCGCTGACAGCAATACCCTGGGCAAACGCCGGAAGAGATATCGCGCAGAACATACATATAATAAAAAATTGTTTTAAATAAGTCATATTTCAAAATTTAATTTTTGTTTAAAATCAACCGCTTCAAACTTTAGTTTGTTTAGTGTTTTAAATAAAGTTTCTGCGGCATTAATAATTACTAACTTTATTTCTCGTGTATGAAAAGCGTTACACGCCTTTCATGCTTTTTGGGTTGTACGCTTATCTGGATTGTTTCATAGGCATTGGGTTTTGGTGAATAACGGGATCAGGCAAAATTGAAACAAAGCTACTGTTTTTGGAGCTTCTGTAAAAAAATATGCCGAAAAAGTTAAAAAACGGAATCATGATTTTGAGTTTTTTTATAAAAATTACGTGGCAAATATAATCATGTTTTTTAGATTTGCAAAAAAAATGAAATATTTTGTCTGGTGCAGCGAAAATATCATTCTTTGATGTATCTTTGTCGTCACACAAATAATAATCTACCCCATGAAAAAGATAATTTGGTTGTACTTCCTTACCGGCTTTTACGCTAACTTGTCCGGTCAGACTGATATAAACGAAAGCATGATTAACCTGTTCATCAGGCAATTGGAAGTCTACCCCCAGGAAAAGCTTCACCTGCACACCGACCGTGACTTTTATGTCCCCGGCGAAAAAATCTGGTTCAGGGCATACCTCGTAGACGCCCATACGCATCTGTATCCAACCCACAGCCGGTATGTGTATGTAGAATTGATCAGCCCTGCGGATACACTTGTAGAAAGGGTGATGATACGCCCAATTGAGGACATGTTCCACGGTCATTTGCCGCTTACGAAAAAAATTCCGGAAGGCAACTATACTCTCCGCGCCTACACCCGGTACATGGAAAATATGGGCGATGATTATTTCTTCAAGAAAAATATCAGGATAGGGAATATCGCTCGGGAAAAAGGGGGAAGTGGGGTAAAAAGGGGAAGTGGGGTAAAAAGGGAAAATCAAATAAATCAATTAAATCAAACAAATCATAGTCAAGATTTTGATGTTTCGTTTTTCCCGGAAGGCGGTAATCTATTGGAAGGTGTTTTTTGTAAGGTCGCTTTCAAGGCGATGAACCGAAATGGGTATCCCGAAATTGTTTCCGGAAAATTGATCGATGAAAACGGCGTTGAACTTACTTCTGTAAAGAGCTGGTATGCAGGCATGGGTGTTTTCACCTGCCAGCCGGAACCCGGAAAAAAATACTATTTGAAATGCGTGAATGGGAACGGACTTGAGAAGCGTTTCGAACTCCCACGGTCGCACCCGCAGGCATACGCATTAACGGCGAATCTTGTCAACAAAAGAATTTTGATTGATGTACAGCGTTCTATCCATGCTACTGAACAGCCTTGTTACCTCCTTGCGCATTGCCGTGGAAAAGTGCTCTATTTTTCTGAATATGACCATCAGAAAAAATTCCTGACATTTTCGGAAGAACAGTTTCCAGCGGGTGTGATACAGTTTGTTCTGTTCGACGGACAGATGAATCCGTTAAGCGAACGATTGGTGTTCAGCAAAAACTATCCACCGGTAAAAGTTGCGCTTCGCACCGACAAAGAAATCTATACAATCCGTGATAAAGTTGTAGCATCCATTTCATTCGCTTATTCACGTTTCGACCCGCTTCTTGGTCATTTGTCAGTAGCCATTACTGATGATAAGGATATAGATGTCGACTCTTCTACATCCATTTTTTCATCTCTGTTGCTTTCTTCCGAATTGAAGGGATATATTGAAAATCCGGCTTATTATTTACAGGACGATATTGCATTGGATTATCTGATGATGACGCACGGATGGAAAAGATACAATGTTCCGGAAGTGGTCAAAGGACGACTGGAATATCCGCAGATACCCTTTCAAACAACCCAGCAAATAACGGGTAAAGTAAAAAGTCTGACAGGTTCCAAACCTGCAGCCGGAAGCGAAATCACCATGCTGACAAAAACGGGGAAATTCGCTAAGGTTGTTCCCGCTGACAGTGAAGGAACATTCACTTTTGATGATTTTGAGTTTCCCGACAGTACTGTTTACCTGTTGCAGGCGCTGGACAAAAAAGGAAGCGGTAATATTCAACTCGATATGGGCAGGGAATTGTTTCCGGGAATAAAGTATGCTCCACAAAGTCCCATGATGGTAATGCCGTCAATGGAAGCAGAATCTAAGGTAGAATCTGTAAGCGCTGATGCTTTTATAGAAAAAGCGGAACAACGTGCAAAATTTGACGAAGATATGTGGACGATTAAATTAAGCGAGGTGGCAATAACAGCGCCAAGAATTGAAAGGAAAGTTGAACCGAGACTCCAGTTTCCCTTAAATGAATATTCTGATGTGACCATTGGAAGAGAAATAATTGAACAGACTCATCGCCGGTATATTCATGATTATCTTAGATCCGTACCGGGTGTAAGAGTATCTTCTGGTGGAGGTGATGTGCAAATAAACATACATGGTTATTCCTCTTTCAGCCATGCAGACAATCCGCTTGTTTTATTGGATGGTTATGTATCATCCCTGGAAGCTATTCCTGTTGAAATGGTTGAAAGTATTGATGTTTTTACAAGTGCAGAAAGTTTGACATTATTTGGATCACGCGGAATGTATGGAGTTATCAGCATAACCAGTAAAAGAGGAGGAGATTTCAGCAACAAAAAACAAGACTTTAACTTTTTTGTATACACTCCGTTAGGTTATCAAAAGCCGGCAGAATTCTACTCGCCCAAATATGAAACCCTGGAAGCGAAACACTCCACCATTCCTGATTACCGCACTACCATTTTCTGGAAACCTGATATAGTGATTTCTGATGAAGGAGAAGCAAGTTTTGAATTTTATACTTCTGATTTCAGTACGGCCTATTCGGTGGTTATTGAGGGAATGACTACAGATGGGAGAATTGTGAGGCAGGTAGAGAAAATACAGGTTCAATCAAATCAACGATAAATCATTAAAAAAATATATATCATGTCAAAATTAATTACATTATTCCGTTGTTTCTTCTATTCCAGATTGAAGTCAACGCACAGGTCATCAACGGAACGGTTTACGATCGTGTCACGAGAAATCCTATTGCTGATGCGCATATCTATTTGAACGGTTCTACATATTTCACCATTACCAGCGATTCAGGAACATTTCATCTGGAGGTCAGGGAAAAGCTAAATACACAGATGATCGTCAGTCATTTACTGTATGAAACATTAGTGATAGATAAACCATTCGAAAAAGTATCGAGGGAGATATATTTGACCGAAAAAGAAAATATGTTTGATGAAGTGGTGATTAAACCTAAATTTCGTTTTACACGTCGGGAAATGATGAACACATTTGAAATACAGTTTCTGGGTGACAACAAAGCCGGAAAATCATGCAAAATACTGAATAAAGATGATATACAATTATATTACAACGATACTGTCAAAACGCTATATGCGAAATGCAACCAACCCATCATCGTCGAAAATGAATTTTTAGGCTATCAAATACAGATTTCATTGAGCAGTTTTTACGTAAGATATAAGCATCATACACTAAAAGAAAGGGATATAGAATTATTGTCTTTATTTCGCGGTAATATGTTTTTTGTGGATATGGCGCCACAAAATCCTGTAATAAAAAAACGAAGAGATGAGGCTTATCAAAGTTCATCGAGATTTTTTCTTAAAAGTATGGCAAACAATGTGATAAAGGAGTCAAATCTTATTATTTTCAATTGCAGTCTTACGAAACAGATTGATTATCGTTCCTCAATCGAACCGGAACTTTATTTTGACATCATTGACAAGGGATCGGACAAATTAGTTCGTATAAAACCCAATACGAACATCAACAAAAACACCGGTACCGAGTTCAATTATCCACATCCGCCATTTGGGGTCATTGTAGTTTCAGACCCTAAAGGTGGTCTTTCGGAAATTATTTTTCTAACTGACGAATTTACAGTAGATAAATTCGGTGTTGTCACTGATAAAAGTAACTATATTTACTTATCAGGTCAGATGTATAAACTGCGAGTTGGCAATATGGTTCCTATGGATTACGAATAAGTATCAAAATATTATTATTTATCAATATGAAATTTAAGTCAAAACTTTTTCTCATCACAATCATTTGTTTCTTGTCTGTCCATGATTTCTTCTCACAAACAGAACAGGATTCCTCTTACGGTCTTACGGTCTTACGGTCTTACGGTCTTCAAAAAGCAGTAGAAAACCTAATGACTCAATTGGAAGTCTACCCCCAGGAAAAGCTTCACCTG
>Ga0209628_10003698_pt1 | contig 10820 bp, 7 predicted proteins | sample TergutCu122P4_FD_187285 | JGI IMG/M metagenome (GOLD analysis project Ga0209628, IMG submission 187285) | Cubitermes ugandensis P4 segment gut microbial communities from Kakamega Forest, Kenya - Cu122 P4 (SPAdes) (version 2) | ecosystem: Host-associated > Arthropoda: Insects > Digestive system >...
AGCAATTCACGTTTTACCGACACGCGCTTGTCTGTGCCGAGCGTAACCGAAAGCACCTGATTTGTCTGCGCTGTATTCAAAAATGTCTGACCAACGTATGTGCCGTCATAAGTGATATTCGCCATTCCCGACAGAATATTGAGTTTTTCCCAATCTTTGAAATCGGCGATTAGGAAGACGTTTTCGTCAAGTTTTGGGGCGCAGTAATATTTATATTCGCCTGTTAAATAATAATCTTTTATATCAATAATTTGCTCTTTGCCATTGCCCGGTATTGTATATGCAAGATTAATGGTATATTCCATTGAATTATTTTTTTCTTCTTCAAAAATATAATCTTCCATTATTTTTGTATTAATTAAAACAACTCCATTTGCACCTCTTGCACCAAATAATTCTGTGGCTTTTGCATCGCTTAAAACTTCTGTTGTTTTAATACTATTTGGGTTAATAGAATTAATATCGCCATTAAAAATTTCTCCATTAAGGACATAAAGAGGGGCAGTTGAAGCATTATAAGAATTTATACCTCTTATTCTAATATTTGAAGTTGCTCCAGGCATTGCCGATTTTTCCATTTCCATTCTTTCGTCTGCTTGTCCATAAGAAATTGAATTTGATATAGCATATTCTTTTGTTTTTTGATTTAATTCATAAACATAATTCAAAAACCAAGTTGAAAACACCGGCGCATCTTTGGTTTTAGAGGGCGTAGCGGTTGATAATGTGATATTTATCTTTTCCCAGTCAATACCTGTGGTTTGGCGCACTTTCGATTTGCCTCTCAGTTTTACGGGCTTGGAAATATCGTCAATCACCATATCGTAAAACGGCGTCCAACTTGCCTGCTGCGTAAAATATGTAACCGTAACAACCGCATTCGTGGCGTACGATGCAACAAGATTTAACTTCAAAAGTCCGTTATAAACGCCTTTTTTGCCCTGCTCCTGTTGAAGTTGAACCCGCAGCCGTGAAAGCGTTTTGTCAAGTTCGCTTTTCTTCAAGTTGTCGGCTGCGATTGATTTTTCAAGCGCATTTGCCTTTGTGCTGTAAAAATCGAGGTTTTGCGTAAGTTCAGCAACGCTCAAACCGCTTTTCACAACGGAATTGCCCTGAACAGTGCTGCCGCTCACATTGTTTTCAATGCCTTTTTTTAGCAGTTCAAGTGAAGCGGTATTAACTTTTATTGCCGTACTCAATTTTTGAATTTCAGCAGTACAAAAATCAATGCTGTCCTGCAACTTTTTGACGTAATCTGACGATTTTTTTTCCGTCAGATAGTCGGTTGTAAATTCCGAAGATGCCACCATAACGCTGTTATTCACGTTGATTTTCAGCGAATTGATGTCAATGTTCGGCGTAAGTCCCTCGAGGGTAATTTCGTTTTCACCCTGCGTTAGAGAGACATTTGCGGTATGCGTCAGTTCCGCACCCGAAAAATAGACAGTCGCCCTTTTGAGCGTTGCCTTTGTGTTGTCGGCAACCGCAACAGCGCATAATGCCAACAAAATAATGGTTAAAAATGATTTTTTCATAAAATATTTGATTTAGCGTACTTTTACACGTTAATTATTTCATTGATTACCCATCCTTATTTTCCCTACTACCTTTATGAACACTGCGACCAGCCGCAAGTTGTGCATTGGTAGCAGCCGCCGGATGCTATAATAGTGCGGTTTCCGCATTGAGGACAGGAAATGCCGTCTATTTCGGTTCCGTCAATTACATATTTTTTTAATGCCCGCTCAACACCTGCTTTCCAAGTGTTTATCGTCTCATCAAGTTGCAATCCGCTGATAAGTTTTATCACCTGGTCAATCGGCATGTGGTAGCGCAACACGCCCGAAATCAGTTTTGCATAGTTCCAATATTCGGGGTCAAATTTGTGCGAAAGTCCTTCAATAGTGGTTTTGTAGCCGCGCGAATTTTTATATTGAAAATCGTAGCGTTTATTGCCTTCGGTGTCAATTTCTTTTATAATTTTACCATTTTCAACCCATTTTGGCAACAAAATTCCATCTTCGTCATCGGCAAGCCCTGTAAAAATTTCGTATGGACGTCCCTCCTGTTTCCCTACAAATGCAATCCATTTTTCCTTTTTATTCTGAAAACGAACTACATCGCAATCCAACTCTTTTGGACGCGCCGGTATTTCAACGGGGTAGCAAGGGCAAATTGTTTCGGTTTTTTTATCATTATCTTCTTGCTTTGGTTTTTCCTCTTTATTTACCAAGACACCTGCACGGGAGCCGTCTCTATATACGGTACAGCCCTTACAACCCGCTTTCCATGCCTCTGTATATAGTTTTTCAACAAGTTCTTCGGAAACATCTTTGGGCAAATTTACCGTTACGCTAATAGAGTGGTCAACCCATTTCTGAATTTTTCCCTGCATCTGCACTTTTTTGAGCCAATCAACATCGTTGGCAGTTGCCTTGTGATAAGGCGAAAGAGCAACAAGAGCATCTAATTCATCTTTTGCATAAATTTTTGTAACATCATATCCTTTTGCAAGCATCCAATCAACAAATTTATGATGAAAAATTGTATATTCTTCAAATGCATCGCCGTTTTCATCAACAAAATCAATATTTACACCTTTGTCATCGGGATTAACTTTTCTTCTTCTCGTATAAACAGGCAAAAAAACCGGCTCAATGCCCGAAGTTGTCTGTGTCATAATGCTCGTTGTGCCCGTTGGAGCAATGGTCAGGCAGGCAATATTTCTTCTGCCGTATTTTGTCATCTCTTTGTACATATCGGGCGCAGCATCTTTTAAACGCAAAATAAACGGATTATTTTCCTCTCTTTTTGTGTCATACATTTTAAATGCGCCGCGCTCTTTTGCCATAATAACCGAAGAACGGTATGCCTCAATAGCCATTGTTTTATGCACTTCAACAGAAAAATCTACTGCTTCGTCTGTTCCGTACCGCAAGCCCAAAGCGGCGAGCATATCGCCCTCTGCGGTTATGCCCACGCCTGTGCGCCTGCCCTGAATGGTTTTGTTTTTTATTTTTGTCCAAAGTTCATATTCTGTATTTTTTATGCTGTCGTCTTCGGGGTCTGATTTTATTTTTTCTAAAATTTTATCAATTTTTTCCATTTCCAAATCAATAATATCGTCCATAATTCGCTGCGCATATTGAACGTGTTTTTTGAACAGGTCAAAATTGAATTTTGCCTCTTTGGTAAATGGTTTTTCAACATAAGAATAGAGGTTTATTGCAATCAAACGGCAGGAGTCGTATGGACAAAGCGGAATTTCACCGCATGGGTTTGTGGAGACAGTTTTAAAGCCCAAATCGGCGTAACAATCGGGTACGGACTCGCGAATTATTGTGTCCCAAAAAAGTACCCCCGGCTCAGCAGACGCCCAAGCGTTATGAATAATTTTTTTCCACAACTCTTTTGCATTAATATTTTTTTTGATTTTCGGATTTCGTGCTTCAATCGGGTATTGTTGCATATATTCAGAGTTGTTTATTACCGATTTCATAAATTTATCATCAATTTTTACCGAAATATTTGCACCCGTAACTTTGTCCGGCTTACTTTTTGCGTCAATAAATTTCCCAGAATCGGGGTGTTTGATAGAGACGGATAACATCAATGCGCCGCGTCTTCCGCCCTGCGCCACTTCGCGGGTAGAGTTGGAATAACGCTCCATAAACGGCACAATGCCTGTTGATGTTAGTGCAGCATTTTTTACGGGCGACCCCTCAGGGCGAATCTGCGAAAGGTCGTGTCCAACGCCGCCGCGCCGTTTCATCAGTTGCACCTGCTCTTCGTCAAGTTTAAAAATTGCACCGTAAGAGTCGGCGTGCCTGTCAACGCCGATTACAAAGCAGTTTGAAAGCGATGACACCTGAAAATTATTGCCGATTCCAGTCATTGGGCTACCCTGCGGAATGATATATCGAAAATGGTCAAACAAATCAAACAACTCCTTTTCGGACAATGGATTGGGATATTTTTTCTCAATTCGTGCAATTTCGCTTGCCAAGCGGTGGTGCATATCTTCGGGAGTAAATTCGTAAAGGTTGTTGTTGGAATCTTTGAGTGCATACTTTTTTACCCAAACATCTGCGGCAAGTTCATCGCCGCAAAAATATTCAATGGAAGCATTTATTGCATTTTCTTCGGTAAATGTTGGCTTTTCCATATAGATTAGATTTTATTTTTTTACTTTTTTGGTTATAAAATTTATTAAACAGTAATTTTTTTTTATAAAAAAATGAACTGCAAACTTACAAATAGTTTTTTAATTCAACAACACAAAATCAAAAAAAGTTATATTAAAATTTCTTAAAAAAATATTAATATATTGATAATAAATACTTTAAATTTATTTTATAATAAAAAAGTTTTCAAAAATTTATAACAAAAATAAAATAAAATAAAAAACAAGTACCGCTTTTTCTATGGTGCCTGGAAACTAAAACACTTTTTTTGCAAACTTGGAATTTTTAAAATCTTAACTTATCATTTTGAGCATTAGTGAGAAATCTTTTAAAAATCAAGCGATTGCGGTACTGAACTTGATTCAATATTCCCGCAATGACACATAGCCGTTAGATTGGGCAATAGGTACCTAAAATTTACACCGGCTTTATATTTTTAAACTTGTAGTTTTCAATTTATCATATTCCACAATAAGTCCTTGAGTTTATCAATATTGTATTGCGAAACAGACGAAAAAAAGATGTGTGGAATATCTTTCGGAAGTGTTTTTTCAAGTTCGGGAATAAGGTCTTCACCCAAAATATCGGTTTTGGATATTGCCAAAATACGTTTTTTAAATAGCAGTTGGGGGTTGTATTTTTTGAGTTCGCCGAGAAGAATATTGTACTCTTTTTCAATGTCATTGCTGTCGGCAGGAACAAGAAAAAGCAAAATAGAATTACGCTCAATATGTCGTAAAAACCTCAATCCCAGCCCTTTACCTTCGGCTGCACCCTCAATAATACCGGGGATATCTGCCATACAAAAAGATTGCCCATCGTGGTATGAAACGATGCCGAGATTTGGCACAAGCGTTGTAAAGGGATAGTCGGCAATTTCAGGTTTTGCAGCAGAAACCACCGACAAAAGCGTACTTTTTCCCGCATTTGGAAAGCCCACCAAACCAACATCAGCAAGCACTTTTAATTCAAGAATCACATCACGCTCCTCCATCGGCTCGCCCGGCTGCGCATATCGCGGCGTCTGATTGGTAGCAGTGCGAAAATGCCAGTTTCCCAAACCACCGCGCCCGCCTTTGAGCAAAACAATTTCCTGTCCATCTTCCACAATTTCGCACAAAAAATCACCCGTATTGGCATCGCGTGCCACAGTACCAAGCGGAACGGAGATAATTTTATCTTCGCCGTCTTTGCCGAAACTACGGCTGCCGCTGCCGTGTCCGCCGTGTCCTGCAAAAATATGCCGCTGATATTTTAGGTGTAAAAGCGTCCAATAGTCCTTGCTGCCGCGCAAAATAACGTGTCCGCCGCGCCCACCGTCTCCACCGTCAGGTCCGCCTTTCGGCACAAACTTTTCCCTGTGAAAATGCGTAGAACCGCCGCCACCATTACCTGATCGGCAGAAAATTTTAACGTAATCAATAAAATTGGAGTTAGACACTATTATTTATAGTTTATGATTTTGAAAATCAATAGTTTTCTGCTTTTATTTGAAAATATGCTTGTTCGTGGGTACAAACAGGGCACTCCTCAGGTGCATTTTTGCCAACATGAATATGTCCGCAGTTTGAGCATTGCCATATAACATCGCCATCGCGTGAAAAAACTACTTTATCATTCACATTTTTTAATAATTTACGGTAACGCTCTTCGTGCTCTTTTTCAATTTTGGCAACGCCTTCAAAGAGAGTTGCTATTTGGTTAAAACCCTCTTTTTGTGCTTCTTGTGCCATACGAGCATACATCTCTGTCCATTCAAAATTTTCACCTATAGCAGCATCCAAAAGGTTGTCGGCGGTGTTTGGTATTGCACCATTATGCAGCAGTTTATACCACAGTTTTGCGTGTTCTTTTTCGTTTGCTGCGGTCTCTTCAAAGATGTTTGCTATTTGCACAAACCCCTCTTTGCGTGCTTTTGACGCATAATATGTATATTTGTTACGCGCCATTGATTCTCCTGCAAAAGCTTCTTGCAGGTTTTTTTCAGTTTTTGTTCCTTTTAATTCTTGCATAATATATTTTTTATAATTAAAGAATAAAATTTAAAATACTTATTTTTCTGCAAAGGTAGATTTTTTTTAAAAAATTTCCAAATATTTTTATATTGCACAAATTATAGTTGTAGGTTAAAAGTTACTGCAATGGTTAAGGATAACACACAGGGTAAAAACAGAAATTTGGAATGAAATAATTCAATAAAAAAGTGCATATTTGCAGAAAAAAAAATTGAATATCACTATTTTTTATAAACAAAATATGAACGAAAATAATGAATAACTGACCAATTTTTATCAGTTTATGTGTAATTGAAAATTTTATGCTAACTTTGCAATAAGTTACAAAAAAAATTATGTCTAAAAATAAACTAAAAAAATTTGCCGAAATGGCGCAAATGGAAAATGTGTTTGAATTTGGGTTGCAAAAAATTTTTATGGGTGATTTTTTTTACTTAAAAGGAAATTGGAATAAAAAATATTTCAATAACAACAACCCTATTGTGCTTGAACTTGGCTGCGGCAGAGGCGAATATACCATCGGTTTAGCAAAGAACTGCCCCGAAAAAAACTATATCGGTATAGACATAAAAGGTGCGAGAATGTGGTCGGGTGCAACAGAAGCAAACAAATTAAATTTGAAAAATATTGCCTTTGTGCGCACTGATATTCAACACCTTAACTCATTTTTTGAACAAAACGAAATCAGCGAAATCTGGCTCACCTTCCCCGACCCGCAAATGAAAAAGCAGCGCAAACGGCTTACCTCTGCGCAATTTTTAGAGAGTTACAAAACAATTCTCAAAAACAACGGCTCAATTCACCTGAAAACCGACAGCAACTTTCTTTTTACCTACACCGCTGCGCTTGTTGAGAAAAACAATTTGCCGATAATAACAAAAATTGACAACCTGTATTCTTCAAAAATTTATGCACAAAACATTGATTTACAGATAAAAACGTACTACGAAACGCAATGGAATGCACGTGGAATAGAGATTAAGTATATCAAGTTTTTACTGCCTCACGCCAGCAAACTTAAAGAACCAGACATTGAGATTGAACTTGATGAATATCGTTCTTACGGAAGACAAAAACGTTCAGAATTATTAAAAAAAATTAACAGAAAATGATAGTAGAAATAGAAAAATTTGTTTTGAAAAAAAACTATCCAACTTTTAATTTAAAAGCCATTTTTTTTGATATGGACGGTGTATTATTTGATTCAATGCCGCTTCACGCAAAGGCGTGGCAGCAAACAATGACCGAAGTTGGACTTGATTTTTCGCTATACAACGCCTATATGAACGAGGGACGCACAGGCGACAGCACCATTGACGAAGCATTTTTGCTAAAATACGGCAAGACGGCAGACAAGGAAACAAAGCGAAAAATTTATCAGCGAAAATCAGACATATTCAACTCTTTCAACGCAATTCCGCAACAAATTCCGGATGTTTATGAACTGCTTAAAATATTAAAAAACAGAGGGTTACAAATTTTAGTTGTAACCGGATCAGCGCAAACTTCACTGATTGATATGCTCGAAAAGAGTTTTCCAAATATTTTTGAGCAGGACAAAATTGTTACTGCTTTTGATTGCAAAATTGGCAAACCACACCCAGAGCCGTATCTGATAGCGTTGAACAAAGCAAAGGTTGAAAAATGGCAAGCGATGGTTGTGGAAAACGCACCGCTTGGGGTGCGCTCTGCTGTTGCAGCAGGACTTTTTACTATCGGCATAAATACTGGAATCTTAATGCCGGAAGAGTTGAAAAAAGAGGGTGCAAATTTAGTTTTACCAAATATGAGAGAATTAATAAAGTTGATAAAAAATTAAAAATTTTATTTTAAAAAGTATAATTATCTGCCTGGTGCGGCTCTTTTATATTTCCTATCTTCTTAACTTTTTTGTACCTTTGCACTCGAATTTTAGGAATGAAGAATGAATAAAATACGTTATGAGTAGTTATTTATTGTTATGAATAGTTATGTATTGTAACAATGCAAATAACAACTAATAACAATTAATAACAATTAATAACTGCCGAAGGCACATAACTATTCATAAAAAAAAATCTAAAATCGTAAATTGTAAATCTAAAATAATAATGACTGTATTCCTTATTAAAGCCGCACAGTTGATGCTGGCATTGGCAATTTTAGTGTTCATTCACGAACTTGGACACTTCTTTTTTGCACGACTTTTTAAAGTTCGTGTAGAAAAATTTTATCTATTTTTTAACCCGCAAATTTCGATTTTGAGGTTTAAAAAAGTTGGCAAAAAGTGGAAATTTAAATTTTTTGCAAGAAATTTACAGACCGAAGTTCCTGTTTTGGACGAGAACGGTGCATCAAAACTTGACAAAAAAGGCAAAAAAATAATGCAGCCGATTGACACCAACAACCTGCCGGAAGACGACTGGCGGCGTTACCCCGAAAATACCGAATGGGGACTTGGCTGGATGCCGCTCGGCGGTTACTGCAAAATCGGCGGTATGATGGACGAGTCGCAGGACAAAAACGTCAAAAATGTGCGCAACGAAAAGTGGGCTTACGAATCGCACCCCGTTTGGCAAAGAATGTTGATTAGTGCGGGAGGCGTGATTTTTAACTTTATTTCGGCGATTATCATTTTTGCTATGATGCTTTTCCATTATGGCAAAGAGACCATTCCGTTAGAAAATGCCTATTTGGGTTATAATTATTGTCAAGTTGCTCAAAATAACGGTTTTGTAAATGGCGACAGAATTATTTCAATTAATGATGAAAAGGTATTTGAAAAGCCCGATGTGGTTGAAAAAATCATTCTTGAAGGGAAAAGGAAAATTGTGCTTTTGCGTGATACACAAGAAATTACATTGAATTTGCCTGAAAATTTCAGCCAACAAATTATCGCTGCAAAAGAGAAAGTATTTATGTCTGAGCGTGTGCCTTTTGTTATTGACAGTATTACAAATGGGTCGCCTGCACAAATGGCAAATATTCAAAAAGGCGACAGCATTGTCGGTTTAAATTCAAAACAGATATTTGATAATGAAGAAATAGTAAAAGAGTTGGCTGCTAACAAAGGTAAAAAAGTTGACATCGCTTTTTATCGCAACGGCGAACTTTTAACCGATAGCATAACCATTAACGAAAATGGAAAAATTGGCGTTGGCTTAAAGGATTATATGTTGTTTTTCAAAACGGAAAAGAGAGAATATTCCTTTTTTGCCTCGTTCCCTGCGGGTTGGAAACACGGCGTGGAAACACTTGTGAGTTACATAAAACAATTCCGTATTGTTTTCACAAAAGAGGGTGCAAAAAATCTCGGTGGTTTCGGCACTATTGGCTCAATTTTTCCAAGTGAATGGAATTGGTCGTTGTTTTGGAATATGACGGCGTTTTTGTCAATAATTCTGGCATTTATGAATATTTTGCCGATACCTGTGCTTGACGGCGGACATCTGCTTTTCCTGCTCTACGAAATGATTACGCGCCGCAAACCAAGCGAAAAATTTATGGAAATTTCGTTAAAAATCGGTCTTTATCTGCTCCTTGCATTAATGATTTTTGCAAATGGAAATGATATTTTAAGGGCATTTGGTTTGATGAAATAATGAATATTATTAAAAAATATTTTCCGAATTTAACGGAGTTGCAAGTTGCTCGTTTTGAGCAACTTTTTCCGCTTTATTCCGATTGGAACGCAAAAATAAATGTCATTTCCCGCAAAGATATTGAAAATCTCTATCTTCATCACGTTTTACACTCGTTGGCGATTGCTAAAATATTGAATTTTAAAGATAAAACCGAAATTGTTGATGTCGGCACAGGCGGCGGTTTTCCTGCTATTCCGCTTGCGATAATGTTTCCGCAGGCAAAGTTTCATTTGGTTGATTCTGTCGGTAAAAAAATTAAAGTTGCCTCAGAAATCGCCCATTCCATCGGACTTGACAACTGTACTTTTGCAAATATCAGAATGGAAGATGAAAAAGGAAAATATGATTTTGTGGTTTCGCGCGCAGTTATGCCGCTCGGCGATTTGGTAAAAGTTTCTAAAAAAAATATTTTAAAAGAGCAAAAAAATGCTTTACCAAACGGCATTATATGCCTCAAAGGCGGCGAATTGCAAACGGAAATTGCGCCGTTTAAAAAGTCGGCAACACTTTACAACATCAGCGATTTTTTTGAAGAAGAATATTTTTTAACTAAAAAAGCGGTCTATCTACCGAGTTAAAAGTTAAAAACTAAAAGTTAAGAGTTTTTTTAGTACAAACAAAATTATATATTAAAAAAAAATAAAAAATTAAGGTATAGTAGACAAAAGTGATGCTTTTTTTTAGGACTTTTGTTCAAGTGGACAAAAGTGATGCTAAATTTTTGCAAATAATTTTGTAGTTAATTTTATCATTACTAATTTTGCATTGTCAAATTGAAACGGAAACGGGCTCTGCAGTTCGGCACGCTCACTGACCACTGGGGAGCAACCTGTCAGGGATAAATTTGACCAACTGACAAGTATGTCAATATGGTTGCCACTTTGGTAACCTTTTTTGATATACTTTGATGTTGTTTATGCCTTAAAAAACCCATCTATAAACTTCTTTTTTCGCTCCAAAGTTAGTCCGTTATGATTGTTTAAACGTTTTTTCAACGC
>Ga0209628_10003699_pt1 | contig 10820 bp, 9 predicted proteins | sample TergutCu122P4_FD_187285 | JGI IMG/M metagenome (GOLD analysis project Ga0209628, IMG submission 187285) | Cubitermes ugandensis P4 segment gut microbial communities from Kakamega Forest, Kenya - Cu122 P4 (SPAdes) (version 2) | ecosystem: Host-associated > Arthropoda: Insects > Digestive system >...
TCAATCGTCGCGCAGTCAGGGGAATGTGGGCGAGCCGCACGCCGGCATGGATCGTGAAGTAGTCGACGCCCTGTTCAGCCTGTTCAATCAGGATGTCACGGAAAATTTCCCAGGTGAGTTCTTCGGGCTTGCCATCGACTCTTTCCAGCGCCTGATAGATCGGAACGGTTCCAATGGGGACGGGGGCGTTGCGAATGATCCATTCCCGGGTTTCGTGGATGTGCTTGCCGGTCGAAAGATCCATCACCGTGTCGCCGCCCCAGCGAATGGCCCAGGTCATCTTGTCGACTTCTTTCGAGATCGAAGAGCCCAGTGCGGAATTACCGATGTTGGCATTGATCTTGGTGAGGAAGCTGCGCCCGATAATCATCGGCTCGGATTCCGGGTGATTGATGTTTGCCGGGAGAATGGCGCGGCCCCGCGCGATTTCGTTGCGCACGAATTCGGGGGTGATTTCGGCTGGGGGCGAGGATGCGCCGAAGGTCTCGGAGGGATGCTGGCGGGAGAGAATGGCGGCGAGTTTTTCGCCCGCAGGTCCGGCAGCAACGAGGCTTTCGAGCCATGCCCGGCGGTTCTGGTTTTCGCGGATGGCGACGAATTCCATTTCGGGCGTGATGATGCCCTGTCGGGCGTAGTGCATTTGCGTGACGTTCATCCCCGCCCTGGCGCGTCGCGGTTTGCGAGCAAGGCCGGGAAAAGTGAGCGCGGAGGGCAGGGGGGCGGCGTGTTCAATGATTTCGGTGTCGCCGCGTTCTTCGATCCACGTTTTCCGCAAGGCGGGTAGCCCCCGGCAAAGGTCGATGTTCGCATCCGGGTCGGTGTAAGGCCCTGAACAGTCGTAGACGAAGATGGGCGGGTTTTTTTCTCCACCGAAAGCCGATGGGCTATCCGATTGCGAGATTTCACGCATGGGTACGCGCAGATCGGGGCGGGAACCCTGAATGTAAACTTTGCGCGAGTTGGGTAGGGGCGCGATGGCGGCCTGGTCGACTTGCGCGCAGGGTGGGTCGAAAGGTTCAGGGCTATTCATGTGGTCTGCCTTGGGTCAATGTGAGGAAAGGGAATCTTTGAGTTTCGTCCAGAGCGCATGAAAGTGGTGCACCGGTCCATGCCCGTGGCCGACGGTGAGCCAGTCTGCGTGTGCAATGGCGCTGTACAGATAGTCGCGGGCGGCGCGCACGGCAGTCTCGACCGGGTTGGAAGAACCGGAGCGGCCCTGCGGCAGCAGCGCGGCAATGGCGGAAGACAGGGTGCAGCCGGTTCCGTGCGTGTTCGGCGTGTCGATGCGGCGGGCGGAAAGCTCGGTCATGCGCTCGCCGTCGAAGAGCAGATCGGTCGACTCGCTGCCGGGCAGGTGCCCGCCCTTGAGCAATACCCATCGCTGCGAGGAGATAGGCAGCATCTCTCGCAGGCGCTCCGCCGCGCGGCGCATCTCGCGGAGCGTCTCCGGCATGCGCTCGCCGAGCAGCATGCCCGCTTCGGGCAGGTTGGGCGTGATGATGAATGCCAGGGGAAAAAGCGCCTCGCGCAGGGCCGCGATAGCGTCGCGGTCGAGCAGGGCGTCTCCGCTCTTGGCGGTCATCACGGGATCGAGGACGACATTGGCTGCCTGCCAGTGCGAAAGGCGGTCAGCGACCGTAGCGACGATTCTGGCATTGCCGAGCATGCCGATCTTGCAGGCGTGAAGGGCTACGTCGGCAAACAGGGTGTCGATTTGCAGGCGCAGGAATTCGACAGGGGGCGTGTGGACGCCGGTCACGCCCCGCGTATTCTGGGCGGTCAGCGCCGCGACGATGCCGCATCCATAAGCGCCGAGCGCTGAAAAGGTCTTGATGTCGGCAAAGACCCCTGCGCCGCCGGATGGGTCGATACCGGCGATAGAGACGACATTGGGCGGAGCGGTTTGCCCGGAATGGGAGGAGGAACTGGAAGATGTCATGAATAGCGTTTCCCTACGCCGGTATGAGCCGGGTCAGGTTCCAAGGGTTTTTCTCAGCCCGCGCGCTTGAAGCGCGGACACCCCTAACGAGCACGTGACAATACTGGATGCAAACGACGCTTGCAAGCGTAGAGTACGGCCTTGCGGCGGCAAGTGAACCTGACATATCATCGCGCCCCCATGAAACATCTTGTTTCTACTTCGATTTCAATCTCAGTTTTGATCTTTCGCGTACTGAATGATGTTTGCGGCCTGATGGCTTTTGCCGGGGAGGGAGTGATGATGCGTTCCGGGATGTGCTGTAATGGCTGAAATATTCAAAGGCCCGCATATCGGCGTATTGAGCAGCCAGTTTCCGTGCAGCCTGTACCCGAGTCTGGGTTTGCCCGTTCGTGAACGCATGTTCCGCGTTGCGCGCCGACTGCCCCTGTTCGTTGTTTCGCCTACGCCCTGGGTTCCACTGGAAGACTGGATTCGCCAGAACCTGAACCCGACGTTGCGCCCAAGCATGCCGGAATACGAAGAGCAGCAGGGGATTCCCGTATGGTTTCCCCGCTTTCTGACCGTGCCGTGTCCGGATGTGATGAGGCGACTGGACGGGTGGACGATGGCCAAGGGGGCATATTCCCGTTTTGCCGCGCTGCATAGCGCAGGGCGGCTCGATTTGATCGACGCGCATGGCGCCTACCCGGACGGTTATGCAGGCGTCCTTCTTGGGCGTTGGCTCGGCGTGCCGGTCACGATCACCCTGCATGGCGGTGAACTGTTTTGTACGCAGGATTCTCGTCTGGTTCTGAAGTTGCGTGAGGCATTCCAGGGCGCAACAAGGATATTTGCCGTCAGTGAGTCTCTGCGTCAGTTTGCCCTTGAACTGGGCGCGCCGGAAGATCGGGTCGAAGTGGTTGGCAATGGCGTCGATGCCGAGTGTTTCCGTCCGCGTGACCGCAATGCAGCGCGCGCCGCGCTGGGGATTTCGCCGACTGTGCCGGTGCTGGTCGTCTCAGGTTCGGGGCAGTCATCCGGGGAAAAGGATTACAACCGGGTGATCGAGGCGCTACCGACGCTTTCCGAGCGTCGGCCGGGGCTGGTTTGCGTGCTGATCGGTTCGGACAGCCTGGAGAAGAATGGACGCGCCAGACTGGAAGCACAAGTCGAACGGCAAGGTTTGAAAGAGACGGTGCGTTTTCTTGACGCCCTGCCGCCGGATGAATTGTCTGCCTTGCTATCGGCTGCCGACCTGTTCGTATCTGCCTCGCGCCACGACGGACCGGTTACTGCGTTACGTGAAGCAATGGCCTGTGGCCTGCCGATCATTGCCTTTGATGCCGGAAGCAGCCGCGAACTCGTTTGCCGCCCGGAGTTGGGAGAACTCGTTCCCTTTGGCGATCCATCCGTCCTGAAGACGGCCATTGACCAGGGGTTGTCGCGGACATGGGATCGTGTAGCGATTCGCCGCCATGGTGAGACTCACCATTGGGACGGACGGGTCAACCGTCTGTGCCGGGCTTTCACTGAAACGGTGGCTGAACGGCGCGCATGATCTCCCGCGCGCACTGGACGCCCGCGCGCACGGCGGATTCCAGCGTGGCCGGGTATTCGCTCTCGATGTAATCGCCAGCCAGCCACAGGCCGGGCAACGGCGTAGTGATGCCGGGGCGGGCCAGTCCAGGATGACAGGCAATGGTTGCGCGTTTATCGGTGATGACTCGCGTCCATCGAGGCTCGGGCAGGCTGCGGCCGAGCGCGCGTTCGAGTTGGGCAAGGACGGCAGGAATCAGGGCGTCACGATTTTCCGCTTCATGTTCATGACGGGGCGCGCTGATGACCGCGGCGATCACCCCTTCGGGGCCATTGCATTGGCCTCGGTCGAACGCCCATTGAGCGGGTCCTGCTGTCAGGCCGATCATTGGCGCGGGCAAGGTTACACCAGGGCCGAAAGCGAGGTAGATCGTAGTGATCGGCTCACAGGGCAGGGCTTTGAGCTGTGCCGCGAGTTCAGAACAGCTGCCGGTCGAGTCGAGCAGGGTGGCGGCATGATGCGGCGCGGCGGCAATGACGACCTGCGGCCAGATACGGTATCCGGGCGCGCCAATGAGGCGAAAACCCTTGTCGTCCGGGGTGATCGCGGTAATGGGATTGCCGACGAGAATGTTTCCGTTTCGGGTGGCGAGGTATCTGGCCGCCGGGACGGGGAAAAGTTCGGAAAGATCGACGCGGGGGATCAGCAATTCACTGGCGCTGGCCGAGGCGGCGGCCAGCGTATCGTGCAGGACGTTGGCGAAGATCTGGGCCGAGGCTTCGTGAGCGGGGGTATTGAGCGCAGCCAGGCAGAGCGGCTCCCAGAGCAGGTTGCGCAACCGGAAAGGCTGGCGGCAGCCGGTGAGTAGCTCGGTGACGGTCATCTCCACAGGGAACTGGAAACGCCTGCGTCTGAGATGGCGCAACATCGCAGTGATGGCAAATCGTTCGCGCCAGCTCAATCCCCGCGCCCGGATGAGTCCCATGAGCAGGTGCAAAGGGGCAGGCAGCGCGGCGGCGCGCAGATGAATCTGCCCGGGAATGTGCAGCGTGAGCGGCAAATGCGTGATCTGCCGTGGCGATACGCCGATGAGACGCAGCAGACGGGTCAACTCGGTGTAGGCGCCGATCAGCAGATGCTGGCCGTTATCGAATGTCACCCCGTCCTTTCTGACGGCGCGCGCCCGGCCGCCCAGTGTCCTGGAGCGCTCGAACACGGTGACTTCCACGTTCTGGCGCGCCAGTTCCACTGCGCATGCGAGGCCCGCGTAGCCTGCGCCGATGATAGCGACTGCCGTCACGGTTTCACCCCTTCAGCCAGGTCAGGCCAGCAAGCCAGACTTTGCGCAGCGGGGTGAGCGAGGTACGGCGGTCGAGCACGAGAAAACCGCCACGGACGATTTCGCGCAACAGGGCGCGATAAATCGCCGCCATGACCAGACCGGGACGCTGGTTCTTGCGGTCGGCGGCAGGCAGTTTGGCCAGCGCCTGTTCATAGTACGCCTCGGCGCGTTCAGCCTGAAAAGCCATCAGGTTCCGGAAGTTATCGCTGTCGCGGGCGGAAAGAATGTCGGCTTCGGGCACGCCGAAGCGTTGCAGTTCGTCGATGGGCAGATAGATGCGGCCACGGCGGGCATCTTCGCCAACATCGCGGATGATGTTGGTGAGTTGGAAAGCGATGCCGAGATCGTGGGCGTAGTCGAGCGTCCGGGAATCGCTCGCGCCGAAAATGGTGGCGGAAAGCAGACCCACGACGCTGGCAACGTGATAGCAATAATTTTTCAGGGAGGGAAAATCGGCGTAGCGCCTGTTTTGCAAATCCATCGCCATGCCGTCGATGATCTCAAGCAGGCGCTCGCGGGCAAGTCCGAAGGGAGGGCAAATCTCTTGCAGGGCGAACCCGACGGGATGCGTAGGGGAACCGATGAAAACGCGGTCGATTTCCTGCCGCCACCAGTCGAGCTTGGCGTGGGCCAGCGCCGCATCGCGGCATTCGTCGACGACGTCGTCGACCTCGCGGCAAAAGGCGTACAGCGCGGTAATGGCCTGCCGCCGCGCGGGATCGAGAAACATGAAACTGTAATAAAAACTCGATCCGCTGGCGGCGGCCTTGTTTTGACAGTATTGATGCGGAGTCATGCGCTCGGGCGCGGGTAATTCAGGGCGCGCCAGACGACGGCCAGCTTGCCGACGGGGCCGATGCGGGGGCTGCGCGCGAAAACGTCGTAGCCGACGGCCTCGATACGGTCGAGGATATGCAGGCCACCCGCCACGATCAGGCGCAATTCCCAGCCGATGCGTCCGGGCAGCCGTCGGGCGAGCGGCGCGCCCGTATTCAGGATGACCCTGGTGCGCGCCACTTCGAAGGCGAGCAGGGCCTGCCAGCGTTCATCGCAACGGGCGGCGGCGATGTCTTCTTCGGTCACCTTGAAATGGGCAAGGTCTTGCAAGGGCAGATAGATACGGCCTTTTTTCCAGTCATGCGCGATATCCTGCCAGAAGTTGACCAGTTGCAATCCGGTGCAGATGCAATCGGCCAGTGGCAGATTTTCGAGCGCATCTGCATTGTAGAGCGCGAGCAGCAAGCGCCCGATAGGATTGGCCGAACGGCGGCAGTAATCAGCCAGATCGTTGAAGTCATCATAGCGTTTCTTGTCGATGTCCTGCTGGAAGGCGTCAAGCAGATCGTGGAAGGGTTTCAGAGGCAGATTGTGGTTGAGGATGGTTCGGGCGAGGCGGGCAAAAAGCGGTGGCTGCCCGCACATGCCTGCCAGTCCGCCGCTTTCGATGGCATTGAGCGCGCTACGGTAAGCGGCGAGTTGTTCCAGGCGCTTTTCGGGTGGAATGTCACCTTCGTCGGCGATATCGTCGGCGCTGCGGGCAAATGCGTAGATGCTCTCAATCGGTTCACGCAGGTTGGCAGGCAGGAGCAGGGAAGCGACGGGAAAATTTTCGTAATGATTGATAGGCATGGCTGAGGTGAGCGCATCCGGATAAGGGCAGGGTGCAGTATAACGAATCATCCGGCATTGGATGCTCGATCAGGAAAATCATTGCACTGATCGCTGGAGGAGAAACACCCGAACGGATAGAATCCGAAGACTTTGCCCCGATGGTGAAATTGGTAGACACGCCAGACTTAGGATCTGGCGCCGCAAGGCGTGGAGGTTCGAGTCCTCTTCGGGGCACCAAAGTGCGGTTTCAGCCCGATCGCGCCTCCTCGCGCTGCCGCAGAACTGGCAGAAATCGCTCCATGTAATCGGAACTCATTACGCCCATCCTGACAGCGGTATCCGGGGAGAGGGCGATAAAGGCGCCTTCAGCCCTGACGCAAAGGCCTTTTTCTGCGCAATATATTTCGCTACGCATCGTGATCTGCCGTCCGGCAAGTTCCCCGATGGCGCCGACCACGGTTAGCGCATCTCCCACCTGAACCGGCTTCTTGAATTCGACGGTAATAGATTTTGTCACCGCAATCTCGCCCAGCAGATAGACGGCCGACCAGCCCATGATTTCGTCGAGCATCGTCGAGAGAATACCGCCGTGCACCGTCTGACCCCAACCAATCATCATCGGAGAAACAGTGATAAAGGAATAGACTCGCTGCTCGTCAGTATGGAAAGTCATGTGCAATCCTGCCGGATTGGCAGCGCCGCAGCCGAAACAGGACATTCCTTCCATGTTGACGATCTGCTTGAGGTCGCTCCGATTGACTGGCATGCTGAAATCGGAGTGGCCGATCTCAAGGCGGTTTTTCCTGTCGTTCGATTTGTTTGGTTTACACATAGGTTAGTGCACGATCTTGTTGATCGGTAGTTCCAGGATGTCTTCTGCTCCTGCAGCTTTCAGGCGGGGTATGAGGACGTTCACACTTGATTTGTCGGCGACGGTGGTCAGTGAGTAGCCGTTCAAACCGTGGAGCTGACTGATGGTGGGACGCTTCATGGCGGGTAATTCTGCGATGACGGCATCAAGACATTCGGCAGGCGTGTTCATCATCAGCAGGATGCGCCCTCTGGCTTCGATTGCGCCTAAAAGCAGGGTGCGAATTTCTTCCATTGCCTTGCGCTTGTCGGGGTTCTCCCATGAGGCGCGATTCGCAAACAGGCGAGTCGTAGATTCAAGAATGATCTCGATGATACGCAGACCGTTGAGCCTGAGCGTTGATCCGGTCTCCGTGAGGTCGACGAGCGCGTCCATGAAGTCAGGAACTTTTGCTTCTGTTGCGCCATAGCTGAAAAAGATTTCTACGGGAATGCCAAGCTTCTCAAAGTATGCTCGCGTGATGTTGGGGAACTCTGTCGTGATGCGACTGCCCGGCGCGATATCGCGGGCGCATTGCATCGAGGACGTGTCAGAGACGGCCAACACCATTTTCACGGTGCCCGTGCCGGTTTTTGCATAGGGCAGTTCGGCAATCTCAACGACGTCGGCCTTGTTTTCAGTGACCCAGTCATGACCCGAAATGCCTAAATCGAAGTCGCCCGATGTGACATAGACGGGAATTTCTTGCGGCCGCAGTATCTTCACTTTGGCGATTCGCGGGTCGTCGATGGTGGGGTTGTAGCCGCGTTCCGGTTTGGAAAGCTTCAGGTTGGCAGCCTCGAACAGCTTATATGTTTGTTCCTCAAGGCTGCCTTTAGGTAAAGCGAGTGAAAGCATGGGTTACCCTTTCGAAAATGGCGGTGCGCAAAGTATCCGGCAAACGGGGGTAGATCACAATTGTTCGGGCGGCATGCGGATTACCTCTCCGGATCACATTGACGGCTCAACGAAGTCCCGGTAAAGTGCGCGCTTCTCGGGGTGTAGCGCAGTCCGGTAGCGCGCTTGCTTTGGGAGCAAGATGTCGGGGGTTCGAATCCCTCCACCCCGACCAGCTCACCCCGACTGTCCGTAGTGATCGTCTGTCCGTAGCTCAATTGGATAGAGCACCGGCCTTCTAAGCCGGGGGTTGCAGGTTCGATCCCTGCCGGGCAGGCCATGCGTTTTCGGGCTTCGCGTTTGCGGGGTTCTTACGGCGGCGGCATTAGCTCAGTTGGTAGAGCACTGGATTGTGGCTCCAGTTGTCACCGGTTCGATCCCGGTATGTCGCCCCAATTATTTGAATCGCCGCGCGGCTCTCCGGCCGTCCGGCTATTCTTTTTTTGGGCGTCATGAAATCCATTGTCATTCTTGTTTCCGGCCGTGGCAGCAATATGGAAGCCATCGTCCGGGCGAATATTCCCGGTGCGCGCGTTGCGGCGGTCATCAGTAATCGCGCCGATGCCGCCGGGCTTGCGTTTGCGGCGCATCGGGGCATCGAGACCGTGGTCGTTGCGCATGCCGATTATGCTGAACGAGACCAGTTCGATGCCGCCCTGCGGGCTGCTATCGACGCTTACGCGCCGGATCTGGTCGTGCTGGCAGGATTCATGCGGGTGCTTGGCAAGGAGTTCGTGCGGCATTACGCGGGACGTTTGCTCAATATCCATCCTTCGTTGTTGCCCGCTTTTCCAGGTTTGCATACGCATCGGCGCGCACTTGAGGCCGGGGTGAGGTTGCATGGGGCGAGCGTACATTTTGTGACACCCGAACTCGATGATGGGCCTATCGTGATCCAGGCGGTCGTGCCGGTGTTGCCTGACGATGATGAGGAACGTCTCGCCAGTCGCGTTCTGGCCGAGGAACATCGCATCTATCCGCAAGCCGTGCGTTGGTTCGTCGAAGAACGGCTCAACGTTTTGGAAGATGGTCGGGTTGAAGTGGCTGGCGCTCGTCCTTCAGTGTTCGCCTTGCATTTGCCGCCGCTCGACGTGAATGAGTCATGAACCAGTGGAATTGATAACAATGCTTCGTACTTTGCCGGCTGTTGCGCTGATGGTTGCTTTGTTCGGAATGTTTCCGGACGTGAGCCGGGCGGATGATAGGGTTTCTTCCTGGCCGCAGACGGGGGCGGTTGATTACCGCGCCTCTTATGGCGCGGGGGGACTGGTGATCGGGCAGGGACGTTATTCGTGGGAGCATGACGGCAAGAAATATCAAATGCGGCTTGCGCTGGAAACAACAGGCATGGCGGCGGCGGTGTACAAGCTCGACTATGTGCAGTTGAGCCAGGGGGAGATCGGAAAGGATGGCTTGCGCCCGCTGCGGTTCGATGTCACCCAGCAGGGCAAGACCCCGGAAATGGCGCTGTTCGACTGGAACGGGGAGTCCGGTGCGCGGGTGAGCATCCGCCGTGGCGCAAAGGAACGGCATAACCTCGAATTGACGCCGGGGGATCAGGATATCCTCAGTATCTGGCGTCAGATCGGTCACGTAGACAAGCTGCCGGAAAGCCTGCTCCTGGTCGCCAACAAGAGCGCCCGCCGCGCTCAGGTCGTACGCCTTGGAGATGTCGAACTCAAAGTGCCAGCGGGCCGTTTCAAGACCCGGCGTTTCAGCGCCCGTTCCGAGGATGGAAAATTGAAAATCGACCTCTGGCTGGCAGAGAGCCACTATATGGTTCCGGTGCGCATCATTCTTGGCGATGACAAATCGGATACGATTGTCTTCGAGGCGGCGGCCATTCGCATTCCTGCGTCCAACTGAACATGAGCCGGGCTTTGATCCCTGCCCGGGAAGTATTGGCGCAGGCAGTTCAGGCGCTGGGCGAGGCGCTCGATTTCAGGTATCCGGTTGACGCGGCGCTATCGGGTTTTTTCCGGAAGCATCATGCCCTCGGCCGCCGTGACCGTGCCTGGATCGCCGAGAGTGTCTATGGCGTTGTTCGCCGTTTGCGCTGGTTGCGTCGTTTGACCGGGGAGCAATCGACTCCGCGCCAATTGCTGCTGGCCTGGCTTGCGCGGGGCGAGGAATGGACGGTGAGCCAGTTCGAGGGGCTGGCGTCGGATGAGGAACGCTGCTGGATCGAATCTCTGAAGGGCGTCGAACTCTCCGGGGGAAGCCTGGCTGAACGCGCCGACTTGCCCGACTGGCTGTGTGAACGCCTGCTTGCCACGCACGATGAGGAAGGGCTGTTGCAACTGGCGCAGAGCCTCAATCAGCCCGCGCCGCTCGATCTGCGGGCGAACGTTCTCAAACTTGGCCGTGATGCTGCGCTTGCCCGTTTGCGGGACAGCGGATTCGATGCTGCGCCGTGTTCCTGGTCGCCGCACGGAATCCGGCTCGCGGGCAAACCTGCGTTGCAGAAGCACCCGCTTTTCCTCGATGGCAGTATCGAAGTGCAGGACGAAGGCAGCCAGATCCTGGGTTTTCTCGTCCAGCCGAAGTCAGGGGAATTCATCGTCGATTTTTGCGCCGGAGCGGGTGGAAAAACCCTGCAACTGGGCGCCATGATGCGGAACAAAGGTCACCTTTATGCGCTCGATGTGGCCGAAAAACGGTT
>Ga0209628_10003701_pt1 | contig 10820 bp, 5 predicted proteins | sample TergutCu122P4_FD_187285 | JGI IMG/M metagenome (GOLD analysis project Ga0209628, IMG submission 187285) | Cubitermes ugandensis P4 segment gut microbial communities from Kakamega Forest, Kenya - Cu122 P4 (SPAdes) (version 2) | ecosystem: Host-associated > Arthropoda: Insects > Digestive system >...
GGGAATCGAACCCGCGACCTGCCGGTTTGTAGCGTAGTGCCTTAACCACTGCGCGCCCCTCTTGGAAAAGTACTGGTTTTATTGTTATTGTAACACAATGGGATGAAACACCACAAAGTTAATTATAATCAGTCCGATAGTTGTCTAGTTACTAGAAGATAAATATCTATTTATCTAATCAGTTCGGAAGCCATAAGATTTGATAACTGTACTGATCTTTTTTTTATTATCTCCTAGAATGTTGCAATCTGTCCAAAGACATTCAGCAATTGTGTTGACAGTCTCTACTAACGGCATGCGGGAGATTCATCCAGTTATATATCTCCTATTAAAGCTCAATCACAATTGATTGATTATGGTCTCTGGGGATTTTGCAGAGTACTAGTTAAAATCTAATTGCTAGATCTGCAGGGTAATACCGCTTAAGCCTAGGATTGTAATTAGTTCTTTGAAATAAAGATTTTGCCAGCCTGTTGGGGTGATCGTCAAGCCTTTGACGGTAGGTGACACTGTAGTTTCGCACTTATTGTCTGACCGTAACACTTGTAAGTCACGTTTTATCGCCGCATTCGGCACATACCACGGTGCGTCTGTAATTATCCTTAACACTTTTGACCGGAATCTTTCTAGGATTTCAATATTAGAGTTTGATGCTGATCCCCACAATTGTACACCATAGGTCCAGATAGGTTTCAGGACTGCGTTGTATACTAGCAGTTTGTTTTCCAGTGATAGTTACGATTTTCGGCCAGTGATCCAGTACAGTTTGCGTAGTTTGACATCCAGCTGTTTTCTCTTTGTAGATATGTGTTTATGCCAAGTAAGTTTTCGATCCAGATGTATACCCAGATATTTTAGTTCTTCAGTTTGGGTCAGTTGTTTTTTATTTAGTTGGAGAGGGGGACACGTATTCTTTTTTAAGGTAAAGGTAACTTGGACTGACTTTGTTTCGTTTGCCTTCATACGCCATTTTTTCAGCCATAATTGGATTTTGTTTAAATTAGTTTGTAGTCTGTGTATTGCCATTGCTGGATCTTCAAGTGTAGTTCGGACGGCAGTGTCGTCTGCAAAGGTAGCGGTTGTGTTGTTGGCCGAAGTAGGTAATTCAGCTGTATAAAGTAGATAGAGAAGCGGACCCAATACACTGCCCTGTGGCACAACAGATAAAACTGGGTGTAGAGATGTATATTTCTCTCTGTATTTTATCAGAAAGTATCTATTTTTCAGGTATGATTTTGGGATTTTGTGTAGACTGTCTGGAAATATTGTTTTTATTTTGTATAGTAGTCCTTCACGCTGCACTTTATCAGAGGCTTGACTGATGTCCAGAAATGCTGCCGTACAATATTTATTTATCTCCAGTGTTTTGTTTATTACATTAGTTATACGGTGGACTTGTTCAATAATAGCGTGACTGAGCATTTAACGTGTGCTTCATTTACATTTACAATGTGTGATCAGAACTTTTCTAACTTCGGTAAATATTTCGCGAAATGCCTCCGGAAGAGCAAATATGTCTTGAGGCCTACTTTCTTTTGGGGTTAAGCTGCGTAGGTTGGTAGATGGGTACCGACGTTTTGGGCAATTTATCGATAACAACTCGATGAACTGTCCAGAACGTCGGTAACCAACTACCAACCTACGCAGCGTAACATCCCAGAAGAACGAAGGCCTCAATTCTACAGCGGAAGAAGCCTGAAATCTCACAGACGTCTTCCTGTACAGTAACCACTATTGACCATTTTTCACCAAATTTAGAATGTTTCAATAAATTTTAGCAAATCCTACTAATATCATACATCACGACATCAGTACAGTAGTTTTCTAACGGTCTGCAATGGCGTAATATTCGTGCGAATTCAGAATACAGGCTTAATCCAGTTTGTATCTACATTGTCAGAGTACACATCCCAAAAGGACCACTTGACCGGACAAATAAAAACAGATCCGTTAGCCTACAAGGTTCTGACAAAGGAGCCATAGGAAGTTATTACACTCATTAACGGTGGCGCCTTCTGAGTGTGATGCCATGCAGTCCCGCACAAGAATACCGGCGTTTCAGAGGTTTCTACTGTTTTCATAATTAGTGTAAGTCCTCCTCCAAGCATGTACTATGATGAAGGCGGCAGGATTTTCTGAAAAGTCCGTGAACTTCTACCACAATACACGACGTAATGTAACAATTCGGATCTTATGGAATGTGACACTGTGGGTTTCGTAAGTGGTTTCTGATGTTTCGAAGAAACGTTGTGCTTCAGTCTTCAAATATTATGCAGTTAGCAACACCAACGCGAGAACCTCGAATCTCGTATGGCATGCCTATCTTCGGATAAGATATTTGCAACCGACAGTACAAAGGTTCGCCATTGTTGAATGACCTCATTGTTTTCGCAATATGATAACATATTTCCAAACATTCTCCTAAAATCTTTCATAAGAAGATCGTGCATTCATTACATTTGCACTTGCGTTTTATCATTACTTTCCTGTACCTGAATTGGTCCATATTAAATGGATTAAGTAAGTAAAAGTAAAGTAAAGGTGTCCCGCGACGGGCCGAGGTGGCCCAAGGGGTTTCGGGTAGATTAAGGCCCCTGATTTTCTTGACGTTTCGACACTACACTAGATGATCTGTGACTACAAGGGTGGTAGGTCGTCAGCCAAACGCACCGGCCGCCTTTACCCCAGGAGAAATTCCCGGTACTCACTTTCAGAGGCCGAGTCGACCTCAGGGCACATGGTTCTGTCGGGGGTACCACGGAAAAAATCCCCAGTGACACCACCGGGAATCGATCCCGGGACCGTCCGACTAGTAGCGCAGCGGGCTTAAGTAAGTAGCCTATTGAAATGCTGTGCCACGTGATGACATGTACTCGCCGTATTACACATTGTACTGAACAATCAGATTTTTGCGACATTTGGAACAATTTCTGGGAGGTCGAAATTACTGACAATTACATTTGTTATGAAAATCACACAGACCACATTTAAAAAAACGGCTTGCCCACACTGCTAATCTGCTTTGTTGAAACTCTGTGGGATGGAGAAATCCACGTGTGCAGGAGTGGCTGATGTCACTGTCAAAGCGAGAACAATAAGCGTAAAATGTACGATTATCTTAAATTGCCCAGTATTAATAAATCTTTACGTCAACAGGAAATCTGATACATTGACGGTTCTTCAAACGAAGTAGAGAGGGGCCCATCAGAACGATGGAATCGTATGTCAGTCTAACAGATCAAAATGCGTTTCAGACCTTAGTAACTGCAGAATAGATAGAATAAACAGATAAATTTCAATTATTTAATATGACATCTGAACACTTTAAAAAAATGGACGACTCCCCTAAAATTTTTTGTGTACCCCTGACATACCTATATACATCACTGTTACTCATTATGTTGTTAACAAAGAGAATAAGCTTGATATTTAAGCACATACAAACAAGAGTGTCGGCAGCGAGGAGCAAGGTGGTGCACTTGTACCACCTTTGGATTTGGACATTTAACCCTCAACTCTCTGCGGTCCGAATTATTCTTTTGAATACAGCCTGGTCCAAATTAATTTTGCAGAAAATCTCTCATCTTTGAAGTTCAAAATCAGCCGCTATACAACAGTAGCTTACGGAAATCCAACATAAAACAATGCAATATAACGTGTCGATCTGAGCTGGACATTGGATCTCGTACAGCGGAAGAAGCTGTCGAGTTTATCTCGACACTGGACGGATAAAGGTCAATTTGTTAAATGCAATAATAAAATGTCTACACACACAAGACTAAATCTTAATTCCTATACTTTCAGTCTGGGGATTAATTGGGAATTTTAATTAAACGACAACTGTTATTACTTGCCCAGCATTGTTTAATAACTAATCGGATCACTTTACAGACAGGTTAAGTGCATCACCTGCAAAACTCCCGCCGGCGCACTAGAGCACAAATTTACTATTATAACAAACTTTCTGTACAGGTAACATAATCTCAGTTATGACGATCAACTCAAATATAAATAGGACTTAGGTTTTCACATTCCCCGTTCCGCGCATTATATTTCAATTTTTACATTTCGAACAAACGAATGAACACAATTTTATTAAAATCACAATAATGTTACAACACATCAGGTCCTACTCGTGCTCCCTGATGATGGGCCAGTAAGGTCCGAAACACGTATGAGATGTTGTGTTGTAATATTAGTGTGATTTGAATAAAACTGTGTGTATTCTTTGGTTCGAACTGTAATAATATTAAGGGTATTCTGGTCACTATACAGTAACCAAAATATCATTGACAAATAAACGAAGTAATAATAAATAGAGCTTAACACAACTCTATTTATTATTACTTTGTTTATTAGATTATAACACAACGGGCATGCCTTGCCTAAAAAATGTCAACGACAGTTCCATATTTTTTCGAAGTATGCAGATAAAACGTAATTTTGCCCCTGTTATGAATTAAATACCACTCCAATAAGACCTACAGGTAGGAGGTGACATACCTCCACGCTTTATAAACCTTTGCATCAGACGCAAGTGAGGAATTAGCTTCACGTTCCGGCCGTCTTACCCCCCGGCATAAAGTCCGGTATCCATCGAGCAGAAGTTGGGTGAGCCCACCGGAAACTCTTGACGGGGTAGTAAAATAACAAAAACTCCCGCTAATATAGGTGATCGAATGCCGTTCGTGTAGCCAGCACTCAGTTGTTCGAATTGACGGCCACTTCAAGACCAGTCACAATTTGTGAGGGACAGTCAATAAATAAGGGCAATATCCGTATTACTTTCGACGGAGGTTGTTTTGGGCTGTGCGGCTGGTGCCAGTATTAGTCTCACTTTTGGCACACCTGCTGATGGGGTCGACATCAGCGCATCACTCACAAACAATCGAGAATATCTGTTTCTAGCATGGTGGCTCCATTGTTGCCTTGTGCAAAGAAGAAGTGTGCTGTTATCTGATTTTTGTGGTCAGAAGGAGTGAAGACAGCAGAAATTCATCGCCGAATGCTCCTTCAGAATGGCGACAGCTGTCTCGCCCAAAGAAAAGTGTACGAGTGGGTGGAATGACTGAGAAATGGAAGCAAAAGCGAAGCGGATGAACAACGTAATGGCAGGCCACAGAATCGAAAGGGAATCTACTTGAACATTACTAGGTGGAAGGTGGAAAAGTGAATTGTGAACACTACTGTGCTCTCTTAACCGACGAACTGAAACCGGCTACCCGCACGAAGTGAAGAGGACGATGGTCGCAAAGCGCAGTTGTGCAGGAAGACAATGCTCCTCCGCATACGGCAAACAAGACATTTGAGAACATCAGAAATAGGATATTTGAATTTCTGGAATATCCTCCTTATAGTCTGGACCTCGTGTCTAGTGATTTCCACATGTTCGGACCTTTTGAAAGACAGGGATTGGTGGGGTTCATGTTTCGAAAGAAGAGTATGTGAAAAGCGCGGTGCATTCGTGAGAGCGCGTAATAATATATATATATATATATATATATATATTATTTTCCACCAGCGGAATCACAAAGTTGGTTGAACGTTGGACCATGTGCATTGAAAAAGAGGGAGACCGTGTAGAAAAATGACACACTGTACTTTTATGTAAATTTCTTCCTATGTGAATTTTAGTATATTGCCGTTACGTAGTGATGGACTTTTGTACCATCTTAGCAATACACTGGAAGCCGCTACTGTAGTTTCGTACGCGCGTGAAATGTTATTTTAAACCAAAATGCGCACACAATACAACTGTTTCTGGACCACTGACGTCAAGACTATATTTGACTTGAATTTCAAATGCTAAAATAAACTTATTTGTATTCACTTCCCAGTAAAATTGCATTTATTATTTCGGGAGTAATGAAGGTGAACGTATTGTTTTTATCCACATAAACTGGTCCTTTGTGCATAACATACCTGTTACAGAGCAGAACAGAAACGCTGCAAGTAAGATCAGAGTCTTCATCATGGCCTGCACTTTATTTCCTTCGACACGTATATCTGTTAAAACTTTCTGATAAGTCCGAATATTGTGAGCATACAAGAACTCGCTCTTATATCCAATTAAATAGGTTAATATCTTCTAAAATGGACCACATTTCACACACAAGAGTCAGATAACAAAAAGAATGGCAGATGATAAAGCACTTGTGATAGGGTCCATTGTCAGACTGCGAACAATTAAAGACACTTCAAACTGCTTATACACGTAGAATCATGTGCACATGAGAGGAGAGATTTCTGTAACAGGCGTACAGACACCAGAAATTCATACTTACAACAATGAATGATAAGAGCTGCTGATCCCGATGGCCTCGCAGCAAGCAGTATTAAACATGCGGCTCTCTGGGTTTAAGGTTCAAATCAAAATCGGAAGCAAACATACACTATTTGTCAGCTGTGTGTGAGTGTGTTTTCTCAACCGCTTGTGTTGGCCCTCATGTTGATATGGGAAACCTACTTAACGGTGGAGAATCCCTGCTGTCCAGAATCGCGCTAAGAAGCCGTGGAAAACAAAATTTAAAAAAAAAATCAATAAATTTGAAAATAACTTGGAGCCCTTCGCAGAAACCAGTTCTTTGTGAATCGTGCTGGAATACTAAAAACCTTGGACACCTTGAATTCTTCGAAAGTTGCAGGCAGACCTCCTCAGACAGTGAGGGCTTCGTGAGAAGAAAAGCGCGAACCACTCATCCAAAGTCACAGCGTCATATCAATATAGATGGACAGTTTCGCACGATAAGCCACAATTAAATTACAGATTACCGAAGGATTAAAAAGTATTATAAAATCCCTTCATTAAGAAGTACGGGACTCCTTCAACACACACACACACACACACATACTTGGCTGCTTTGACTATTTGTATCCTTGATAACTTATTGGCATAAACAGAAGATGAGAAGCCTAGGCAGCAAAGGGAGAACAAGTAAATGGCGGACAAGATGGATTAAAAGTGGGGGTGATTTGCAAAAGTTTCAGCAAAATTTATACAGGGTGCCCCAGGAGGAATGTGCCATACTTCGGGAGAATGTTCCTTATGTTAAAGTACACCTATATAACCCAAAACACCTATATCCAAAGTTCAACGGTTACGGAGATAATGGTGAGAGAAGTTTGAAAGTATGACAGCTGTTACACACGTATTGATTACCAAATACACATTAAAACTGGCAGGAATATGTTGTTTCTGTAATGTTAATATCTGTACTTAACATCTAATTAACATCTGAGTGACATAAAGCCATTCAATTAAACTACATAAACACTCGCCCTAATGTCGTAGTTGTCCTTAGGGTTCCAAGCGCTTTACATGTGCAGTCGCAGCGAGTAACGTTCTTGAGCCGGCTGTAGACAAGGACGGAGATGTGCAGCGTATGGGTAATACGTCACGCGAACCAGGTACAGTACGTGGAACCGCAAGAAGACCACACTTTTCTCTCGCCTTTATCTCCGTAACCGTTCAACTTCGGATACATGTGTTTTGGGTTATATCGGTGTATTTTAACTTAAGGAACATTCTCCCGAAGTCTGGCACATTCCTCCTGGGACACCCTATATAATCAACGATCTGATTATCAATTTAACCATAAAACAACACTCTTTTACTTTAATAATTAGATACTTGTTTCCATAACTGTTAGATTGTGCTTTAAGCCCGTCATTAACTGGCGTTTTAAACATCGCTGCCTAATGGACTTAATATAGTCAAGTGAGTTCGCTTGGCGAAAGCTAGTAATCGCATAACTGGAACATTAACAGGCCTTAAATAAAAGATACGGGCAATGTACGTATAACGTAACACTGAGGCGCCTTCATTAAACCATTGTTACCTCTTAGAAAAGCAATGAGTACTACATATTCTTAGTATGTGTCTGTAGCCTTAGGTATCCAGCACGAAATGCACATGCGCCACATTGTCATCTGTGGCCTGACCGGCTATACCGTATTTTTCCACATTATCTCATAAACGGCAAGATTTTCGGGGGGGGGGGGGAGTTATTGAGTTAAAAAGTGCCTTTTGATTTTCTCTACATCTTTTGTCTGAAACATTTCTCGTTCTAAGAAGAATTCAGAGACATCATCAATGTACATATGTCTCCATGTAAAGTACCCGTTCTTCTTGTCACATTTTACTGTAACTTGAACAGATTTTCGAAAAATACAGAAATATCAAATTTCATGAAAATTCGTTCATTGGGAGCCGAGTTGTCCCATGGGGAGGGAGAGACAGACAGAGATGACGAAGGTAATAGTCGCTTTTCGCGGTTATGCGAATGCACCTAAAAAATGTGTGGGCTTCACTTAATTTCAAAGGTATTCCAATGACGTTCAACAATGCTGATGTATGATACGAAACGCGCCAGGTATGTACGTGCTTTCCAGATCATGCAACAGTTTGGCTGTGTCGCGGGGCGGAAATGTAGGTGGTGTCGGACTGGTACCGTGGTCGGGAGGGACAGGTTTCATGGAAAAGGTTCTGCTGAAGAAGCTGCTGAGGCTGGCCCGGATTGAGGTGTATCTATGTGATGGTCAAGACAGCGATGCGGGATGGCACCCTCCGCCCACACAGAAGAGATCACCAAACTGCAGGTGAATACAACAACTGATAGGCCATGCCACGGCTGAGGTGTATATTCGCCGAACCCTCACCGCTGAGGCCCGGGATCAACCCAGGCCAGTTCAGGTGAGGTTTATTGACGACGAAGTGACAATTGGGACAAATCTTCCTCCGAGTACTTCGTGTTTCCCTTACCAGTATTATTCCACTAATGCTCTATATTCATTGTCTCATTCATCACCTGTACTATTAAATCTTACGGAGTAGTTCAAAAGCATACATAGAAAAACTTCACGACTATCTTGCTATTTAGTCCGTTTTCCTAAACTTAGGCATGACGTAAAGTGCAACGCATGCCCTTACGTGTTTATGTCTTCATCACTTCAGGAAGAAACACTTCTCACTTTACCATTTCAGACCCACACAAACAGGAAGGAGAAAATAAGTGATGCGATGATTGATAGAAGGACCCAGTCTGTGTTTAAATAACGACGCTTCTAGGTTCAGGTTGTTCCGCGGGTTTTATTTAAACGAAAACGGCCGAGAAACAGACCTGACGTTGCGTAGCGTGCTACACTGCTGCTAGAAATTTATAATTTTGCATTTATACCACTACACACAATATTACACGATGTGTTTCTTCGTAACATATACAACAGAACTGTCTGCAATACAGTTTAACGTACATCAGAATTAAAAGGAGAGACAATTATGCTTGCGCACAAGCACCACGTCACAACAATTACAAAAGGGATGGAATATCCATGCACGAGTAGGCCGGCGCAGAAAGATACACACTAAATAGTTTATTTACTCGATATCCTAACAACGGCGCTACAGTGCAGTAATAGGTCTTCTCTCGAGTGTGACAGGAATCAACGCGTAGACACACTATGACCTACGTAATTTCAAGATAAGCAGTTTCTGACTTGAGCAATTTAAAAATAATAAATAAATAAATAAATAAAAAAGCAAAACTGAAATGACAGCTTTTGAAACGGGCGCCGAATTTTTCCCTGTGGGAATGGATGACCAGTGACGTGATTGTGGCGAAAAAAAAAACTGCTGGGCGATAACACAGGCGACGGCGCGATCAAACTGCGAACGATCAGGTTCCATTGTGTTGGAGGTACGATGTCAGCTGCACTCCTTTGTTTATATACATACACTTCACCATATGTTTACCCTGACCCTTCGTACGCAAACTTCGACTTGCGCCGGACCTTTCGGAATGTAAGTACTGCTGAAGTCGGGGAAAGTCCGCATCCTAGTAGCGGCGATTGATTTACCGGAGCATGTCACGAACTTTATGATATAATGGGCAAAGAAAATGACTTGGACTCAAACCCACGCGTGTAAACCAACTTTTAAACGTCTACTGCGTTTTTCTTCTTAAGACGAAAGAATTTCGCATTAACATTTTCGGCTACCATTAGTTTCCGTCTTAGAAAGCTTAACACACAGGCAGACCGACAGACACAATGAACTATACACGAATTTTTCCAGCTTGACAGTACACGAATAAAAGTTACCAGCTTGGTGTTCCGACCGTGTACGACACACTCGTAAATATGAAGAAAATAAAAGTGCCACATTCCTAATATTCAACAATTTATGAAATACACTGCCCAACATAGTAAATCACAATTAACCACATAAAGGTGCATTTCTCAGCAACACTAAGTCATTTTTGTATGGTGATCAAACTGTAATTTGTGATTAAGTGGTTCCAGTACTATTTATACCTTAGTCTACAATTTGCCTTATTAGATCGTCATTCCGTGCCCGTGTCAGTAGCTACGAGAGGGGAGGAAAAGACGGCACAAATTACCGGCGCCCAATTATGCTACATATTTTTTCCCCCTTTCTCGGTAGTATAATTAACTGTCCATTTACAAATTAACCCTTTCAGACCAAGCCGAAGTAACTCTGCAACTCCCCTTCCTATTTAGTGCAAACATTTTTTGTATGTCCGCCCTTCCTGGGGGATCCGAACCCGCTCTCGGTGACCCTGGCCTCTGCGACTTCTAGTAAAACAGCATCGTTTTCGTTCCTTCTATCAAGCCGCGAAAACAAACATTTTTAACGAATGGTGCAGACTTTTCTGTTAGATGCTTCCACTGTATTTTGTTGGACACCAAATGTTGATGAACATTCAAGTACGCGCCACGCTCGATTGAATTGGTGCTTCAGAATGTCGCGTTTTACAAGACACAAGTCATGGTGACGTAGGTTCTGTCGAACACGCTTAATT
>Ga0209628_10003703_pt1 | contig 10816 bp, 10 predicted proteins | sample TergutCu122P4_FD_187285 | JGI IMG/M metagenome (GOLD analysis project Ga0209628, IMG submission 187285) | Cubitermes ugandensis P4 segment gut microbial communities from Kakamega Forest, Kenya - Cu122 P4 (SPAdes) (version 2) | ecosystem: Host-associated > Arthropoda: Insects > Digestive system...
ATCGCCGCCGCGCCGACAACAACTGGGATGTCACGGCGCTCGGACGGTACACGCCGGATGCGACGAGCAGCTACGAGTTCGGTTTTGCGCGCAAGACCCGCTCGCCGAATCTCTATGAGCGCTACGCCTGGTCGACCAATGGCATGGCGCTGGCGATGAACAACTTCGTCGGTGACGGCAATGGCTATCTCGGCAACCCCAACCTGAAACCGGAAGTCGCCAATACCCTCAGCGTGACAGGCGACTGGCATAGCGCCGACGGCACAACCCGCCTCAAGGTGACGCCTTACTACAGCCGCATCAACGACTACATCGACGCAGTGTGCGCCTCCGCGGCCGGCTGCGCGACCGACCGTTTCGTGGGTCTTCGGTACGCCAACCAGAAAGCGCGGCTGTATGGCGTCGACATCTCGGGCCAGATGCCGCTGGCAAAAACCGGCGTGGGCGAGTTCGGCCTCAAGGGTCTCGTCAGCTACACCAACGGCAAAAACCGCGACACCGGCGATGGCCTCTACAACACCATGCCGCTGAACGCCAAGTTGACGCTGACCCATGAGTACGCAACCTGGAGCAATGCGCTCGAACTCGTCGGCGTCAAAAGAAAGACCGATATTTCGGCGGTACGCAACGAAATCAAGACGCCCGGCTACATGCTCGTCAATCTGCGCGCCAGTTACGCGTGGAAGCAGGCGAGATTCGATTTCGGCGTTGCAAACCTGTTCAACAAGCACTACTACCTGCCGACCGGCGGCGCGTATATCGGCCAGGGCAGCACCATGTCGCTGAACGTTCCGTGGGGCATTGCCGTTCCGGGCATGGGGCGTTCGTTCTATCTGGGGATGAACGTCAAGTTCTAACGCGCGTCAAGTTCCAGGGATGTTTGGATGTTTCAATAAGTTGCACCCGGCGGCTATAATTGAAGGGTTTTGCATTTTGCAGAACGCACGGCAGGCGCAGTTCCAGCGCCTGCCGCAAGTCAAACATCCCGGAACGAGGAAAACTTCCATATGATCGCAGCCTCGGCTAAGGCCACTATCGTCAAGGACAACGCGCGCGCCGCCAACGACACCGGCAGCCCTGAAGTGCAGGTCGCCCTGCTCACCGCGCGCATCAACGAACTCACCCCGCACTTCAAGACGCATGCCAAGGATCATCATGGCCGGCGCGGTTTGCTGCGCATGGTGAGCCGCCGCCGCAAGCTCCTGGACTACCTCAAGTCCAAGGACGCCGACCGCTACACCGCGCTGATCGCCAAGCTGGGTCTGCGCAAGTAAACCAAACACATGCAGCAAGCGCCTGAGTTAGAAGTACTACTCAGGCGTTTTTTGCTTTGCGTATCCCGAGGGAGAGCAATCAGAGCGAAGCTGTGTCATTCCAACGGCATCTGTCCGGCCCCGGATCCCGTTGGAATGGCATCGTGTTTCTGAATTGCGCTTCAACGCTCGCGGGCCTGCAGGCCCGCCATTCACACAGGAGCAACCATGAGCCTCTTCAACAAAATCACCAAAACCTTCCAGTGGGGCGACAAGACCGTCGTCATGGAAACCGGCGAGATCGCGCGCCAGGCCACGGGCGCGGTGCTGGTCAATATCGATGACACCGTGGTGCTGGCCACCGTGGTCGCCTCCAAGACCGCCAAGCCGGGGCAGGACTTCTTCCCGCTGACGGTCGATTACATCGAGAAAACCTACGCCGCCGGCAAGATCCCGGGCAGCTTCTTCAAGCGCGAAGCCAAGCCCAGCGAGTTGGAAACGCTGACCTCGCGCCTGATCGACCGCCCGATCCGTCCGCTGTTCCCCGATGGCTTCTATAACGAAGTGCATGTGGTGATCCACACGCTGTCGCTCAATCCCGAAGTCGATGCCGACATTGCCGCGATGATCGCCACCAGCGCCGCGCTGTCCATCTCGGGCATTCCGTTCAACGGCCCGATCGGCGCCGCCCGCGTGGGTTATGTGAACGGGCAGTACGTGCTCAACCCCGGCCCGAGCGCACGCAAGAATTCGCAGATGGATTTGGTGGTTGCGGGCACCGAAACGGCGGTGCTCATGGTCGAATCCGAGGCGCTGCAATTGTCCGAGGAAATCATGCTCGGCGGCGTCGTGTTCGGTCACGAGCAAGCCGGCATCGCCATCGAGGCCATCCATGAACTGGTCCGCGAGGCGGGCAAGCCCACGTGGGATTGGCAGCCGCCGCCCAAAGACGAAACCTTTATCGCCGGAGTCACGCAACTGGCCGAGGACAAATTGCGCGCGGCCTATCAGATCCGCAGCAAGCAGGTGCGCACGCACGCGCTGCGCGAAGCCGCGGCCAGCGTGAAAGAGTCGCTTGCCAGCGAAGGCGTACCGTTCGATCCGGTCAAGGTCGATACCTTGTTGTTCGAAATCGAGGCAGGCATCGTGCGCGGCCAGATTCTCGCGGGCGAGCCGCGCATTGACGGGCGCGACACGCGCACCGTGCGCCCGATCGAAATCCGCAACGCGGTGCTGCCGCGCACCCACGGCTCGGCGCTGTTCACGCGCGGTGAGACGCAGGCGCTGGTCATCACCACGCTGGGCACCGAGCGCGACGCGCAGCGCATCGACGCGCTGGCCGGCGAATTCGAGGATCGCTTTCTGTTTCACTACAACATGCCGCCGTTTGCCACGGGCGAAGTTGGCCGCATGGGCTCGACCAAGCGCCGCGAAGTCGGGCACGGCCGCCTGGCCAAGCGCGCGCTGGTCGCGTGCCTGCCCGACAAAGACGAGTTCCCCTATACCATCCGCGTCGTCAGCGAAATCACGGAATCGAACGGTTCTTCGTCGATGGCCTCGGTGTGCGGCGGCTGTCTGTCCATGATGGACGCGGGCGTGCCGATGAAGGCGCACGTGGCCGGTATCGCGATGGGCCTGATCAAGGAAGGCAACCGCTTCGCGGTGCTCACCGACATCCTCGGCGATGAAGACCACCTGGGCGACATGGACTTCAAGGTGGCAGGCACGACCAACGGCATCACCGCCTTGCAGATGGACATCAAAATCCAGGGCATCACCAAGGAAATCATGCAGGTCGCGCTGGCGCAGGCCAAGGAAGCGCGCATGCACATCCTGGGCAAGATGCAGGAAGCAATGGGGCAGGCCAAGACCGAAATCAGCAGCTTCGCGCCCAAGCTGTTCACGATGAAGATCAATCCCGAGAAGATCCGGGACGTGATCGGCAAAGGCGGCGCGACCATCCGCGCGCTGACCGAGGAAACCGGCACCCAGATCGACATTTCCGAAGACGGCACCATCACCATCGCCTCCAACGACAGCGTCAAGGCCGATGAAGCCAAGCGCCGCATCGAAGAGCTGACGGCGGAAGTCGAAGTCGGCAAGATTTACGAAGGCCCCGTCACCAAGCTGCTGGATTTTGGCGCGCTGATCAATTTGTTGCCTGGCAAGGACGGCTTATTGCACATCAGCCAGATCGCACACGAGCGCGTCGAGAAAGTCGGCGATTACTTGACCGAAGGCCAGATCGTCAAGGTCAAGGTACTGGAGACCGACGACAAGGGCCGCGTCAAACTGTCGATGAAGGCATTGCTTGAGCGTCCGGCTGGCATCGAGGGTGATCGTCCGCCGCGCGAGGAGCGAGGTGAGCGTCGCGAGCGCCGCGAACGCGGGGAACGCAGTGACCGCAGTGAACGTCCATCGTACGTTGTGGGCGGCGAGGCCGATGATGCGATCGCCAGCCAGCCACAGCAGCAATCTGCGGGTAGCGATGCCCCCCAGCAGGATTGATTGCGCGGTACCCCGTGTTGCGCGAGGCATGAAAGAACGCATTTCGATTGTGCGCATTGCTTTGTGCCGCGGCATCTGCTGAATCATGAAAGCCATTGAGATCACCTCCTACGGACCGCCCGAAGTGCTGCGCGAGGTCGAACGCCCGGCGCCGGCGCCGGGTGCCGGCGAGTTGCTCATTCGCGTGGCCGCCAGCGGCGTCAACCGCCCGGATGTACTGCAGCGGATGGGCCACTATCCGGTGCCGCCGGGGGCGTCCGACCTGCCGGGTCTGGAGGTCGCCGGCGAAATCATCGCAGGCGATGCTCAGGCGATGGCGGCGGCCGGTCTGCGTGTCGGCGACCACGTTTGCGCGCTCGTGGCCGGAGGCGGCTATGCGCAGCTATGCGTTGCACCGGTGGCGCAATGTCTGCCGGTGCCCAAGGGCTGGAGCGATGTCGAAGCGGCAACGCTGCCCGAAACTGTCTTTACCGTCTGGAGCAACGTGTTTGATCGCGGCGGCCTGCAGCCTGGCGAAACGCTGCTGGTGCAAGGCGGATCAAGCGGTATCGGCGTCACCGCAATTCAGCTCGCGAAAGCTTTTGGCGCACAGGTAATCGTCACGGCCGGCAGTGACGAAAAATGCGAGGCGTGCAAGCGCCTTGGCGCAGATGACGCGATCAACTACAAGACGGCCGATTTCGCCCAAGAAGTCAAACGCTTGACGCAAAACAAGGGCGCCGACGTGATCCTCGACATGGTCGCCGGCGACTACCTTGCGCGCGAAATCGATTGTCTGGCCGATGACGGCCGCCTGGTCATCATCGCGGTTCAGGGCGGCAGCAAGAGCCAGATCAACGCCGGCGCGGTACTGCGGCGGCGGCTCATGATCACCGGCTCCACGCTGCGTCCGCGCCCCGTGGCCTTCAAGGCGGAGATCGCGCGCGCATTGCGTGAGAAAGTCTGGCCGCTGCTCGAAGCGGGACGGGTACGCGCGGTGATCCACGGCACCTTTGCAGCGGGCGGGGAACCCAGCGGCGCCGCGCAAGCGCATGCGCTGATGGAGTCGAACCAGCACATCGGCAAGATCGTGTTGACGTGGTAAATAACGAACGGGAGTCGCGCATGAGCAGAAGAAAACTGGTTGCTGGCAACTGGAAGATGAATGGCAGCCTGCAGGCCAATGAGTCGCTCGTGAAAGCCTTGTTGAGCGATATCGGCGCACCAGCTTGCGATGTCGCCGTATGCGTCCCGGCGCCATACCTTGCGCAGGTGCAGTTGCTGGTTGCCGGCAGCCCCGTCGCGCTGGGCGCGCAGGATGTTTCCGCGCAGGCGCAGGGCGCATTTACCGGCGAACAGTCGGCGGCGATGCTCAGGGAGTTCGGCGTGCGCTATGCGATCGTCGGCCATTCCGAGCGCCGCCAGTACCACGCGGAAAGCGATGAAACGGTCGCAGCCAAGGCGGTGGCCGCGCTGTCGCAGGGCATCACGCCGATCGTCTGTGTAGGCGAGACGCTGGCGCAGCGCGAGGCCGGGCAGACCGAAGAAGTCGTCCGGCGGCAACTGGCCGCGGTGATTGGCGCGACCGGCGATCGCATCGGCGAAATCGTGGTCGCTTACGAGCCGGTGTGGGCCATCGGCACCGGCAAGACCGCGACGCCCGACCAGGCACAGGCGGTGCACGCGACCCTGCGCGCGCAGTTGCACCATGCGGCGGCTGATCGTGCGGCAAACATTCGTATCGTGTACGGCGGCAGCATGAACGCAGCCAATGCGGCACAACTCCTGGCGCAACCTGACATCGATGGCGGCCTGATTGGCGGCGCATCGCTGAAGGCGCCGGATTTCCTGCAAATCATCATCGCCGCGTGCTGAAACAAAGTACGGCGCGGACGAAAAGACTCGGAGCAAGAACCCATGAATGCATTTTTCAATCTACTGATCGCTGTCCAGATGCTGTCCGCGCTGGGCATGATCGGCCTGATCCTGGTCCAGCACGGCAAAGGCGCTGACATGGGAGCGGCCTTTGGCAGCGGGAGCGCCGGCAGTTTGTTCGGCGCGAGCGGCAGCGCCAACTTTCTTTCGCGCACCACGGCTGTGCTCGCTGTGGTGTTTTTCGGATGCACGCTGGGGCTGGCTTACCTGGGTCATTCGCGGCCGCAGTCCGGAGGCGGCGACAGTCTGCTGGAACGGGCGGCTGCTACCGCACCGGCACCGGAACCGGCTGCAGCGCCGGCGCAACCTGCGCCTGCCGCGGGCGGCGCAGCGCAAATCCCTGGGGACACCGCGCCAGCGGCGCAACCGGGCGCTCCGGCTGCGGATTCGTCTGCACCAGCCCCGGGCGCGGCGCAAATCCCGGCCAAATAGCAGCAATCGTTACGTTGTTGTCGATCGAAACGGTCACTTTTCAGAGTAAACTTCGAAGTTGCCCGGCAAGCCAACAACCCTCTTGGGTTCCTCATGCCAGCCGGGCAAAAAAAGTAAGCCGCCGTCGTGGTGAAATTGGTAGACACGCTATCTTGAGGGGGTAGTGGCGAAAGCTGTGCGAGTTCGAGTCTCGCCGACGGCACCAAATCTCGCCGGCAGAAGCAGTTCTGCCGGCGTTAAGCGGCTCAAGCAATCTCGATGAACCTCGATTCCTACCTCCCCGTCTTGCTGTTCATTCTGGTCGGGATCGCTATAGGCGTCATACCGCAGGTTCTCGGCTATTACCTAGGCCCCAATCGGCCCGATGCCGCAAAGAACTCAGCCTACGAATGCGGCTTTGACGCTTTCGAGGACGCGCGCATGAAGTTCGACGTGCGCTACTACCTCGTTGCCATCCTCTTCATTCTTTTCGACCTCGAAATCGCTTTCCTGTTTCCGTGGGCCGTGGCGCTCAAGGACGTGGGGGCGCTTGGCTTCTGGACAGCGGTGGTGTTCCTGGCGGTCCTGGTGGTGGGTTTCATCTACGAATGGAAAAAGGGTGCACTTGACTGGGAATAATCGCAATTCGCTGAGAGGGCGTGGCCATGGCCATTGAGGGTGTATTCAAGGAAGGCATCTTCACTACGTCGTACGACGCGGTGTCGAACTGGGCCAAAACCGGTTCGTTGTGGCCTGTGACCTTCGGGCTGGCATGTTGCGCGGTGGAGATGATGCACGCGGCCGCCGCGCGTTACGACATCGCCCGTTTCGGCGCCGAGGTGTTTCGCGCAAGCCCGCGCCAGTCGGATCTGATGATCGTCGCGGGCACGCTGTCCAACAAGATGGCGCCCGCGCTGCGCAAGGTTTATGACCAGATGGCAGAGCCGCGCTGGGTGATCTCGATGGGCTCGTGCGCCAACGGCGGCGGCTACTATCACTACAGTTATTCGGTGGTGCGCGGCTGCGACCGCATCGTGCCGGTCGACGTTTATGTGCCGGGATGTCCGCCTACTGCCGAGGCACTGCTCTACGGGATCATCCAGTTGCAGCAGAAGGTGCGCCGTACCAACACCATCGCCCGTGCCTGAGAACGCCATGAATACGGTTGCCATTGATCCGCAGGTCCTCAAGGACAACATTTCCCGTGCGCTCGGAAAGCGCGCCAAGCTCGTTTCTCTCGCGCTGGGCGAGGTGACGGTCACAGTCGAGGCCGGCAATTATCTGCCGGCCATGCAGATGCTGCGCGATGCATCCGAGTGCCGCTTCGAGCAGCTCATCGACCTGTGTGGTGTTGACTACTCGAACTATCGCGACAAGGTATGGGAGGGGCGGCGTTTCTGCGTCGTATCGCATCTTCTGTCGGTCAGCCTGAATCAGCGCGTGCGCGTCAAGGCCTTCTGCCCCGACGACGACTTGCCCGTGCTGCCTTCGGTCAATTCCTTGTGGAATTCGGCCAACTGGTTCGAGCGCGAGGCCTTCGATCTCTATGGCATCGTGTTCGAGGGGCACCCCGACCTTCGGCGCATTCTCACCGACTACGGCTTCATCGGGCATCCGTTCCGCAAGGATTTTCCGCTCTCGGGCCATGTCGAAATGCGCTACGACGCCGAGTTCCAGCGCGTGGTCTACCAGCCGGTAAGCATTGAGCCGCGCGAGATTACGCCGCGGATCATCCGTGAAGACAACTACGGAGGCCTGCACTGATCGTCCGCGGACGAATTCGTGCCCGACCATGGCTGAAATCAAGAATTACACGCTGAACCTCGGTCCCCAGCACCCGGCTGCGCACGGTGTGCTGCGTCTGGTGCTCGAACTCGATGGCGAGGTCGTCGAGCGCGCCGATCCGCACATCGGCTTGCTGCACCGCGCCACCGAGAAACTGGCTGAGAGCAAGACCTACATCCAGTCGCTGCCCTATATGGACCGGCTCGATTACGTCTCAATGATGTGCAACGAGCACGCCTACTGCCTGGCAATCGAAAAGCTGCTGGGCATCGAGGTGCCGCTGCGTGCCCAATACATCCGGGTGATGTTCTCCGAGATCACGCGGTTGATGAACCACCTGATGTGGCTCGGTTCGCACGCCAATGATTGCGGCAGCTCGACGATGCTGATCTACACCTTCCGCGAGCGCGAGGACTTGTTCGACATGTACGAGGCGGTCTCGGGCGCGCGCATGCATGCGGCCTACTTCCGCCCGGGCGGTGTCTATCGCGACCTGCCGGACACGATGCCCCAGTACAAGGACAGCAAGATCAAGAGCGCAAAGGGGCTTGCGCGCATGAATCAGAACCGGCAGGGGTCCTTGCTCGATTTCATCGCCGATTTCTGCAAGCGTTTCGAGAAGCATCTGGCCGAATACCACACACTGCTGACGGACAATCGCATCTGGAAGCAGCGCACGGTCAACATTGGCGTGGTATCGCCCGAGCGTGCGCTTAACCTCGGGCTGACCGGGCCGATGCTGCGCGGTTCGGGCATTGCGTGGGATTTGCGCAAGCGCCAGCCCTACGAGGTTTATGACCGCATGGATTTCGACATTCCGGTCGGCAAAACGGGCGACTCCTACGACCGCTACCTGGTGCGCATGGAAGAAATGCACCAATCCAACCGCATCATCATGCAGTGCGTGGAGTGGCTGCGTGCGAATCCGGGGCCGGTGATCGTCGAAAACCACAAGATAGCGCCGCCTCCGCGGGCCGAGATGAAGGCCAGCATGGAGGAGCTGATTCACCATTTCAAACTCTTCACCGAAGGGTTTCGGGTGCCCGAGGGTGAAGCCTACGCGGCCATTGAGCATCCCAAGGGCGAGTTCGGCATCTATATCGTCAGTGACGGCGCCAACAAGCCCTACCGCCTGAAGATTCGCCCGCCGGGCTTCGTGCATCTGGCTGCGCTGGATGAACTGGCGCGCGGCCACATGCTGGCCGATACGGTCGCCATCATCGGCACCCTAGACATCGTTTTCGGAGAGATCGATCGATGAGCGATCACCTCAACTCCCTGCCTACAGCCAGCTTGCCGCAAGCGGTATTGGACCGTTTTGCGCGCGAAGTCGCCAAATTTCCCGCTGACCAGGCGCAGTCGGCTGTGATCGCCTGTCTGGCGATCGTGCAGCAGGAATACGGCTACGTGGCGCCCGAGGCCGAAGCCGCGGTGGCGGCCTACCTTGGCATGCCGCAGATCGCAGTGCACGAAGTCACGACCTTCTACAACATGTTCAACCAGCAGCCGGTGGGCAAGTACAAGCTGAACGTTTGTACCAATCTGCCGTGTCTGTTGCGCGATGGCGTTTCGGCCCTTGAATATCTGGAAGAGAAGCTGGGCATCCGAATGGGTGAAACCACGCCCGACGGCCTGTTCACACTCCAGCAAAGCGAATGCCTGGGCGCCTGCGCCGATTCGCCGGTGATGCTGGTCAATGACCGCATCATGTGCAGCTTCATGAACAGCGAAAAACTCGATCAGCTCATCGACGGCTTGCGCACCGCGAGCGCCGAAGGGGGCGCGAAATGACGGCGGCGGCTCGCGTACTGGCCCAGTTTCAGGCCACTGGCGCCGAGACCTGCTTTCACGGCCGCCACATCAAGCCGCAGATTTACGCCGGGCTCGATGGCAGCAACTGGCGGCTCAAAGACTACGAGGCGCGCGGCGGCTACAAGGCGCTGCGCAAAATTCTCAGCGAAGGCATCACGCCCGAACAAGTGATCGCCGAAGTCAAGGCATCGGGATTGCGCGGCCGTGGCGGCGCGGGCTTCCCGACCGGCTTGAAGTGGAGCTTCATGCCGCGCCAGTTTTCGGGGTCGAAGTATCTGGTGTGCAATTCTGACGAGGGCGAACCGGGCACCTGCAAGGATCGCGACATCCTCTACTACAACCCGCACATCGTGATCGAGGGAATGGCCATCGCCGCCTACGCCATGGGCATCAGCGTCGGCTACAACTACATTCACGGCGAGATCTTCCAGGTTTACGAACGTTTCGAGGAAGCCCTTGCCGAGGCACGCGCCGCCGGCTATTTGGGCGGCAACATCCTGAGCAGCGAATTCAGCTTTCAGTTGCACGCGTCGCATGGTTTCGGCGCCTACGTTTGCGGTGAAGAAACCGGGCTGCTCGAATCACTCGAAGGCAAGAAGGGCCAGCCGCGCTACAAGCCGCCGTTTCCGGCCAGCTTCGGGCTGTACGGCAAGCCGACCACGATCAACAATACAGAAACCTTCGCCGCGGTGCCGTGGATCATCGTCAACGGTGGTCCGGCCTACCTTGAATGCGGCCTGCCCAACAACGGCGGCACCAAGATCTTTTCGATCAGCGGCGACGTCGAACTGCCCGGCAATTACGAAATTCCGATGGGCACGCCGTTTTCGAAACTGCTCGAACTGGCCGGCGGCGTGCGCGACGGCCGCAAGCTCAAGGCCGTGATTCCCGGCGGCTCGTCCTCGCCGGTGCTGCCTGCGTCGATCATGATGGACATTACGATGGACTACGATGCCATCGCCAAAGCCGGATCGATGCTCGGTTCGGGCGCCGTGATCGTGATGGACGACAGCCGGTCGATGGTGGAAGCGCTGCGGCGCCTGTCGTACTTTTACATGCACGAGTCCTGCGGCCAGTGCACACCTTGCCGTGAAGGCACTGGCTGGCTGTGGCGTGTGCTTGACCGCATCTAT
>Ga0209628_10003704_pt1 | contig 10816 bp, 7 predicted proteins | sample TergutCu122P4_FD_187285 | JGI IMG/M metagenome (GOLD analysis project Ga0209628, IMG submission 187285) | Cubitermes ugandensis P4 segment gut microbial communities from Kakamega Forest, Kenya - Cu122 P4 (SPAdes) (version 2) | ecosystem: Host-associated > Arthropoda: Insects > Digestive system >...
GGATTCGGGTGGCACATCTACCCTGAGTGACGCTTCGCTTACTCAGGGTTATCCATGTCAGTCTCCTACGGAGACTTGAGTAGTTACAAAAAATGACACATTAAATTGAAAACCGTATCATTATCCCCCGTTTTGAAACAAAATTTTGGAGATTTCACCCCCGTTTTCATACATTTTTTTTGCATTTATACCCCCGATTTGAAGCAGAACAATTATCTAAGAGATGAGGCCCCAGTTCATTTTGCGGTAGAAGAGGGCGGCTAAGCGGGATTGTAAAAGGGTGTTTTCGGGTTTTGCTAGTTCGGGGTCGTCGTTGAGTATCTCTTGGGCTATGTTGCGGGCGTGCTGCAGTATTTGTCCGTCGGAGGCGAGGCTGGCTATTTTCAGGTAGAGGCCGTCGCCGCTCTGCTGCGTTCCTTCTAAGTCGCCGGCGCCGCGTAGCTTGAGGTCAACTTCGGCTATCTCGAAGCCGTCGTTGCTTCTGACCATTATCTCCAAGCGCTTGCGAGTTTCATCGCTTAGCTTATAGGAAGAAATCAATATACAATACGACTGCTCAGCGCCGCGCCCTACCCTGCCCCGCAATTGATGTAACTGCGAAAGGCCGAAACGCTCGGCGCTTTCGATGACCATCACAGTGGCATTCGGCACGTTGACGCCTACCTCAATCACGGTGGTGGCGACCAAAATCTGCGCCGCGCCCGATGCAAAACGTTGCATGTTGGCGTCCTTTTCTTTGGTCTTCATCTTGCCGTGAACCATACATACCTCGAACTCAGGGAACACTTGTTTGAACGTTTGATACCCTTCGTCCAAGTTTTTATAATCGAGCGTCTCGCTTTCTTTTATCAACGGGTAAACGACATAGACCTGTCGGCCAAGCCTGATTTGTTTACACAAAAAATTATAGACCTCTATTTTTTTTGCGTCATAGCGGTGGACGGTTTGTATGGGCTTGCGTCCGGGCGGGAGTTCGTCGATAACCGACACATCCAAGTCGCCGTATAACGTCATGGCAAGCGTTCGCGGGATGGGCGTTGCGGTCATTATTAATACATGGGGGAGGGTCTTGTTTTTTATCCACAGTTTGGAGCGCTGTTCCACTCCGAAGCGGTGTTGCTCGTCGATGACCGCCATGCCGAGCGCCTGGAAAACGACGGTCTCTTCTATCAATGCGTGCGTACCAACAACGATGTTTATCTTTCCTGAAGCCAGGTCGGGTAATATAATCTCACGTTTTTTGCGGGTCGTAGAGCCGGTCAGTAGCTCCACACGGACACTCATATCCTGAAGAAACTCCTTGATGGTGACATAATGCTGGCTTGCAAGGATTTCGGTGGGAGCCATGATACAGGCTTGATAACCGTTATCAATGGCTAAGAGCATCGACATAAGCGCCACTAACGTTTTACCGCTGCCTACATCGCCCTGCAGCAGGCGGTTCATCTGCCGACCGGTTCGCATGTCGGTGCGTATCTCGCGGATAACACGCTTTTGTGCATTCGTCAACTCAAAGGGTAAATAGTATTTAAAAAAAGTATTGAACGTATCACCAACGGTAGCAAAAATGAAACCTTTCAACTTATTACGACGTAAGTTCGCTGTGCGTATCAGATTCAGTTGGATGTAAAAAAGCTCGTCAAATTTCAGCCTTGCTTGTGCCTGTTGTAGTTTCTCCGCCGTTTCGGGGAAATGGATATTCTTCATTGCCTCCGAAATGGGCAACATCTTTAGCCTTGTAAGGAGATAAGGGGGGAGCGTCTCGGCGATAGTCCATCCCAAATTCGTGAGTAATGCAAACTGCATGTTTTGGATGGCGCGCGAGGTGAGAAAGAACTTTTTCATGGTCTCGGTCGTATTGTAAAACGGCACAAGGCCATTGGCCACCTGCGAAGCGTTAGCCACCGGGTCGATTTCGGGATGGGCAATGTTATATTCGCGGGCAAAGAGGGTGGGTTTGCCGAAAACGATATACTCCTCCCCTACCCTGTATTTATCGGTTATAAATTTCAGCCCTTTGAACCATACCAAATCGATGCTTCCCGAACCGTCGGCGAACTTAGCTATCAATCGTTTGGTTCGTCCCTCCCCTATTGTATCAAACCAACTGATTCTGCCTTTTAGTTGGATGTAAGGCATTTGGTCGTTTATTTCACTTATCTGATAGAAGCGGCTGCGGTCAATATATTTATAGGGGAAATAGTATAACAAGTCTTCTGCGGAAACGATATTAGCTTCCTTCTGAAGGATTTCAGCTCGCTTTGGGCCTACTCCGGACAGGTATTTGATGGATGTTTCCATATCAGGGCATTGCCTATACCTTACAGCCTTTTCAGGTCATTGGGGGTTGTGATTTTAATATTTTCGAGGTTGCCTTCGATAAGACAGATCGGGTGGCCGGAGGCTTCCACTGCGGATGCGTCATCGGTAAACAGCTCATTGTAGGGCTGTACGTATGCCTTGCGCAGGATGTCGGCACGAAACACTTGAGGTGTTTGCACGATACGCAATCGGGTACGGTCGATGGCGCGGTTTCCATATTCTCGCGCATTAAATTCAAAAATTTCCCTGACAGTATCTATCATCGGGACAACCGGTATTGCTGCGCCAAACCGTTCTGCCATTTCAAAACAGGCAGTAATGACATCCGGCGCTACAAAAGGACGCACGCCATCGTGTACGGCTATCAATCCGTCGCTCGCTACCTGGCTCAATCCATTATATACGGAATGAAAACGGGTTTCGCCTCCGGTAACCACTCGATGTGGTACTGTAAAATGCAGTTCTTTACAAAGCAGTTGCCAATAGGGGGCTTGCTCTTCGGGGATGACAGCCAGCAAATCGGCCTCCTTATCCCACCTGTAAAAGACATCCAATGTGTGCATCAATATAGGCTTCCCGTTTATGGGGATGAATTGTTTCGGCAAATCGCTACCCATGCGAAGCCCTTTTCCGCCTGCCACTATGATGACGCTTCGTTGCATAAGAAAATTAATTAAGCTCTTCGAGTATTTTTTTTACTTCCTCGTCCGTTTTAAAAAGTTTTTCTTTGCACAGTTTGATGAGCCGTGTCGCTTCTTTTACTTTTTCGGAAAGTACATCCACGTCAAGCTCGCCGTTTTCGATTTCTTCGACAATGACGCGCAGTTTCTCTACTGCTTCATTATAAGTCTCTTTCTTTTCCATATCCTAAATTTTTATTCCCCCTTTCAAGGGGGCAGGGGGATGTTAATAATTATCCTTCTCTACCTGATAACACCTTGTTTTTCGCCGTCTACAAATTTGACCGTTATTTCATCGCCTGCTGCCAAGTCGTTGGCCATCTTTACTATCCGGCCATTTTTAAAAGTCAGAGTATAGCCGCGTTTGAGGATATAATCCGGTGATACCATTTTTACATACTGTTCGTTCAACTCGACAGCTCGCCTTTTTTCTGCAAGCAGTGTTTCGTAGGCGCGTCGCAAACGTACCGGCATCTCGGTAATCAACGCCGACCGCCTCAATAGCACCGTACCGGCAGCCCGATGTAGACGGGAAGGCATCTCGGCTATTAACGTCGAGCGTCGCAATAACACCGTACCCGATGCCCTTTGTAAGCGCGAAGGGAGTGCGTTGATTTTATCTAAATAGCTCCGTAACAATTGGGGCAAAGCAGACAAATACGTTGTCATCGTCTGTAACTGTTTACGGTGGCGTTCAAGACTTCCTGTTATTGTAAGCGGCAGTTTCGCTGTCAGCGACTGGATAACGGATTTTTCGCGTAATATACGCTGAATAACCGCGTCAAAGATTGTTTTTTCTATTTTTTGTACCAGACCGGCTTCGTGGTTCAGACAGTCAATTAAAAAGGTAGCAACCGCTGTTGGCGTTTTCAGTCGGGTATGGGCTACCAAATCTACGATTGTGTCATCGCGTTCATGGCCTATTCCGGTAATGACCGGCAAAGGGAACTGCGCACAGTGAGCGGCCAGTGTGTATGTATCGAAACTGTTTAGCTCGGACGTGGAGCCGCCGCCCCGTATGATAACGACCACATCGAAAAAACCGGTGTGCGGGAATATACGGTCGAGCGCTGCTATCACGCTTTCTTCCGTTTTGTCGCCCTGCATGACTGCCGGAAATAATTTTATATAAAAGGGATAACCAAAACTGTTGTCATTCAACTGCCGGGTAAAATCCTCATATCCAGCGGCTGTTGGCGAAGTAATCATCGCTATCCGTTGTGGTAATAATGGGAAAGGCAGCTCGCGGTTTAGGTCGAAAATGCCTTCTTCCTGCAACCGTCGGAGTACCTCAGCCCGTTTCCTTACCAGGTCGCCTACCGTATAGGATGGGTCAATGTCGTAGACGCTCAGACTATAACCGTAGAGTTCGTGAAACTCGACCGACACGTTCACAAGCACTTTCAAACCGGAGGCAAACGTCTGCTTGGTCTCCTTTTCAAAATAAGGCTTGATGGTCTGAAAGGTACGCGACCAGATGGTGCCACGGGCCTTTGCCACTGTCTGACCTGTCTTCGGGTCTTTCTCAATGAACTCCAGATAGCAATGCCCTGAAGAGGCATTAACACGCACATCGCTTGTCTCGGCTCGCACCCAGCAGGTGGCCGGGAAGACGTCGGCCAAGGCCTCCCTGATACTCGTATGCAGTTCCAATAGTGATACAACATTTCGAACTTTGCCATTCAACGACGGCAGGTTATTTTCGTAACGCATCATTCTTCGCTTTTATATAGGCGTTATACATATTGGGGATGCCATATCCTAACTGTGCATCAGGCGTTTGGTTTTGAGAGGCGGTCTCTTTGAGGAGTTGTATCAGTTCGGCGTTTTTCATCAACGGAAAGGCCTGCCACAAACAAGCGGCCATCCCCGCAACCAGGGGCGCCGAAAACGATGTACCGTTGCCATATTCCACTTGCCCGGCGTCGTTGATAACACAGACATTATTACCTAAGGCGACAACATCCGGTTTGATACGGTAATCAGCAGTCATCCCGACCGAACTGAACAAGCTTCTTTCTCCGTCGGAAGTAATGCCGCCCACACATAATACCTCCTTTGCATCAGCCGGAAAAGTGATACGTTCCCAATTCTTATTGGCTTCATTGCCGGCGCTGACGACTATCAACATCCCTTTTTGTGCGGCAAGGGATGCTATGCGGCTTACAAAAGCGGTTTGTCCGTTTAAATCCGACATCAAATAATAATCCGGTAAGCTATCAAACTCCGAATAGCCTAATGAGGACGAAATGACATCGATACCAACACTATCGGCATACTCAACCGCTGCCGCCCAATAGTCTTCTTCTATCGGGTACTCGCCGCGTATATCCTCGCTTTTTATTAACAAAAAGGCGGCATCGGGCGCTGTTCCTACAAATATACCCGGCAGATTGGCCGCCATACAGGATAAAACTTTGGTTCCATGATTATCCTCACAGAAAACGCTTTTGTCAGGAAATGTCACATTATAAGTCCCTATCAAATCCAATGAAGCAAACGCATCCATCCTGTCTACGTTCATAAACCCGGCATCAATAACCGCAATACGCATCTTTTGACCACGATAACCGGCTTCATGTAAGCGTATTCCGTTTAGCATTTTAATTTGTGCTGCGGTACACCCGTATAACGTACTGTCAGGTTGAGATGTCGTTTCATAAAGCGACGTTTTATCGGGACAAGGCTCTACATCCATCCGGCTTTCTCCGCTCCACACGCATCGGACTGAATCGACAAAAGGTTTTTGCTTTATCTGTTCGACAACAAGGCTATCCGTACTCTCTACTACGATGGTCTTCATCCATTTACTTTGCACGACAAACTGCGTGCCGGTTTGGGATAGTTCGTTGATATAATGTGATGAAATCGGGAAATCAGTGTCGTCAATAAAAACTTCATGTAAGTAGCGTCTTTCGATGGCTTCCGGTGCCAGAAAACTCTCCGGCTCGTACAACACATAAGTCGATTCGCCTTTATCTTTCAAATACACACGAAAACAATACGTCTTTTCGGCTGATAAAGGCGCCATACACAATAAAATCGATAATATAACTATTCCAAATTTCATTTTTTGTATCTATTTACATCCCCCTGCCCCTTTCAAAGAGGGAGTTGTCAGCGCATCGCTTCAATTTGGCTATTGAGCCAGGCAAAACGGTTAGCATAAACACTACTCATTTGGGTTACTGCATCGTTAAAAGATAAAGTTTCATCGCCATTAGTTCTGTCAATAGAATGGATGGGCCACATTTCCTCGTTCAGCTCGACAGAAGTACGTAATGACCGACTTACCTCCTCTATCAGCGTTATTATCTCTTCAAAAGCCGGCTTAAAAGTTCTCCACCTTTTTTTAAGTTGCGCCACAAAAACAGGGTCTTTAAATAATTGAGCATACCATAATGACTCGCGTGCAACAAAGCCGGTAATCTCTCGAAACGTATGCGCGTCAAAATCCCAAACGGGGCCTGCTTTGAGAACATCTAATCTATCCTTATAAAAAAAACAACTTCTCGGTGCATCGGCTTCAATATTGGTCGTTAACTCCATTACAATCCACCAATCCATAAATGTTGTATCTGCTATCATAGAAGCATACGCTCTTGTATTGGCAAAGTTGTTGGCAGTAAGAACCTTTTCCAGCGAATCTATATAATTCTGAATATACTCAAATTGCTCCGGATGAAGGACATCCACGCTGGGTGCTTGTATCATTACCGGATAATTAAATATTTTCGACCTGAATTGATTTTCCTCGTCATAATAGGTGTCAAACTCCAGAATATATCCCCCTGTAATAGATTCTTCATTCAGGTCGTAAGGCTCTATCTCTGTAATGTTCACTCGGTCTACACCTGTTTTTATCTGCTCGCATAGATAATAGTTGCCATAATGAATATCGTTTAATACTACCTCAACAAATTGTCCACGCGGCGTCCATTCAAGTCCGGTTCTCTTTGCAATTTCAAAAGCTATATGATTACGTATTAACGTTCTATCAACATAATTAGCGAGTAATACCCACCGTTTGTGTTGAGGCATTCCCAATATCTCACTGCTTACATCTAATTTGATAGCAAAAGGTTTTTTGGGATACAGCCATGAAACATTGCCTCGTCCTTTTATTCCCATATTACCCTCATAGTCAGGGAAGAGGCCAATCCCATCAATTTTCATCCGCGCATTGAGCCAGGTTTCTTTATCCGAGATTTTTGTTTTATTTTCAGTTTGGATGATGACAACCGGCAATTGAGAATCTTTTTTTCGCTCTAATGTGATGACAGAGGAGGACAAGTGTATCGAATCGCCATTTTGATCCTTGGTTGATAACACAAGTGAGGTCAAATATTTATAAGCAGAGCCACCCCCATTATCAGCAATAATTGCAATATATTGTCCTTCTTTAACATTTCCGTACTCATCTTTTTTCTGCTCTATTCGCCTTAAATGACATAGTTCGGGATTGGTCACATACGAATAGGTAGCTATTTCGCCTACCTTATCCAAAGCAATCTGACAATCCTTTGTAGATACGTCGTAATTGAAGATGGCATTTGACGGATTAACGCGAAACTCAACGGTTATTTCCATGTTTTTTAAGAATTTTATCTCTTGCGTTAAGACGACAATGCCGGTAGGAAAAATGGGGGAAGGGGGTTCTGTCTTATTAAAAACAAACTGTTGACCATCCGACAGTGTGATGGTAAATTCACCCGTTTCTTCATGTAGTTCCACTGTATAGACGATTGATTCAGGCAAATGAATCGTTGAATTATCGGCAAAGGTTATTCGCCAGTAATCTGTGGAATCAATAGCCATTTTCTCAACGCTAACAATTTTTTTCTGAAGAATGTACGCTTGTTGTAAGGCAATAACACTCTGCAATTTATTGAGGTCGTCTTTCAAGCTATCTATTACTTCTTCCAAGATATCAATAGCCTCTCCCAGGCTATCAATGGCTTCTTCATAAGGTTTCAAATTTATCTCATCGTTAATGATGTTAATAACATAATCTCTACAAGAAAATGTCATAACAGATAAAATGCAACAGATGAAGAGAATGCGTTTCATTGAGTCATGTGATAAATAGAAAAGGACTATCCAAAAAGTGCAAGATAACCGCCTTTTTGAATAGTCCCTTTCGTTTCAAAAAAAGTCAAATCCGGTTACAGTCGAGCTACTTATCGTAATAAATCGGTAAACGCGGGGTTTGTCATGAACTTGGCGAATTCCAAATCGGAGGCTGCTTCTTTTGCTAATGCGCGGTCTTTGCCGATTGCTGCTCGCATGTTGCTTACTACGCCATTAGCGTCGTTAGTCCGGGCTGCCACAATGGCTTTCAGGTAGTCGGTGATAGCGTCGGGCTGTGTCAACGCGTTCAAGGTCTGTGCGGCAGTGCTGTAATCCCTTGTCAGTATCTGTGCTAAGGCGGCATTATTGCTCTTTGTACCGGCAAACGAGCTGACAGCTCTTGCATAGTCACCCTGCATTAGGTACAACAAACCGAGTGCTTCGCCTAGTGCGGGAACGCCCGATGCGCTGCCGAACAATTGCTGGGCACGCGCTTTATCGCCTTTTTGCAAAGCCAGAAGGCCTAAGTTGATATTGGCTTCACTGTTATTCCTGACCGAGTTAGATTTATTAAACATCTCTTCTGCCTTTGTAAAATCACCGGCGCGATAACGTTGCATTCCAATATTATTCCATGGACGGTAATCATTCGGAAAGATCGTGCTTGCTTTGGTATAGATTGTTTCTTTCTCCGCTGGGTTGTTCGTCAATGTAGCCGCATAGAGCAATTCTTCAACATTAAGGCTACCTGCGGCATCCCTTGCTAATTTGGCTATCTCTGCATCCGATTTGCCGATTGTCTCGACAATCGCTGTCAGACGTGAACGACGTAACTGTGGCAGTATTTCGTCGGCTAACACTTTGAATACCGTCGAAATATCTTTAATGCGCTGCTCCCTTTCCGCCGGGTCTGTGTACATAGACAGAACACGAAGCACCAGGTCTTTGTCCTGAATATTGGATTTGGATACCAAGTCGCGGAAGCCTTCCCAGTCCTGTGCGGTATAGTTGGCTGCAATCGGCACATTGACATTGCGCCGGCTCAGTTCTTTATTCAAATAACCTGTGGTAGCGCTTTCGCGACGACCTGCTAATGCGTCGTTCAACTTCACTCCACCATCGGGAGAAGCATAAGCCGAAACCTCGACAGCCACGTTTTGGTTAGGCGCCTGATTGGCATTCTCTACCAAGTTTTTCCACTCGGTGATACCTTTTTTGTTCAGCTCGGACGAGCGCAGTTCGGCTTGTTGAATAAGGAACATGATATCGGCATCGTAGTTTTCCTTGATAATTCGCTGGAACTTGTCGGCCCCAATGGCAGGATTGGCGGTAGCGGCACTGGCGAATTTGGATGTAGCTATCACGCCGTCGGCGATCTTTATATCCGGCAACTTCACACTCTTATTTTTAATCTTAGCGTCGAATGTCAGAAATAACTCTGATTTTCTCATAGCCGGTTTGTAGTCAAATCGCGAACGCATCGTGGCGTTCCCGCCGCCGGCAAACGAAACGACCTGATTGTTGGCTTTCACTTTATCGCCCTGGAAAGTGTAAGCAGTACCCCAAGTCTCACCCGTAGCGTAACGAAGTACGGGCGTAATGGTAACAGTAGCATTTTTATTAAACCACTTAGCTGGAAATGTTGCGCTCATCAGAACCGACACTTCATCGTTATGGGCCTCTAAAGGTTGAGGCTCGGCTTTAATGTGTTGGTTATTGAGCGGAGTCAACTTCCCCGAACATGCCGTAAAGGCAAAAATAGCAGCCATTGCAAGGAATGGCAATAAGAACTTTTTGTTCATAATCATTAATTATTAATAGTTTATAGTATTTTATTTCTTCTTTTTTTTGTTTCTGCGTATTTTGCGAGCGTGCAAAAATAATAATTATTTTCTTATGTACAAAAAAAAACATAATTTTGCATGTTTTTTGGAGAATTTTCAGCACAGAGACACAGAGGACACGAAGTTACACAGAGAAAGGAAAACAAAAATACAAGGTATTTAATTGACAGTTCTTTACATTAAAAAAATGACTATTTATCAAATTCAATCCCCGAAATTATTGAATGTGGCTATTAGGCTGCCTTCGTCTAAGAGCATTTGCAACAGGGTGCTTATACTGAATGCTTTATGTTCGCACCCGAAATCCATTCATAACCTCTCGGTTTGCGATGATACGGAAGCGGTCGTTAAAGCGCTTAGCAACAAACAGGAGATCATCGACGTCAGCGCTGCCGGCACGGCGATGCGTTTTCTGACGGCATACTTCGCCGGACAACCAGGCTTCTATATTATCACCGGTACCGAAAGGATGAAAAACCGTCCTGTGAAAATCTTAGTGGACGCATTACGCACCGTAGGTGCACACATTGACTACCTTGAAAAAGAGGGATTTCCGCCCCTTCGTATCCAGGGGCAAAAGCTGATGGGAGGCGAAACGACGCTCGATGGCAGTGTCAGCTCGCAATATATCTCGGCTTTACTCATGGTGGCGCCAACCATGACCGAGGGCTTGCGACTGCATTTGACAGGCCGGATATCTTCAAAGCCTTACATAGCTATGACTGTGCAGTTGATGCGACAATTCGGCGCTGCCGTTTATGAGAAGGGACAGACTTTCATCGTACCTCCCCTACCCTATACCGCTATCAACAATTTTACGGTCGAAGCCGACTGGAGCGCGGCTTCCTATTGGTACGAAATTGTCGCCTTATCCAACGACAGGGAAGCCTCCGTTTCTTT
>Ga0209628_10003705_pt1 | contig 10813 bp, 8 predicted proteins | sample TergutCu122P4_FD_187285 | JGI IMG/M metagenome (GOLD analysis project Ga0209628, IMG submission 187285) | Cubitermes ugandensis P4 segment gut microbial communities from Kakamega Forest, Kenya - Cu122 P4 (SPAdes) (version 2) | ecosystem: Host-associated > Arthropoda: Insects > Digestive system >...
GGGGGGGGGGGGGGCTTTGAATTTATTGACTTTATGAGCTTTTTCCATCATAAATTAAAATTTAATAATACACTACTATGTTTAAGAGAGAGATTCTGCATGTTGTTTCAGTTGCTCTCATTGTAACAAGCATTGCCATCTCTTAAGAAGTATGATGCATGGATTATTTTACTTACAGACAGAAATAAACACTTTCTTCACTGTGATTATGAAGGATGTTACCCACCTTGCTCAAACATGAAGCAGATTCTAAATTATTCAGATACTCTTTCACCTTGGCCACGTGTGTCAGGGTTAATAACTTCTTTTTCAGAATATTATTAGTGTCAAGACACATGAGACGGAAATCATAAGCACTGTCCAATTTAAACAGACACTTATGGCAAATCATCTTTGGCAGAGGATCTCCAACATATATCTGTAAGACATAAAATAAGCCTCAGACTCTTCTGCTTCACAAGGAAGTAACTATTACATAAGTCTACTGCAAAAAAAGTTATTGATATTAAATTTGTGGTACATTTTTACCATAAAGAGACCAAGCCATACCTCTTCTGATTGCATGATGTTTTAACACACTTCAACATTTTCTATGAACTAGCAAATTTAAAACAAATATTTTCTCATATTCTGAAATATTTTCATATACTTTGAAAGAATAAAAATCCAAAGACAAATTTTGCTAGAATTGGTCAGATCTGTTTGGTTTGGTTTAGTTCAGTTAACCTTAGAGGGCAAGTCAGAACATAAGGTTACCAATTATTTAAATTTGGATTATAAGCAAGATAAAGTAACACACGTCAGACACAGGCATATATCCGGCCCACTTTTCATCACTATTACCATGTCATTTGAGCCAGTGATCACAGTGGTAGATCAAAAGAGTCAGAGCTTTGGTGGTAAAATGATGTGTTCTGCAGATGTAGCCATTACATGATCTCCTCTAGGATGTCAATTTGGAAGTATACACCTCAAAGGTGCTTCTTCAATTTGGGGAAGAGCCAGAAATCCAATGGTGCCAAATCAGGCTACAGAACAGGCAGGGCAGAACTACAGGGAAGATGGGGAAGAATCTCAAACTGCCAATCGTTACATTCACTCTGGTGCGATCCATGTAGAGCTGGGCATTATCAAGTAACAGCAGTACTTCCGTTGAGAAAAGTCCAGGTGTCTTGCAGCAAACAGCCTCCTTAAGTTCAGTTAGTCTGCCCTAATGACGACCAGCACTGCTGTCAGAGTGTATGATGAGTGACAACTACCGAAAGGACTGTATGCAATTCCCAACAGATGGTCATTGTCTTGAATTGTTTCTACACAGGAACCAGGAAGCATCCAAGTCCATGACTCTGCCTTACTCTCAGATATGTGATGGAACACCCATATTTAATCTCTGGTGATGATTCTCTCTAAAATGTCCTCCCATGTCCACCTATCACTGAAGAAGTGTGAGTGGTCAGCATCCATGCCTTTTGGGGTCATCTATGAACTGTCTTGGCACCTGTCTACTACAGACCTTTTGGTAGCCTGCACATTCATGAACAATATCCTATATATGGTAATGTGTAACAGATTTAATATCTGTTAAAACCATGCAAGAGGCACATCTGTCTGCCTGCACGGCTGCATCAGTGTATTCAACATGCTTTGCTGATGTGCATGATAGCCCACTTCTTCGTGCATCTGCTGTGCTGACATGATACTTTCCCATCTCATGACATCACTTCTACGCATGCTGCACTGCCATTACACTAGTACTGTACCAAAGGCTGTCACAAGTTGACAGATTTCCATGGACTAGATACCCAGAAAAAAAAATACAGATCCACTTCTTCCTGTACCCACTCATTCAGCATAGTCATCATTGCTCAACTGATGCTGAGCAAGCATGCCCTGCCTGCTCTAATGAAAAAGCTTGTCAACAGGAAGTGGAAATAACTTACTAATGTAGACCAGAGTCACAGAGTGCTGTGTCATTACCTTCACAGGAACAAAATTGGGAACCTTCCTTTCTGATTTCTCCCCATACATATCATATTGAAAATGAAACAAATTTTGTTTTGTATGTCCATGTAGCGTCCCTTTCTCAACAGTATGGGTTGTGGCTTTCAAGGTGCTTAACATTCAAGTTGAAAGTCAGTTCACTTACCCAAATGTGGCATGCATGTCAAAGGACAGGTAAGGTTCTGATAAGAAAATCACACTGAAACAAACCAAAGGGTAGATGGGAGGATGATATTAGATTGTCCTGGAGAAAAAGCATGAGATGACATGAACCTGATTCATCTGGTTGAAGATAGGTACACATGGTGGGTGCTTCCGAGCTTGACAATCAACCTCTGTGTTCCGTAAAACACAGGGAATTTCTTTGCTAGCGAAGTACCCATTAGTTTTACAGGGAATGCTCCATGAAGGCAGTTACCCAGGTTAAAATGAAGTAAAGCTATGCAGAAAATGAAAGGGAATGACATATGCTGAGAGAAAATTCTAGAAGTAAAAAACAAAGCATGGTGAGTGACAGTATAATTTTAAAAGTAAACAGCCAAAGAATGGTGAGCTAAAATGGAAGTTTCAGGCTGTACATGGTCCTAAAAGAGTTAACATAAATGACATGAGCCCACAACAGCTCCTACACCACAAAAAATTTCAGTCAAATAGACTTTCCTTTAATGCTCTGCTGGGATGCTAAAAGACTAAACAAACTACAATATCATCTAAAGTAAGTGACACAGTATGCCCTTGAAGATGGAACATATGACAGGCTTTATCACAACATGGTGTTCCACAAACACCTCTCACACAGTAACGGCGTGACCATTCACATACTTGGGATCAGTTGTAAGGAATGAAAACAAAATGTGGACATTCACTCCAAAATCATGACAGCCAATCATGCAGAACTAGCACACATTAAATGTTTCAGGCCCAACTTTCTGCCCTGAAATACTAATTTAAAGTTATATAAAGCTCTAATATAACCCATATTAACCTATGTGTCACAAACTTAGACAATGGCCACAGAAGAAACAAATTCCTTACAATATTTTACATTATGATTGAAAAAAAAGTATGTGAAGCCACAAAAGAAGGAGAATGCTGGAGAGTAATAAAAAACAAGGAGCTCCATGACCCTAGAAAGCAAAGAAATCATAAAATTTATAAAACTTCTCTGACTCATGCTGAAAGAATGCAAAACCAAATAATGCCAAAGCAATTTGCAAGAGTGGCAAAGGAAGAAACAAGGAAAAGAGAAGACCAAATAAAAAATGGAGATAAAGCTTAAAGAGGATTTAAATATAACGGGAACATGAAACAAGTAGGCAATGGCCACACATCATCAGGAATGGAGAAAGACTGTACTGGAAGCCCCAGGCCACAACAAACTGTAATGTTTAATGAGGAGGAGTAGGAGAAAGGCTAGGCCATACTGTGTACCAAGAGACGCCAGGTCACCTCACAACAAATGTTCATTTCTTATGTGAGTATGACCAATAATAAGGCACAACAGCATGATCTCATGCCTCCTGATAGGACAGGAGAACTGCCGTACCAGCAGACTGTTCACAACTTGGAACCTGCTGTCCTCTTTGGATCCCCTTATCTTACCATTATCATAAAACTGTGCAGAAGACAGACACAAATATCATTCCCAAGAACATGATCAGATTTTCCACCTGCATGCAAAACCACCTCTTTGGCAGCTACAGTGGGCACCTCACCGCCAGGTAGGCCAACATGCCCACATACTAACAGAATATGCAGAGGACATGAATATCATGGGAATAATACAGAAGCTATTTCTGAATAACAGAAAAACTGAAAGAGGCAGCAAAAGAAATGGGGCTCAACATCAAAGTCAAAATAAAAACAAAAGCAATGGTACAAAAGAGGAAAACAAGAAGCAGTAAAATATGACAATTTTTGATCATGACATTTAAGTTGTCAGGGCTTTCAAATACCTCGGAACTGTTATCAGTAATACTAATGATAAAACACAAGAAATCAAAGCTAGAATTCTAGCTGCTAATAAAGCTTATTACACACTGCAAACTATAATGAGATCTGAACAAATCCACCAAAATAATAAGACTATATAAAACATTAATCAGGCCAGTATTGTGCTCTGAAAGTGTAACCTGAACCCTAACACAAATAACAGAACATACACTATATGCATTGAAAAGAATATGTCAAGAACACATGGCCCAATACAAGAGAAAGGACACTGGCAGTCTAGATGGAATAGTGAAATTTACAGTCTTTACAAAGATCTAAATATTGTTGATGATAACAAAATCAAAAGATTAGGATGGGCAGGCAACATATTAAGAATGGAAGAAGAATGGATTCCAAAGATTCTTAATGGGAAATCCCAAGACACAAGAGCAGTAGGAAAACCAAGAATAAGATGGGAGGAAGACGTCCAGAAGAATGCATTACAGATCCCAGGAGTATGAGGATGGAGGAGATTAACTGGGGATATAGAAGAATGCAGACACCTTTTGAGGAATGGAGACAAATCAAAGCTAGCAAAATCAAACTGTCTCTTGTCTTTAGTCACATTTTCAGCAATTGCTATGCAGGATAGATGGCCTAAATAAAACAGCATATCTCTTCTCTGCACAGCATATTTGTTAAATTCTGTTTTATGATTCTTACTTTGTATCTCTACACATGCATGTCCTATTTTCAACATATTTATCTACACAAATGTACATTAACTGCAAAACATTTGATTAAAAATACAGAACACCTATCCTAACAAATGCACATTAACTGCAAAACATATGATTAAAATATGGGGCAACATAGTTCTGTTATGAATTATTTGTGCATACTTATGGTATCCATTCTTAAACACCATCGTATGTTTATCTGCACCCCCCCCCCCCCCTTTTGTCTACTTCACATAAAACCTGTTACAGCAAAAAATCAGGTGTGACAGCAAAGACACAACAGGTTTACGGATAACCATCCCATGTCACAATTCTCGTCTGTTCACCAACCCCTGATAATGTATTAAATCCGTATGATCATTCCACACCATTCTCGCAGACGTCGGTTTGTTGATGTGGACTAACTGAATTTAACACAGTGGAGGAAGTCAACACTCTCGCGTATCATTTTCTTGTGAAACAATGAAAGGTAGTTTGGGCAGAATGTTTTAAAAAACCGTAAGTAGGAATTACCAAAATAGGAAAACAAGCCTGTATTTTGTGCGCAACTTGTCTCTGAACTCCTTCTCCTTCAAATATGGGTAATTTAATTCCATCATCGAGGAGACATAAACGGCAGCAGTTTGCGGATGTAACGGCCAAAGTCTTGTCATCCATCGTAGTTATGCAGTGGCCTTTTACGTCATACAGTCGATTCAAGACGCTACTTCGCCCCCCCACATTAAAATTAAATCAACCAAAGCGGCCACGTAACACACAATTCGTCCAACTCACGATACCGCAATCCAAACACTGCTTTACGAGCTGTACGAATCACATACACAATACCACACGTTAATATCGTTACGCTCATAACGCGGGCTCGATATTGTGAAGCCTATGTTCACATTGGGTTGTAGAAATCTAGACCTAGTATTAATCTGTGATCTAGACGCAAAAAATGTTGGCTGCATTGAGCGTACGTGCACAGAACGCGGTAAAGAAGCACTCGATGTCGACCATGGATGTCAACTGACATGCCCTAAATAAACCTTATTAATGTGCACTGGGCTTTGTCCTCTCTGGGTAAGCTAGTGACTATTACCTTTGACCACGGGAGTCACACTCCCTATAGACGTAGTCCGTAATTCCAAATACGACCATCGGTGATCGCCTGCAAAGTTGGACACTGAAATGAAAAGCACATTGAAAATCATAGCCACTGATTAATTACGACAGGGAATTTCAATAGAATTGACTGTTATTTGGGTTCGAGCACCTCCGCACCTTAGGACAGGCTCTTTGTGCCCCATATTCTCTACTAATTTAGAAGAGACCTGTTCCGTTAGCAAATTTCCACTTAGTTTCCTAATATCCTCAGGGTCCAAAAAGAAGGAACGCAGATGTGTATGTTTGAGTGAAGCCAAGGACTCATACTCACACAAAATGTGGACTGAGGTTTCCTCCTCAGTACAACAATTCCCGCAAGTGGAGTTATTATACAGGCCCATTATATATAAATGTCTTCTCAATGTGTTATATTCAGTACGCAGGCCAATAAAAAAAACTGGATTGTGACCTATTAAAGGACAATAATAAGGCCCTTGCAGGCAGGTCATGGCCAGAAATCAATTCTCGAGCCTGTCTCTGTGTACTACAAGGACCATGCCACAATACCAGATGTTGGTTTTCCACTCAGCGTTTTATCTCTCTTCTCATATCCTGCCTAGAGGCCCCCAAGAAAGGCACAAGTTCAACAAACCGCCGAAAAGAACCGTCCCTTGCGAGCTTGTCAGAAATTCCGTTTCCTCGCACTCCGGTATGGCCAGGGACCCTATACAGCCCCACAGTGTGCCGGGTAGAGATATCGTTAGCTCCTTCTGGCACTGTCGTGCAAAAGGAGGCGTTGTTTTGACAGCCTGAAGCGCTTACAGAGCCGCCTGACTATAAGAGCAAATGCTAACACATTTCTCTGGCTTATCCTGAGATTTAATTTCATGAATACAGGCTAATATCGCATATAACCCAGCCTGAAAGACTGCAGCATGTTTTCATACAGAGATGCTCAACCTACTGTTTACAAATTGCCCATAGACCCCAAGCCCGGTTCCCTACACAGTTCTGGACCAATCCGTAAAACAAACGAGCCCTTTCACCGCAGGAGGAGACCCAGGTCCTCTGGTCCATTCCTATCTAATTAACATAGTGAATCTGTATTTGGGTTCCAGGTTTAAGACTGGATTCATAACGACGCCCATTTTAAATATGGGATCAGACTTCTGAAGTCGCATCAATATGCAACTGTGTCCTTGATTCGGGTAAGGTAAGACAAACACTACAAACTCCAGAGGCGATGTGCCACAGACCTAGCCTCCCCAATGTCACTAGATCCGGCGGAGGGAGGATAGTGGGTGCCACCATAGCAGCAGTGAAAGTCGTACGAATCGCTCCCATTATCTCCAAGCATACCAATCTGTACTTCGCTTAGCCTCTTTTGGCACTAGCCGTCTGACAGTTTGCAAAAGAGATGGTCGGCCGAACGATGGCTACGTAGAACCAGTGGAACCCTTTGGGTTGAGCCCCAAACTCGCCCCTGCACACCCTCATACAGGCCCACAGCAAATTGTGAACCTTACTCGTCTTGACACCCACATGTTCTCTCCAGATCAACCGAGAATCCAGAATAACCCCTAGACACTTGAACGACCACGAGAGACTTAATTTTACACCAAAGAATTGTGGTTTAAAGAAACCCAGGATTTTCCTTTTCATAGTAAATTCAATGTGTCCAGTCTTACCAAATTGACCGACAGTCTAACTTCATTGCACCGTATCTCTACGGTCAGAAGGGCCCACTGCATGAGTCCTGATAGGGTGTTTGGGAATTACCCACTGCGAGAAGACACACGTCATCTGCGTTTCCTTGAATGTATACCCCATTTCCACTGAGCCTGGCCAACAAATCATCTACCACCAGGCACCATAGAAGCAGTTACAGCACACCTCCCTGCGGGCAGCCCCTGGATATCAAAATCGGCTGGGAAAATCCATTGACGGTCGCCACAGCAACGGGGCCCTCTTCATGGGGCTAGCCATCTGAAAGCCAGGCCTCCATACTAAGGATACAAAAGAGATGGTCAGCTGAATTATGGCGACGTCGAGCCAGTGGACCACCTTGGGTTTCAGGTCCCACCTCACCCTGGATGACCTACAGACCCACTACAGATTGTATGCCTTCCTCAACTTGCTCATCTCCATGCTCTCTGCAGATCAACCGAATATTCAGAATAACCCGTAGATACTTGACCGACACCGAGAGACTTAATGTAACCCCAAAGAAATATGTTTCAAAGAAACCCGGGAGTTTCCTTTTCCTAGTAAGTGCAACGAGTCCAGTCTTATCAGGATTGACCGAAGTCCAACCTCTTTTCACCGTGTCTCTACATTCAAATGGGCCCACTGCACGAGTCCTGATACCATGTTTTGGAATTTACCCACCACATGAGGACTTAGGTCTTCTGCGTATCCTTGAATGAGTACCCCATTTCCACTAAGCCTGGCCAACAAATCATCTACCACCAGGCAACATAGAAGCGGTTACAGCACACCTCCCTGCGGGCTGCACCTGAATATCGAAAGCGGCTGGGAAAAGTCATTGAGGGTAGTCACAGCAACGCGGCCCTCCAGGGTGGCCCTAATCCACACTACAATGGTATAATCACCCCCATGCCGGACAAGAGCATGACACATGGTATCATAGTAGGTATTGTTGAATGCTCCTTCTATATTTATGAAAACATTCAAGGCAGTCTCCTGCTGGTCAAATGCCTTCTCAAACCGTAAAACGAGCTGATGAAGTGCCGATTACACCGATTTCCCATCCTGGTATTGGTTAGGATGAAATTGCATTAGGTTAAGTGCTTCGTCTTTGAGATATTTATCCACGAGCCTCTCCATGGTTTTAAGAAAAAAACGATGTGACACTGATAGGTCAATTTTCTCTAGGTCCGCGATAGGAATTCCTACCAGACTTAGGTATAAACACTACCTTAACCTGTCGCAATATGGCTGGGACATAGCCAATAGACAGGCAGGCACGTAATATTCTAACCAGGTACGGAATAACAGCCTCCCGTCCCTCTTGCAACAAGGTCGGGAATATTCCACCCAACCCCTGAATTTATATGGGGTAAAAGGATCTATAACCCATTCTACATTTCTGTAAGTGACCACCCCCGCAACCAAACTCCAGTCGGAACGTCTGGCCAGGTGGGCGGCTGCAGGGGCCGCTAATAATTACGTAAACACCGAATTGGGAAAATTTGTAGTTAGCAAGAGCTCTAAAATTTCCCCTTCGGCCTGCATACGCTAACCCAGCTTAATATTAGGGGCCCTAGAAAGAGCCCTGTGTAACGCAACTGACCTAGGTAGGTTATTAATGGAACTACAGAAGGCCGTCCAAGCATTTTTATAAGGCTTCCCTACTTCCTTCCCATATTTCCGCTGAGCCTATCTGTAGATTTTCCAACTATGCCGATTCTTATCTGATTGGCAGTTATTAAAGAGCCGTCTCACTCCTCTTCTGAGGGATGCCATCTCCAAGATCCACTCCGGAAACTCCCTACCTGATTTTACAGGTCTAAATGACAATCATCCTCATACGCCAAGATTAGGGCCTGCTGAACCGAATGAATTTAAACCCCAATCCAGCCTCGTTTTTCATGTTCTTCTCAAGGCCCCTCACCAGTCTATGCCTCAGGTCTCCTTTAAAGGTGACCCAGCGAGTGCCCCTAGTTTCCCTGATTAGGCATACTGGTACGTAGCCAAGTAAAGTGAACAGAATATGTCTATGGTCCGACAGGGCGGTGTCTGATAAAAACTCTCGGCTTATAATGCTTTCTAGAAGCTCAAAGGCCCCTATAAATCACCTCTAAACTGCCGCCCCTACAGAAGTGGAACCCTTTGCCCTTATTTAGATTCTCCAGATTCGAAAAATTTGGAAATTCCAACAGGGCCTCCCCTCTGTTGTTAGAGTTAGCGCTTCCCCATTCAATACGGTATGCATTGGGGTCGCACCCCACAACTAAGTAGAGGTTTTTATTTTCAGAATATCTCTCGAGTTCCTCATTTCCTTTACCAGGGGATGATCCTTGGAATTGTAGGGTAGATATAAAACCAATCGCCGTTCTGCCACATCCTCATCATACTTTATTAGAACTGCTACAAAGTCCCTGCAGGGGAATCCAGGAAGCATTCAGGCAGTCTCGTTCCTCTTAGGGATACAAGCCCTAAGTCTATACTATATTCTACTCGCGAAGAACAGGACATTTCCTGGAATATTCAGGCCCATAATACAGCCTTCGCGGTTCCAAGGCGTCTCTATTAGTGCCATGTCTATTCTTTTAACTCTCACTGTCTTACAGAGAACCATAGATGCGGCTATGCTGCGTTGCATGTTTGCTTGAATTAATAATATGATACCTACCATGTGCAATTCATCCTACTATTCCTCTTCTTCCACCCCATTTCTTATTTACTTTTCCCCTCCGGTTCGACACCCAGATTGGAGAAGATTTCTCGACCCACGCCGATGAATGACCGCTGTCTTAAAATTTCCAGCGCCGTGATATAAGTAGAGTATGTCGGGCCCCATTTGACTCTTCCTTGACTTCGTTGACTTTCCAGTTGTCGGTGTCCAATCCCCGGTTCAACCTGCGGAGCCGTTGCAGATACCCGTGTTCTCCTCTGGCTCCGGGAAATAGTCCACCACTCTATCACAAGTGTTGTATACAAGGTAGTGGCATCACTGCTGTAACTTGAAGGATGTGCGTCGGGTGACACTACTGTCGTCTGTACCTGATAGCAGAAGTTCAGTTGAAGTAGTACAGTGAGTGGTGATGGTTGTGTTTGATTGAGTTGCATTGTGCATCGTCTTGAAGTGTAGAAGCCCAGTTCAAGCGCCCTAACAACATGTTTACGAAAGAAGACCAACGCTCCTGGATAAAAATTGAAGTTGCACGAGGTCGTAGTGCACAAACCTGTTTTCAAGGACTGCGAGAAGCATGTGGTGATGCTGCTTTGCCATATCGCACAGTGGCACGATGGGTGAAATTGTTCCGTGAAGGGAGGGATTCCATTCAGGACAGCCGTCGTTCAGGACG
>Ga0209628_10003706_pt1 | contig 10812 bp, 10 predicted proteins | sample TergutCu122P4_FD_187285 | JGI IMG/M metagenome (GOLD analysis project Ga0209628, IMG submission 187285) | Cubitermes ugandensis P4 segment gut microbial communities from Kakamega Forest, Kenya - Cu122 P4 (SPAdes) (version 2) | ecosystem: Host-associated > Arthropoda: Insects > Digestive system...
CCCAGCCTCCTATACAATGGGTACCGGGTTTTTCCCGGGGGTAAAGCGGCCGGGGCGTAGCGTTGACCACCCACCCCATCTAGCGCCGAGGTTAAAGAAAGAGTAGAGCTATACCTCTACTTCCCCTAAGGGCCTTCGTCGACTCTTCTAGAGTGAACTTTGTTCCCCGATGTCCATTCGCTATTTGTTCGATGGCCTTCTTTGTTTATAAGGAGAAAAGTGGTTAATAACACTATAAGTAAACGTCCACATTATACTGGCCCTTAGCCAAAAACTAATGATCTTCGCTTTTCTCAGTCGGTTTGGTTGCTTATGGGGACTAGGTTTCAACATAAAGATGATAAAATTATCTAAGCACACAGGCGAAATTTCGGGCAGAAAACGGACTGCGACTACATTAAGTTTGCCTACTGTAGGTACAATAAGTAGGCTGGAGTCCACGGGGGTCCGCGAACTTGGATGGGGAAAAATTTAAAGCTTCATTTTCAATAACCTCTAACTGAAATTTGGCTTTCATTCAATAATGAATGTAGGAAACCAAATAATTTGTGGCCACTGGATTCCAAAAATTTTTGTTACTTACTAACTTAATTACTCCATGAAGCAGAGTCGTTCTTGAGAAGCTAACCGGTTCTTAGCTAGACAAGAAATTCCCCACATTTTATGGAACCCGAAGGTTCATTACCGCATTCACAAGAACCTGCCACCTGTCCCTATCCTGAGCCACATCAATCTAGTCCATGTCCCTCAACCCTCTTCCTAAAGATCCATCTTAATATTACCCTACGATATATACCTGGGCCGTCCAAGTGGTCTCGTTCCTTCAGGTTTCCCCACCAAAACCCTGTATGCACCTCTCCTCTCTACAATACGTGCTACATGCCCCGCCCATCTCATTCGTCGCGATTTGATCACCCGAATAATATTTGGTGAGGAGTACAGATCATTAATCTCCTCATTACGTAGTCTTCTACACTCCCCTGTTACCTCGCCCGTCTCAGGGCAAAATATTCTCCTCAACACCCTATTCTCAGACATCCTCAGCCTACGTTCCTCCTTCAATGTAAGCGATCAAGTTTCATACCCATACAAAAAAACAGGCCAATTATAGTACTCTATGTTTTAATATTTCTATTTTTGGATAACAAACTGGAAGACAAACGATTTCTCCCCGAATTATAGCAAGCATTCAGTGACCTCAATCTGATGTCAATTTCTTCCTGACTAGAATTTTGATACATTAAGGTTCTTCTCATATATTTTAACTCTTCCACCCTTTCAAAGGAACTATTAGCAGTCTTTATATTGTGACTTCGTCCTGCATTCTGCTTCGAGACATGACGATGTACTATATTTGCATTTATCTCTAGTCAATTCTTCTTACTAGCAACTACTAAAGTTTCTGTGTTTTTCTTTAAAGTATGAACGCTTCCGTCCAATACATTATCATAATTCGCATAAAACAAAAGCTGATATGTACCATTTAATTTCGAGCCATCCTGGTTTACCTGAACTCTCCTAATGGTGTACTTTAAAGCAAAGGTGAAAAGCAGTGGCGATAAAGCATCTCTTTGTTTCAAACCATTCTTAATAATAAAAACGTCAGACAAATATTTGCCTACTCGGACTCCGCTATAGGTGTCATTCACACAAACATTTTATTAGCCTTGCCCGTTTTATGGGGGTACCAGACTCAATGAGAATATTGTACAAGACCTCCCTCCTAACTGAAGCATAAGGTTTCTTGAAGTTTATAAATTGCTGACGCACTGCTTCACTGTATTCCAGTATTTTCTAAAGTACTAGACGAACGCAGAATATGTGACCAGTAGTTGACCTGTTGGGTCGAAATCCACACTAATGATCCCCAATGATTTCCTCTGCATGTGGGGTTAATTGGACTAGATGTTAATGCTAATAAAACTAAGTACATGATCACGTCTCGATATCAGAATGCAGAACGAAGTCACAATATAAAGACTGAAAATAGCTCCTTTTAAAGGGTGGAAGAGTTTACATATTTTGGAAGAACCTTAACAAATCAAAATTTTATTCAGGAAGAAATTAAGAGCAGATTGAAGTCGGAGAATGTTGGCTATCATTCGTGCAAATCTTTTGTCTTCCAGTTTGCTATTCAAAAATTTAGTCTAAAGATTAGGACACAAAGCTATAATTTTGCCTGTTATGTTGTATGGGTGTGGAACTTGGTCGCTCATATTGAGGGAGGAACGTGGGTTGAGGCTGTTTGAGAATAGGGTGTTGAGGAAGATATTTGGAACCTGAGAGGGATTTGGCAACAGGTGAGTGGATGAAACTACTTAACGAGGAGCTTAACGATCTGTACTACTCAACGAATATCTTTTCGGGTCATCAAATCGAGAACAATAAGACGGATGGGGCATGTAGCGTGTATGGGGGAGAGGAGAGGCATATGCAGGGTTTTGGTGGGGAAACCTGAGGGAAAGACACCACTTGGGAGATCGAGGCGTAGATGGGAGAATAATATTAAGATGGATCTTCAGGAAGTGTGATGTGAGGATGTGGACTGGATCGAGCTGGTTCAGGATACGGACAGCTGGCGGGCACTTGTGAATGCGGTAATGAACCTTCGGGCTCCATAAAATGCAGGGAATTTCTTGACTAGCTGAAAACCGGTCAGCTTCTCAAGAAGGATTCTGCTCTGTGGACTAAGGTAGGTAAGTTATACGGGGTTAACCTTGACAGCAGGATGTTTGATAAAATTTTGTACGTAGTTGACAAAAGTGACATACTTCTAGAACTACTACAATCTGTGTTGCCACACATCTTAGAAATAAGTACAATGATCTATTCCTACAACTCCTCACGCAATTCCTCCTCATTCCAAAGAGAACTAATAAGTTTATGGATCTCAGAGCGAATTGTTCTACCCCCTGCTTTAATCAGTTCTGCTGAGATTTGATCAATACTTTTTTTTTTAAAGCTTTTCAATAGCCATCTGAACATCAAGGACACTCGGCTTAGGCACTTGTAGCTTTGCTGTATGCATTTCTGACTGCAAAATGTCATTAACCCCATGTATATTCAGTAACTGAGGGAAATGGTTTTGTGGGAGTATTAACCAAATCACCCTTCTCATCCTTTACTATATTAGGTTTAGGGTAGTAACCCTTTTTAAAGTCACTGGTGCTCTTATAACAGTATCTGATATTTTCGACCCTAATGTTAAGTTTCAAGTTCATCAATTTCAGCATTCAAATTTTCCTTATTTTTGCACCTGACATGTCTACTAGCTTCAAGCCTTACATTTATTAGATCATCTACCTTGCTTCGGTTTGGATCTTCGTCAAACCACGGTTTATGCTGCTTCAGTTCGTGCAGACCTAGACTCTCTTTAGCTGAGGTTTCGATATTTCTTTTAATGTCCTCCAAAGCCCTATTTATTATCTCTCTATCACTTAAGTTGTCCAAAGTTGCAAAACTGTTTTAAATCTCAATCCGATACTGTTTCCTAACCTCCAGCTCATTTAGATTCCTGAGGTTAAATATCTCCATATCAAACTTCTGTGCTGCTTGTTTATTTACTGCCAATTTCTCCCTAAATTTTGCAACTACCAGATAGTTATCAGTTTCACATTCAGCTCCGCTGGAACTTCGTACATCCAGTATACTGAATGCCATCTCCTATCTATCAATGTGTGACCAGTATGGTTGTGAGTCTTCCCATCAGGAGAGGTCCAGGTGCATTTAAGAATCTTTCGGTGCGCGAACATCGTGCTCTTAACAATCAGATCCTTTGATTTGGCAAAATTTAGTATTCTAATACCATTTTCATTAATGTCCTGATGTAGACTCTCATTCCCAACTGTCAGTTTGAAAATGTCCTCTCTCCCCAATTATTCATTAAAATCTCCTAACAGAATTTTCATATGGTACTTAGGGAGATGATCGAAAACCTGCTCTAATTCCTCATAAAAACTGTTTTTTTAATTATCAATTTTCTACTCACTTGGTTACGCACATTCAAAACAATGATATTACACCAGCAACCTCTCAGAACTACATACAACATTCTATCGTCAACAGACTCTGCTCTCCTAACTGCTGATGATAATCTGTGGTGAACAAAAAAAAACTGTTCCTAATTGATGATTTTCATTTCCTTGCCCATAGAAAAATATAATCAGGTGCTCTTACAGCGCCACCTTACCCACCTAACCTCCTCTACATCCATTAAATCTAATTTATATCTTGCTAATTCCTTGGCTATTGTTGTAAGTGAACCTGACTTACACAGTGTCCTTACAGTCCATGTACCAAATCTCACGTCCCCTTTCCACTGCTGAGGTCGTACCAAAGGATCTGTCCAGACCCTAGGCACATATATCCATTTCGTAATAAGGCCGATTTTTACACTGAGGATTTGTTAGCGCCTCGACCAGCCCCCAAACTGGAGGACCGCCCCTTGTCGGCTGTCCGCGATTGCTTATTAAATATATTCGCAGCTACCCTCCATATTAAAGGCCGTTTTTCCATCCACAATCTGAGGACGGGCCATGCCGTAGTGCCAGGAATCCACTTATCGTGCCTAAAAATGTTTGTTAACTGTAATAAACCTCGCTAGCTCTGTTACGCATTTAAATACCTCTGTATAAAAAGGGGTGCGTGGGTTTGACCAGACTCTCAGAGGGGTTCATGGCACAACAAAGGCTTTGAACGCCAGCTCCAAGAACTCTGTCACTGGACAGAAATTTAACGAAAATCGACACAGGATTTCAGGGGAAAAAAACTACATAAAAATCCTAATGTTACCTACAAAGTTCCAGCACAAAACTATAACTTGTGTTGTGTAGACTCCACCTACCTTTATCATTTCAGTATCTTCTGTCGTGACATGCATTTCTAAGTTTTTATTTTTCTCACGTCATACGACAACATGGCTGACAAGTGAGCCACGTGGGCAGCGCAGGAAGACACGAAGCAAAAAAGCAGCAACAAGGACGGAACGAAGGCATTGCAGCGTGTGAGCATAGAAGATTGTAAGTACAAAGGCGAGAGTTAGCACAGTGCGAATACAGACACACGCAGCAGCGAAATGAGACAGAGTGTGGCAAGAGTTGTGATACAGATCAGACACTAGCACCGGATCCACACCACATAGCAGCATGACAACATGAAACCATAACGTATGCAAGACACTGATGATGACATGAAAAAGTCGTAACGCGGATGTAACAACGAAATATACTTACGTGCTAGAAGAAGTTATAAGACGCCACAAAAATATACAACAATATAAAATTCTGTGAGTACCAGGAACTTATATAAACAGGTTACTTAATTCAGTATCTCTTATCACCAATAACCAAGTTCCTTAGAGACACAAAAATCTCACAATGTAGCTATATTTACTCGAAACACCATCGTATATAAAGAGAAGCAAATAAGGGAAATCTCTTGTTGTTTATACACGTCGTAATTTTCACCTCTGCGTTGTCATTACTTTCCAACTCTGACTTACGCACACATGCCTCTTACTAAACAATCCTGGCTGACTCTGCAGTAGCTCATTTGTCAACAACAATAAACTTCGCTAGCTCTCTGCCTCTCTGCTGTTTCGAAGAAGACTTGAGTCGGTTGATCTGATTGCAACTTGTCGATCACATGCTTTTCCGACCACAAATTGAGTTTATCCTATTTCTGGTACCAGCTCCCAGGCAGTTCAATTGTACTACCTTGGGAAATTTGTTACCACGTTAGCAGCAGACTCAGCATAATTACATTTTGTTTAGAGTCACTCAGGGTTCAACAAGTGATGCAAACAATTTCCTTTAAACATCAGAGAACAAGATGTGAAGTAACTTCGCCAATCTTGTTGTTTGTTACAGAAATTATATAAAATGCTTCCGAAGTGTGGTAAAGTTAAAACGACAGTAATACCAAAATACGCTCACAAATATTAAGAACAGATTTAGTTCGGGGCAGCCTTTTCATTACTTACTTTACATTTTCTAAGAAGCGTCGTCTACGTAGAAACATAAGTTTAAAATATGCAAAACTGTTTGATAGAGGTACAAAGACTTTTAAAGGAATAAGAAAATGACACAGATTGAGGGAGATTTATGAGATTCTTACGGCGGTATCAAGATATGACGCCGTAAGCTTTGGTAGACAGGTATCAAGACACCTGCTGACTCTAGCTTTAACACAAGATATGTCTTCTTATTCGACAATAAAGAAGGCAGCAGATTCCTCTAAATGTCTGTACCTATCTACCAAATTAAATAAAGTAATATTCGGGAAGAATGTAATCTTGAAGAAAAAGAATGTTTGAGAAAGGGGGGTTCAGAATTAAACCTGCATTTATGGGACACGAGGTTAGCAGGACAACACAGAACACGCTCACTGAAAAAAGCTTCATATTTGACACTGATTACCTAATATGGCCCATTAAAATTATACAATTAAATAAGCGAAGATGGTATGCGTGGAACTAATACTACACGTAAAGGATTTAAGTGACAGAAGTTAAGGAACCATCTTGGTAATTCTAGGCACATATGGAACAATAATATAAAATCGGATCTTAAATAGATGAGTTACATGAGTGACGGTTGAAGTAGCTCAGAGCAGGGTTCAGTGGTGGGTTCTTGTGCGAACGGGAAACTTCTTGATCTGGCAACAGACTATCTGTTTCTCGAAAAGTCTCTTCCGTGGGGACATCTATGACTAATCTTATTGCCGTGGTTGCTTCTGATTTACTTACAAGATGCTCATAATTTTATGGCAGTTTAGTAATGAGTCACGTTTCAATAAATTTCTTTCTTAACGTCTCTTCAGTTAGTTAATTCTCTTAACCCTTAAAAGCTAGTATATGTACTACTTGCTACAGGACTAAAAGACAGTGTGTATGTTACTGCTAAAGTATGAAATCCGTTATTTATAAATTATTTAAGATTTTCTTTCAAATAACGAAAATGAGCCGATGAAGAGAAAAACCATAGATCCATATTTTCACCAGTTATTCTACACAATAAGGAAAATATACTTAAAGCACAGGATGAGAAGGGATCATTCAACAGCTTAACTACCTATTTTATACAATAACGACCTGGATCAATTTACAGTATACAATGAGGATCCCTTCTACACTACAACTAGCTGTATGATACAATAACAATGTAAGCATGGAATAAGGAATCACTGGATATTTTAACAAGGTATTTCACACAATAGCCATCAGACCCCAGTTGAAGCATGCAGTGAGAAAGTAATCAACACTTTAACTTCTCCTTTCATACAAGTAACCCTCCAACAACAATTCAAGTACACAATGACTGCAAAATGGTTTATAGCTTACAGTGAAGAACCGAATCCACACTTTAACCAGATATTCCATACAATAACTATTTATTTAATGCAGTACGTCAAGACAGCGGTTGGAGCATACAATGAGCAGTCATGCCTCACCTGAAGAACAAATGTCATACAATAACGATCAGGCTGTACTTATAACGTGACCACAAGTACCGTAACGTAATAGAAGATTACTAACATACCGTAACCTAAAAAGTAGGTCGAGTGGTAGCGTGCAACACACAATCAGTTACACACATTTATATTTCGTTCGTTTATAATACGTCCGTTTTTTCAGATTTATATGCAAAAAAATTATCATGAATATCTATTAAGTGCCATTTATGAATTATATTTACAATGCTCACTACTCTGTCTATTATTCCATACTCATTTCTATTGTCCGGCATATTTGGCAACTTTTGCTTTACTTAAGTTACGTTTTATATAGCGTATGTGGTCGGAAAAATTTGCTGAAAATTTGTACCAGTCTGATGAACATAAACTCCACAATTTTACACGTCTACTTACAAATATCCCAATGTTTTAATCATACAATTTAAACTTACCTTCGACTTCATTCTTGATAGTGTTATCTATGGTAAAAGTTATTATCATTTCGAACCCGTTGTTTAAGATTCTAATATGTTTTGAAAGTGGATAAATTTCGCCTATTTTTTCTCGTTTTCATCTTAATATATTACTTTATCGTTATTATGCATATTTGGATAAGTAATTTCTACCTTATTGTCGTCATTCACTGTTATAATTTTTATGCAATCCATTTCTCTTAATCTTCTATTGTCTGTAATGCAAGCTCTTTGTGTTCAATTTAACACATACTCAAGTGCTGCTATTTTTTTGTTCCTGGTAGTGTACTGTTGTACCGTAAATAATTACAACGGTTTGCGTAAATCTGTGATAAATTCTTCTTAAAATCCATGTTCTTTTTGTCGAAGATTAAATCCAAACAATTATCATTTGTTTTCATTCTTTAGCACGTACGTTCCATTTCGATGTATACTATTGTGATCACGTGAACTATGCTGGGCTACAGCAAACGCTGGAACACAGTACTATATCGATATCCCCAACACATCCGCTACTAAATTTACATGCCTATTTATATTCATCTCCGAATAAAAGGTTTCGTCAGTACATTAGAAAATCTTCAGTTGTGATAAAATAAATCTCTGACCCAATCGCAGTGTCATTTTGTTGTATCCGATATCGTGCATCGGTTGCAAAGTAATTTTTTTCGACAATTAATTTCTTTACGTTTACAATCTCACTGTAATATTGGCAGTAATGTCATTACGTTCCGTCATTACTTGCGTACTGCTGACACTAAGGATCAGTTCTTGAAAACCGAAACGCGTCTACAGTGTACGCAGAAAAGTGATAAATGGCTCGATTTTGTGTAAATGTACGCCTCAGTATAGTAAATAAAAGTTGCGCGGAATCAAGAATAACAAAATAACGTACTACATGCTACATCTCATGCCATGGAACTCCTACACGTGTAAATGTACGTATAAGAGTTCATTATTATGAGCAGTGTACTCTCTAAACATTCATTAAAAAAATAATCTCTCCACGGCCTAAAAATATCGTGTACTGTTTTGCACGCTTAATATTGTCGACAGAGGTCTCTGGAAGTCACGAAAAGGACAAACAGACCTGTAACTCCAGTCCCATATGCAGCGACATGTTACGAGAGATAGTAAATTAATCGCTTTGTAAAAGCAAACGTTACACCACGGTGAAATCAAAGCCAGATGCGGGGGAAGATATGAAGTTTCAGCCACCAGTTTGAAATCGCTACTCTGACATCAGGAGCGGAATAAAACGTGACTAAATTATAGGGCGTACAGGAAGTGTCTCAACCTCGGAACTAAACGGAGGTGAGGTCAGCTTCACGCCATGGCCAATTTACCCCCCCCCCCCTGGAAATTGCCCTTGTTAAACACTGAACAGAATTATGGACGAGCTTGGGATCTCTTTGGAAGAGAAATATTTATTTTTCCTACCAGGAATCTACCAGGAATCTAAACACCATTCATCGGTTGTCCAGCCATAATGCAGTCACTACACCGACTCGGCCATCCCGGCTTCAACTGTAACTAGTGCACTTTGCAGCGCGACGGTAATATCACGCAGCCCCTTCTGCAGTGAGTGCGTCAGATCCCGCTGCATGGCGCCGTGAAATATTCTGATTGGATTACACACTCCCTACATAATTCTGTATAATTATCATTTGCCAATTCACTTAATTTGTTGATACTTAAAATTACGAGTAACAAAACGTTAGGACAGAAATCAATTCCACATATTCAAGCTAGTTTCTTGTCGGCTAATTTGAATGCTACTTTTCGATGTATAATAACGACTGTAAAGATGACACTTTCCTTCAGACCAAACCAAAATAAATGTTGCATGTCCCTTATCTGTAGCAGTCTACTATATTTCCAAACCATCCTAAATGCCTTTCATTAAATCACCATAAAAACATTACGCATATCATACTGAGCACTTCCATCTGACTAGAAATGTATTAGAAATTAAAAGTTACAGCTGTCCCCTTTCTCTAATTGTCTGGGAAATAATATTAAGTTCGTATCACTCATTGCAGTGACTCCATATAATTTATCTGCATTGAAAACCCCGCATCATTCAATTAAATGTATAAGCCACAGCCAACAAGGATGAAAATAGAAACACAGACCTATAAATACTCGAACGGTGAAAGAGAACCCCCTGCCTACTTTTCTTATCCCTTCAGCTCCATTAATGCTTTAAATTATGTACAGGGTTCACGAAGAGCTGAACAGAGCCGCAAATATAGCCCCATTGTTCGCAGCAAAGCAATAAATTACCAGTCAACGGTTTTATGTGTATATCCCAGGGCTTGTTATAAAGGAAAGGTGTACGTTCTTAATCAAACCAAAATTAGACACAGGATATCTGTTTACAGGAAACTGTTTCAAAGCAGGAAAGAAACAAAACACATTAACTAAACTTCTAGTTATATATACTAACGAAATCCTCTTAGAAGATTGATCGTTCACAAGCTGATAATCGCTCATCACATCAATACATTATCTGCCACATTCATCCAGTTCAAGTTCTAATATATTGCTGTCTAAGATGTATCTCAATATCGTCCTCCCAGCTGCCCTAAATCTCCTCAAATTGTCTTTTCCCTTAAGGTTTCCTCGCCAAGTTTTCTTACGTATTTCTCACTTTTACGTGCCCTCTTTAATTTTACATCCTTCAAGTAATCAACAAAGTAATTCTGGTTCTGTGAATCGACGCTGGATATTTTTTACGAGGTAAAAAGAAAGAACGTCTTATGTGGAGACCATGTCCTTATGTGGAGACCATGTCCTTATGTGGAGACCATGTCCTTTGTTCTGTCTTATGTGGAGACCATGTCCTTATGTGGAGACCATGTCCTTTGTTCTGTCTTATGTGGAG
>Ga0209628_10003707_pt1 | contig 10812 bp, 9 predicted proteins | sample TergutCu122P4_FD_187285 | JGI IMG/M metagenome (GOLD analysis project Ga0209628, IMG submission 187285) | Cubitermes ugandensis P4 segment gut microbial communities from Kakamega Forest, Kenya - Cu122 P4 (SPAdes) (version 2) | ecosystem: Host-associated > Arthropoda: Insects > Digestive system >...
TAAAGAATAGCAGCCACACCCTGAACAGCTGCGCCGGATCAAACACCGCGAGATCCCTGCGCAGGATAACAAGGTTTTTGTAGGGCATATTATCGCCGAAGGTTTTGCTGAAACTTGCCGTCACAAAAACCACATACAGCAGCAGGAAAAAATTTATGTTCCGCCCTGTTTGCTCGTTCGGCAGCAGCTTGAGTTTATCCGCAAGCTCCAGAGCCGCGTTGGATTGCGTGGGCCGGCGGGGCGCCGGCGCCTCAAGGCGCGCGTTCATCCTGCGGGAAGAAAAAAAGAATACCGCGGCCAGGCCGAACAATACGAACAGCACATGAGATAAAGCCGTCAAATTTTCCGCGGCAATCGTCGTTCGGATGGTTTCCTGCAGCCAAGCCCACATATCATCGATCTCCCTTCATTAACGCGCATAGTATATCATGATTCAGGAATGAAAGCAAGGATTAATCCAGATGGCCTAGGTCGTCCCAATCCTTCCGGCCGAAGCTGCGCGGATACAGGTCGTATTTCTTGCGGATGCCCGGATAAGCGTAATTATACCAGACGATACAAAGGACAAAGTAAGCTTGTATAAAGCAAAAACTCAAAAAGCCTTTGCGGCCAATCGTGTTTTTCACCCGCCGGAGCCCCATTTTAATAAAATCCAACCGGCCGGTTTTCTGATCCTTCCGATCCTGGAACAGCAACCGCCAATAGAAAAAGTAGTGGATCACCTTCAGCTCGCGATCCGGGACGGCGGAGTAATTGACGTGCACCATTTGCCTGTCCTCCCAGTTTGCCCAGCTGGTGATATCCGAGGGTGGCGCAAGCCTGCCGGACGCGACCAGGTTATTGTATTCGGCGGTGCCGGGCATAGGCGTAAAAAGAAATGTCGAATACGTGGTTGGGTTAAGCCGGAAGATGGTGTGCACCGTCTGCTTGATCTGCGCCGGGGTCTCGTCGGGAAAGCCGAAGATGACGAAGGACAAAGCGCTGATGCCGGCCTCTTTACAATTGCAGAAGTCGCTTTCGATTTTCTTGAGTTCGCCCGCCAAAAAATCGAAGAGATTCGGCGGAATTTCATCCGTTAAGGCTTTCTTGAAATAGTCGCCCCATATGTCATAAACATCTTTCGCATATGAAAATATATGCAATATGGAAATCGTCTCCGCGAATAGCGTGCGACCGGTTACGCCTGCCGACTTGCCACCCGGTATATCCGCCGACACGCGTTCATTTATTTTCGCCGACTTGCCGTCTGTTTTATCCGCCGACATGCCGCCCGATATATCCGCGGCGATTCCATCGGCGATATATTCATTATATTTGCTTAGGGCCAATGACTTTGCGTTCAGCCTATTAATAAATTTTGCGTAGAATTTGCCCATAAACGCGAAACCCATGCCTGTTACCGAGTTCCAGCTCATATCGTAAATCAGCTTGTTCCAGTATGACCCCGAATGATAAATGAATCGGGCCGCCCAGCCGTGACGCAGCTTTATATGCGCGAGTTCATGGGCAATTATCGTTTCGAATTGTTCGTTATTCAGGATAGCCATTAGCGGCGCCCCGATAAAAACCGAGGCCTTGCCTTTATAGAATCCGACCGAAGCGTTTATATCGGCGGTTAAATATATATTGTCGATATGCCTTATTTTCATCTTTTCGCATATATCGCCGGCCAGCTTTACGAGGGGCGAATGATCCGGAAGCCTGGCGCTATAGCGGGGCAGGGGCAAAGGTATGAACATTTTGAAAATATTCTTTAGTATTTTCCATAAAATAGGTATAAATATGAATTCGACCAATATGGCAAATGGTTGGACTAAAGAACCAAAAAGCATGATTATTATTAAAAACAATAGAATCAAAGCTATAAAGGCAATATAGGCATATCCGTATAATATATACGCAATCAATGCGAGTTTATACAATGCCGGATGCTTATGGACGCGCTTTTCGCATTTTATATGGAGCTTGCTTATATCGTCGTTTATATCCATACGCTGTTCATTATATACGATGTAACGTCGCGGTGGTTAAATAATTGATATAATAGAATAGGTAAGTTTGGCGTGGCGGCCGACAGGGCGTGCAACCGCAACGCCGATAAAATCGAATTCGAGGACGCGGTTGCCGCCGCCGTTCAATTGCGCTCCATGTTAACGAGACGCATAGAGATGAGGAATTACCCGTTGTTGCGGAATATTAGCATAGATAAAAAATTTAAGGAAAACATAGAAGATCGCGAAATGATGCTGGATATGATGGAGGGGCTTATCGTGCTGGAATACAACGGCGATCGCTGGCACGATTTACACCCGTTGGTCGAGGATTACTTGAAAAAGCACGGAGAGTTAAATTGACGCCGTCCGCGAAAAACGTTGAATCGTATAAATCATTGCAATGGGTGTTTGACAACGCCGAAAAAGGCTTTTACATCTTGACGGCAACGCCCGATATGCAGCGCCGCGTCGCAAGTTATTATGACGCCCCGGGCATTGCGATTTACGATTATTCCGTAAATAATGCGCCGTATTCATACGGAAACCTTGCGCAATGGGCGGATAATATTGACGCCAAGATCCGTTTTGTGCTTAACATGCAAATAGCTTTGCGCGATAAAAACGATATGATGAACCTTAACCTCAGCCGCGATTTTTTAAGCGATATAAAATGTATATGGGTTTTTGGCATGACCCCTGACGTAGAAGAATTTTTATCGCGCGCGGCAATGGATTTTTATTCGTTTGTTAGAATTCAGGTGCATTTCGAAAATGAAATTGAAAGCATAAATGATATTAGTAGCGGCGCATTTCAACCACGGTTTATGAAAAGCGGCGATATTCGTACCGGCGATTATTACGGCACTTACGAAGAAGCCGTACAGCAAATGCAACGATATGACGATTTGCGGGACGAGTTGATGAATTTGCCGATGGATGCGGCGCCGGAGCGTTTGCTCGCATCGGCAATGACATTGGAGAATATCGCAGATTTATATGATAAATATGGCAGATACGACGACGCGCTAAATTTACTGGAATATATAAAACCCATTCGCGAAAAATTATTAGGCGAAGAACATGCGGATACCGCCGCTATATATCATAAAATTGGATTAGTTTATTTTCTTAAAAGCGAGTATGATAAATCGCTAATTTGGTATCAAAAGGCCTTAGCAATCAGAGAAAAAGTATTGGGTGATAACCATCCGGCAACAGCTGTAACTTACAATGATATTGCTTTAGTTTATAGTAGACAAAAAAAATATAATAAAGCCCTGAATTTATACCAAAAAGCGTTGGTTATCACTGAAAAATCATTTGGCGAAGAACACCGTGAAACAGCTATAGTTTATTTTAATATTGCTCAAGTTTATGATTATCAGGGTGACTATGTTAAGGCATTGGATTGGTTTTTCAAATCTCTAAAAATAAAAGAGAATGTTTTAGGCACGGATCATCCGAGTACAGCTAAGACATATCATGATATTGGGTGTTGTTATGCAAATCAAGGCGACTATATAAAAGCATTGGATTGGCTTTTTAAATCATTAAAAATATCAGAAAAGGTTTTAGGAGTTGAACACCGGAATACAGCGACGACATATTGGATAATCGCTTGGGTTTATAAACTTCAAAGCGATTATTTAAAGGTTCTTGAATGGTATGAAAAAGCATATCCGGTATATTATAAAGTTTTTGGCAAAGATCATCCAAACACGATTTACATAAACAATGTTATTTTAGGTTTGCGTTCACAGTTAAATGAACTATGAATATAAAATATAAAATTGGCATAGAGACCAAAACATATCAATTCTCAACTCTTAATTCGATTTCGTCTCTGCCAAGGAAAACGAACGCAGCTTTATATATGGCTTTCCCGCTTCCGATGTATTTATCCGCGTATCCCCTGTCCTTTATTTGATTAATCGCCTTTTCAAGAGCCGTATCGAACAGCTTCTTTTTTGTATCGTCGCTTGCGTCGGGCGGACATTTTTCGTATTTGAATTCCATGACATAGACTATATCGTCGAGTTCAAGCGTCGCGTCCATCCGTCCTCTCGACGTTGAAATTTCAACACTCATGTCAAACCCCAGCAATATCATAACGGCATAAAATATCGAATGATAATATGCCTCCGCGTCAACATGCAGTTCATAGGGTATCGATGCGAACAGGCCGCGCAATTTATCGAGCATAATTTGCAAATCGCCCGCCTGAAGCGAGTTTCTCATATCTCTATAGGCATGCCACGTCCGTACGTCGCCGGTTTCAGTCAAAGCTGATATTATATGCAGGTTGAATGCCTCGCGAACCTCACGATTCGGCATTTCAACAAGATAGGTCAATTCTCCCCATGACGGCTTAATTTCTTTTACCGTCAGATAGCCGGCTTGAAATAGAAGGGACTCGATGACGATATTTTCGATACTCATTTTATCGAGCATAAATTCGTTAATTTCTAAATTTTTCAAGTTGGCGTAATTTCCGGGATTTTTCTTTATCAAATCGATTAAAAATTTCGGAGAACCGCTTTCAAACCAAAAACCCTCGAACCTTTCCTGCATGATGAACGTTATCAGTGAAAACGGGTTAATGACTTTGGTTTCTCCATCCCACGAATATCCGTCATACCATGAAAGTATCCCATCGCGTAAGTTTTCGAACTGCTTGAAATTATCCAGCGTCGACAGATATTTTATATGCTCACTAAAATATTTATCAAGATCGGACGTGACGATCCCGCAAATATTCGCATACTTTCTTGACAATGTAATATCAAAAAGATTATTCAATCCTGAAAATATAGAAGTTTTACTAAACTTCGTGACTCCGGTAATCATCGTGAATCTAAGATGCGAGTCCATCGATTTTAAAATACCGTAAAAATTTCTGAGCACTTGCTTGTTTCCGTTTGCGGTTTCGATATCTTCGATATGATCAAGGATGGGCTTATCATATTCGTCTATGAGGACCGCTACTCTTTGACCATATTTATTTCGTAGCAATATGATCAAATTCATAAACGCGTTAGCCGCTATGTTTTCCTCGTATACGAAACCTTCGGCGTCATAACATATCTTTAAATAAAAAGATAAGGATTTTTCAAGGATGTCCGGCGTTTTATTCGCCAAGGCGCTCATATCGATCCTGATTACCGGATGCTTTATAAACGAATAGTCCGAATCGTAAATCCATAGTCCTTTAAATAGTTCCCGATCGCCTTTTAACACTTCGGCTATCGTATCCAGCAAGAGCGATTTGCCGAATCGTCTCGGGCGCGATAGAAAATAATATTTTGCGTCATTTATAAGACTATAGATATATTGAGTCTTATCCGCATAGACATAATTACCCTTTATTACGTCTTTAAAAGTCTGTATGCCAAGCGGCAACTTTTTCATGATTAATTCCATGCCTTTACAATATTTGCCAAAACATTTAAAATTAAATATAGAGTTTATGTAAATTGGCTTTCAAGCAGTATATCATCAGTATACGGGGGAAAACCATGGCGCGCAACATTCAAATCGCAATGCAGGATAAGCTAAACGAAATTATAGACGGCGGCCGGGATTACGGCATGCAGCTTGCCGTTTATTATAAAGGCGAGCTGGTAGTGAACGCGTGGGCTGGAGTAGCCGATACGGAAACACGCAAGCCCGTAACTGAAAACACGCTATTTCCCGTATTTTCCGTGACAAAAGGTATAACGGCTACCATGATTCATATACTCGCCGACAGAGGCGCGCTGCGCTATGACCAAAAAGTCTGCGAATTTTGGCCCGAGTTTGCGCGGAACGGTAAAAAAGACATAACGATCAGGCATACGCTAAGCCATACGGCCGGCATACCGCAAATGCCCTATAATCTCGGTCGCTCGGATTTGAACGATTGGAGCCGCATGTGCGACATAATCGCAGAGTCGGAACCGCTTTGGGCGCCGGGCGGACCGGCGGTATACCACGCGCTGACCTACGGCTGGATACTCGGGCGCGTTATCGAACTCGCAGGCGCGAAGCCGTTTGCGAAATTTTTGAAAGATGAAATTTGCGACCCGCCAGGCATACGTAATTTATATATCGGAATACCCGAAGACGCGGCGCCTTCCCTATCGATAGCGACGTTGTACGAACCAGGGTTTAACGCGGACGCCTTGAACACCGGAGTAAAAACAGTTCCGAAATGCTGCAACCCGATGTGCGACTGGATTAACGAAAGAGATACGCTGAAGGCGTGCATACCCGCGGGAAACGGGACGATGAACGCGATGTCTCTGGCGCGCCATTACGCCTCGCTGCTGCCCGGCGGCGTAGACGGCGTACGCCTGCTTTCGGACGATACGATAAATGCGGCGGTTCAAGCAACGTCGATAGAGGGGAGCCCGGAACCGACCAACGTGTTCGGCTTGGGGTATTCGCTGGGCTTTAAAGGAAGCATGTACGGCAGCCGCCCGACGCTGTTCGGCCATGGCGGGTACGGGGGGTCGGTCGGTTTCGCCGACCTGGAGCATGATTTCGCGTTGGGGCTTACAAAAAACTATTTCCACGCAAACAGCGCCGAATTGGAGATTGTACGGGCGGTGCAGAATTACTTGAATATCCCGCCCGATTGATAATGAAACTATAAAATGTTCATTAATTCATCCGGCGGTACTACCGGAACATTTGATTTTACCGATAAAAAATTTACGTCGCGCGTAACGATATAATCCGCTTCGGCTTTTTTGCTGCATGTCAAAACAAGGGCGTCCTCAAAATCGTCAATCGGAAGCTCAATCGCGTTTATACAGTCTTCTTCATTGATTGAAATGATTTGAAATAGCCCAATAAGCCTTATAATCGCCGCTTTCGCCGACTGAACATCCATAAATTTACGCAATATATAAAAGATATCGGTTAGGCTATTCGCCGTCAAGTAACCTCTATGCGTTTCGGCGCATGCGATTAATATTTTTTCCGCCGGCTCATTATATGGATACCGCCCCAATAAAGCATCAAGGACGATATTATTTTCAACGACAATTTTCATATCCCCACTCTTTCATTGCGAAGTTTTTCATAATCGGGGTCATGATCCGGGTTCCTGTATTCATCCGGAAGCTTGGCGATGCCAAACAGCGATTTCATTTCGGCGACTCTGCTCCGGTTTGTTCCGACAATTTTCGCCACCAGCTTGCCGTTGCGCGTTATAAAAATGTCTTGATTTTTCGAAAGATTAACATATTTGCCGACATTTATCTTTAATTCCGATAAGGCGACTACCATGACAATAACTCCTTTTATGATTAATATAGCGCTACTATTATACTAATACAGCTCTGTTTTGTCAAACGCCAATACTCGTCCATTTTGCCAACGCCGCCGTTGGTCGCTCGGCACAATAGTTCGCCGCCGTTCGGCACAATTGTACGGGTTATTGATAAATTTACGGTAGTTTGCTAATATTCGGGTATATTACTTACGGGAAAGACGTATAACGGAGCAGGCGAAAGGGACGGCCCGATGGAAAAAAGAAGGCTTGGTAAGACGGACTATAATATAGCGCCGGTCGTGTTCGGCGGAATAATAAATACGGACGAGACGCAGCGGGACGCGGACGATTATGTCGCTTACGCCGTCGATCGCGGGGTAAACTATTTTGACGTCGCGCCGACGTACGGTAACGCGGAGGAACGCCTCGGACCCGCTTTGAAGCCATACCGAAAAGACGTGTTCCTCGCGTGCAAAACCGTGGAGCGCGGCGCCGAGGCCTCGAAAAAGGAGTTGCTCGCCTCGCTTAAGCTGCTCGGCACGGATTATTTCGACGTATACCAGCTTCATTCGATCAGGACGCAGGATGACGTCGACGAGGCGTTCGGCAAAGACGGCGCTATGGAGACGATGGTCTGGGCGAAGAGGGAGGGGCTCGTCAGAAAAGCCGGAATTACGGCGCACAGCGAAATTCACGCGCTGCGATGCCTCGAGCTGTACGATTTCGATTCGGTCCTGTTCACTTTGAACTGGGCGTTGTCGATGATCAACGATTACGGCGGTCGGCTGGCTGCGACGGTAAAAGCCGGGGACGTCGGATTCCTGTGCATGAAGGTCCTCGCGCACAGGATGTGGTTCGACAACGAGGAAAAAACGTACAGGAAGGCATGGTACAAGCCCGTCGACATCGGGAGCGATCTTGCGCTCGCCGCGATGAAGCACGCGCTGTCGAAAGGCGCGGACGCGCTGGTCCCTCCGGGGGATTTCGGCGCCTTCCGCTACATGCTCGATCATATCGACGAGGCGATAGCCAATCCCCTTAGTGAAAGCGACATTGAGCTGCTTCGGATTGAGACGGATAAAATCATCGGCAACGAGCTGAAAGTCATATAAGTTGGACTTGATTATCGTTATTAATCATGGGTTATCGGGATATCCCGAGTCAAGCCCGTGGTAGGCTCCATAATAACATGCCCGTCATTGCGGGCAAACGACTTTTGGTACGCAGGTTGTCGTTTATGACCCGCAATCCCATGTATACAAGCGTTTGATGAGATTGCGGGTCAAGCCCGCAATGACGGTAAAGTAATTACGCTTCCATTATTTAACGCCTATTATGGCTGAGCCACTCGCTGAATTGTTTGTTCAACTCGTCCTTGATTTTTTCAGAACCCGCCGCTTTCATGGCCTCCAGCATTTTTGGCACTTCAATCATTGGATCCACCGCGCCGACCAGGATTGAACGAGCCATACTGCGAGCATTATTATAAGCAATTATTTCGCTGTCTACATTCGTTGTGTCAAATCTAAAACCCAACGAAACATGTGCTTTTCCTGTTGCGTTAAACGCCGACATATTGGCGTATTTATCGGGGTCCTCCTGCGCTCCGACCCATTGCAGCCCTATTTGATTGCCAAGGGTCCATGCGCCGCCATGTTTAGTGATCCATGGCGTGACTTCGCTCTGCTTTACTTGCTTGGGGCCGATTTTTTCATAGTTGCGGCCTTCGACTCCCCATACCATCGTATTGAGCAACAGCTCATGCGAATGCATCAAATTTATATACATCACCGCGCGGGCCGGATCGCCCGACGTATAAGGTACCGCCAACATCGAGCCGCCGGCGTGCAAAGTGATATATACTGGTTGACGCGTTACAAATTCTGCGATGCGTAAATTCGGATTGCCGGATGCCGCCATTATTTCCTTCGCCTGCACGCCGTTAAAACCTTTACACGAACCGTCGGTAAAAAAATATTTACCCGAAAATGTGATAGTATTCGGACTATGGTTGTCTAAATACGCATCCGGATGTATGTAACCCTTTAAATACCATTCGCGCATTTTCTTAAAATGCTCCATGTAGACAGGATCTTCCCATATAAAATAAATTGTCTCGTCAAACGTTCCGTCAGGCTTTGCATCGTTGATCATTCGGTAATCGCTGAGTTCGGGTATCACTTGAATATACGGTCCGCGCGTCCAGGCGCCGTCATTCGGGAAGCAGATAAAGTCGTCGCTTTCGCCTTCCTTCACGATTTCCAGCCACGGCTCGATATCGTCGTCGGTGAGAATTTTCGATATGTCTATTTTATATTTCTCTACGATATCCTGGTTATAATGATACGCGCCTGGAACCGTCAATTCTTTATTGGTAGGTATGCTATAGTTAATGCCGTTTAGCTGTACGCCTTTTAAAAAGCTTTCGCCCAAACCGGCGACCGCTTCGGGAGCGTACGTGTTTAATAAGTCGCCATATTCGGAATTTGGATCGTTCAGGGGTAAAAATTGGTTTTGAGCGACGGATCGAACATAGTTCCACCAGTCGGCGGTGAAGGTGATATCGACTATTTCGCCTGCCTGAAGAGGCACGTTGGCTTTTGAATCCCAATCGGCCCACGTGATCATATTGAATTTTACGGTTGCGTTAATCAGCGGTTCGATAATTTTGTTAATGGCTTCTTCGACGAGCTCCTTGTCTTCGGAAGCTTCATTGGATAATAAATTGTATGTTATGACATACGGTTTGAGGGTATCGCCAGCTTTGGCGGTAGTTTCCGTTGCGGTTGTAACGGCTTTTTCACTAGTGCTCGCTACGGAGCTTTCGTTCACGCTTGTCGGCGCTTCGGTCGTATTGCCGCCGGCCGTCTGCGAACCGCATGCGATAAATAATAAAATGATAAAAATTAACGCCAAAATAAGCAATAGATACCTTTTCATAATATCTTATACCTTTCAATTAAACGTATTTATATTACATGATCTTTCGATTGCAACAAATATTATTGCATATTCCGGCATATTTAAACAGAGTAAATGAAATTATTTAGTCGGTCGCACACAATCCAGGTGTTACTGTACAGTGCCTCTGTTATTGCGGCCACCAGGCCGCCGTCATTGCGGGCTTGACCCGCAATCTCATCAAACGATTTAATTAATGGGATTGCGGGTCAAGCCCGCAATGACGAGCACTGTTATAATGCGTTTCACGGTAAACAGTGAATAGTAACATCCAGGTTTCATGTCACGCTACCTTAACTTGGGTCCTTGAATAATCTATGGTTGTTTGTTAAGATACGGACTAATAAAAACAAAAGGGCGGCGAATCCATATGTATCGATTGGGCATTATCGGGTGCGGATTGTACGGCGCGCGCCTCGCGCGTATTTTCGGCGACGCGGCGAAGGCCGGGAGCGTCGACTTTTGCTGCGCGGCCGACTTGGACGAGGCCGCGCTTGGCGATGCGGTCAGGCGTTACGGCGTACGCGGTTATGCCGACTATCGCGAGATGATCGGCGCCGAACGCCTCGACGCCGTCGCGATCGTCACTCCGGACCATCT
>Ga0209628_10003708_pt1 | contig 10809 bp, 7 predicted proteins | sample TergutCu122P4_FD_187285 | JGI IMG/M metagenome (GOLD analysis project Ga0209628, IMG submission 187285) | Cubitermes ugandensis P4 segment gut microbial communities from Kakamega Forest, Kenya - Cu122 P4 (SPAdes) (version 2) | ecosystem: Host-associated > Arthropoda: Insects > Digestive system >...
CTCCTCCCGCTCCTTCTGCTCCTAAGGTTGGCGATTTATCCGCGATTGCGTTCTCCGCTGTTATGATGTTTGCAGCCGCTGGCCTTGTTTTTCTCACTAAAAAAACGGCTAAATAATTTTAATCGGCGAAAAAATATAGATATATAGCGTATGGGCGGGAAAATACCGCCCATACAGTTTTATTCCCGCTCGAACACATAATAAACCGGGTCCCAGCCGCCCCAGATATAATCGCCGCTTTTCCATTCGATAAACAGATAATCCGTTCCGTTTATGTTACGTATTTCATACGCGGGAGCTAACGTGATTCCGTCGCCCCATCTTAACAATGTCGTTCCTTTCGTCCATCCCATATTTTTATTTATTGAATCTTTATAATAATTATGCAAAATACCGTCCGGCAAAAATTCCGCCGATATGTAATACATCTCTCTTTTACAATTTTTGACAGACGGGTCGAAATTTTCCATATTTCTTATAAAATCGACTGTTTTCCATGTTCCGATCACTGCCTCGTCGTTATCAAACGGGAGACCGATATAGTCATAACGCCCGATTTCGTGTTTTGAATAATGTTTTTTATCTTTTTGTTTCAAAACCAAAACAGTTTTTTCTCCTCCGTGTTTTATATAATCATATGACGCCCATTCAACGAACATATATTTTTCACCGTTTATTTCTTCGGTTGTATAGGGATTGACTGCCGTATAATCGCCGTTGCTGTTTATTACAAGTCCTTTCGTCCAGCCGTAAACCCAATATCTCTGTCCGCCCGGTAAAAAATATATCTCTTTGAATTTTTCGCCGTACATACTCTTATTTGGCTTGATTTTTGATAAAAAATCTTCTTTTGCATCATATTCGCCGATTATTTCCCATTTGCCTACTACTTCGGGGTCGTCCTCGAATTTTATATCGTCTATGTTTATGTTTAAATCTTTTATGTTATTCACTTTTATATTCTCCCTGTTTAATTTTAATAAATTACTTTTTTCCTGTTTGATTTGTGAAATAAACGTTTCCAATTCTTTTATTTTGTCGTCGAATATTTTTTCGGTTTCCTGCGCGCGCGTATCCCAAAGGGTCATAATTTTTTTTACGTCTTTTAAAGAAAATCCGAGCTTTTTAAATTTTGATATCAATTCAAAATCTTTTACCTGTTTGGGATCATAATATCTGTAATCTGTAAATTTGTCGATATAGTCGGGTTTGATAAGCCCGATTTTATCGTAATGCCGCAAAACGGATATTTGCGTTTTGCACAATTTCGCGAAACTGCCTATTCTCATTTAAATATGTTTCACCTCCTGAAACGAACTTGTTCGTTTATTTTTATATAAAATTTTTATTAAAGAAATTTCTTTATCTGTATTATAAACCTAATGTTAAGGTGAGAGTCAATAGGTCTTTCAAAAATATTTAAAATAATTTTTTATTTAATTTTCTTGCCATATTGAAACCTCCTATCGTAGTTTCTATTCTACAATAGGAGGCTCTTTTTTCAAGTCTGTTTTTCGGGGTTCGGCGCATCGTATCCGCCCCTATATTTGTTTTAAAAATTCTGTTCGGCCAATTTCGCGAATCTTTTCAAAACATCGTCTATTTCAAACGACGGCCGGCCGATCAGATACGAATGGATCTTGTTGTTGAATTTTTCATACCAGATTGTATCGATCGAATCAAAACCGTGACACGCGCCGAACAAACTGCCGACTGTCGCCCCGGTGCAGTCGTTGTCGAGGCCCATTGCCACTGTATTGCCGATCGTTTTGGTGAAATCTCCGCCGCCGAGCTGCAAACCGAATATGACCAACGCGGCGTTATTATTCGTATGCACCCCGCTCATTCCCGCAAAATAATGGTCGACAAGTTCTCTTGCGTGCCTGTAATCGCGGACGGTATTTTTAATATCAAGCGCCCACATGACGTCTTTATACAAAAGCGATTCTTTGGGTATTTCGCATAAAGCTTTATGAACCGCGTCAAACGGGCAGTCGGTCGCGAACGCCGCCGCTATCGCCGCAGAAAAAAACATCTCGCCGTACACGCCGTTGCGCCTGTGGCTGATATACGCGTCATAATACGCCATTTCCGCCGCTTTTTCCGGCAGTCCGGGCGCAAGATAGCCGAACGGGTCGCTGCGTATATCCGCTCCGATCCATTGCACATAGGGATTATCGATTTCGCCGCATTGATCGGACGTTATGCCTTTTTTCAAATTGCGCAAGGCGATATCCTCGGCCGTGCAGGCGTACGGCAGATATTTCAGCCAGCATTTGCCTACGTCTTCGGTGTTGAAATCAAGCCCGCAGTCTTCCGCTATGAGCAACCCCAAAAGCGTATATGTGATATCGTCGTCGACAGGCACGCCGTCCATCCCTTCAAGCGTGTAGTCATAACACGGGCTTACGCCGTACCTCAGGTCATTCGGGTTTTTGATTTTTGACCAGTAGCGCTTGTTGGGGAATTCGTCCCCTATCCATTTCGCCCAGCTCTCCATAACATCGATCGGCCAGAATTCAACCGCCGCCCCGAGTACGCACCCGGCCATACGGCCGTAAAACGCGCCTTTCAGCCGGTTTGCGTAAACCGGTTCATCGAACGATTTCCAGAGTTTTCGCTCCGCGGGAAGCCTGAGTTTTTTTATATTTTGCAAATCGTCGGGTTCTTTCGCCGAAAGTTTTTCACATACCGGCAATTTTGTCATTTTTTCCAACTGCGCCTGTAAAAACTGATCGGTCTCGCCTATAATTTCGGCGATTCCTTCCGCCCCGTATTCATGTTTTAATCTCGCGTATTCGTTTATCAGATTAACTAAGTGTCCCCCGCCGGACATTTTCGGATAACCCATAATAAAAACCTCCATTTAATTTAAAATATATTTTACTATATAATTAATAATAAATCAATTATATTTTAAAAATATTAATACAGCGTTATATTTTTACTTTTATAATTATTATATTATTATATTAAAAATTTATCGGGAGGTTCACTTACATGTTAAAAAAAATATTATCGCTCGCACTCGCGCTCGCCATGTTGCTCGGTATGTTCAATTTACCCGTATCCGCCGCAAAAGTCGGCGACCCGCTCGGCGATGTTTTATACTCCGACATAACCGCGTATATCAACGGCAGCGCGATCCCCACGAGTATCAAAAGCGGCACGACGATGGTTGTTGTCGAGGATTTGGCGAACTACGGTTTTGATGTATCATGGGACGGCAAAGCAAAATCGCTGCGGGTCGAACTGAACGCGGGCAAGAAAGTGACGCCGCTGAAAGTGGAAAAGAATACAAAACCCGTGGGGACATTCAAGTGCAAATATGTTTACACAGATATCAAGACATATCTTTCAGGGCAGTTAGTCGAGAGTTTCGCGATCAACGGCGTAACGCTGATCGATTTCGAGCTGTTGGCGAAATACGGCAGTTTGGCATGGGACGGCAAAGCGAGGACGATCAAACTCACGACTGCGGCGGCTCCGGCGCAATCTGTTTCAAAAAAGCCGACAAAACAGATAGGATCAATGATTGAAGTTACGGACGTTAAACGAACAGATGAAATATTTCCTTATCTCGAATATTATGAAAGATGGCTTTATGTATATAATGATAATTCTTTTAAACCGGATCAATATATAACTTATGGTGAATTCATTGAATTATTAGTAAGTATGTTGTGTATTAGGAGTGATCCTGATAATAAAATCAGAGAAGCAAAATCAAATGAGCATTGGGCATGGCCTTATGTTGAAAAATCAACACCATTGTTATTCACATTGACTAAAATTTTACCGGATAGTTCAAAATTAAACGATTATATGATTAAAGTTGATTTGTTGATGATTTTAGCAGATTTATTTGGTAATGGTCTTGAGCCTGCTAAATTATCGGCCATGGGATATAATAGCAAAGAAGCCAGAAAGGGAGAAGAAATAGCCCATAACATAAACGATTATGAAGTATCTTACGATTATCAGTCAATTCCCCTTAGTTTAGCTTTATTTTTAGGATGGTTTAAACCTGATGAAAAGGGAAATATTTACCCTAATACCCTAATGACAAAAGCAGATGTAATAAAACTAATGTGGGATATTGAATCAAAGTGGAATATTGCTTACGGATATGATTTCCCAAAATCATTAAAGCCGTACGAAGTCCCCTACCCTAAAACAACAAAAAAATTAAAAGCCATGTCGGATATCACAGACGTGAAAAAGACAGATTCCGTCTACCCGTATCTTGAAAAGTTATTTAAAAAAGGCGCTTGCTTTGTCTACGAAAATAATTCGTTCAAGCCTGACCGGAATATAACATACGGCGAATTTTTTGAAATGCTGACTTATGTAATAGGCGGTTATGAAAACGAAGATTTCTGGTGGTATAATTATCATTTGCACTGGGCATATGATTATGTAGATTATATTTCAAGCATGATTACGAATTTCGATCCAAATGATTATAAAGACCCCACGCTTGAAAAGTACGCTCCCAGATATGATATTATCAGTATCTGCATGAATACTTTTGTCGCTCTCAGCCTGAATATTTACATGGAGTCGCAGGAGGGAGAATGGCTGTTTGATAATATGGACTGGAACGATGTGGAGGCTGCTTTATCAAAAATAAAAGATATGGATTCCAATATATCTGATCTATATAGAATTCCTATTGGTTTGGCTATTTATTGGGGTTGGATTTCGCCTGACGCAAACGGCAATATTAATCCCAATAAGTCCATGACCCGCGGCGACGCTGTGAAATTGCTTTGTAATATTTTTAAATAAAATAAAAACCACAGGAGATAAATTTTTATGGATATAAAAGAAATTCTGCAAAACCTGAAAGACGGGGTTATTTCAACGGACGAGGCGGCGGATCAGATAAGATACCGGCCTATCGAAGACTTGAAATACGCCGTCATAGACTACAACAGGGAATTACGGGTCGGCTGCCCCGAAGTGATATACGGCGAGGGCAAGACTTTGGAACAGATAAAAGGCATCGTCGCGAACATGGCGAAAAATAAAGCGCAAAATATTTTATTGACGCGGGTCGAAAAAGAGGCGTATGACATAATAAAAGAAATATACCCCAACGCGAAACATTATCCCGTTTGCAGGATCGTCACGGTCAACGAGAACCCGTTCCCGAAAAATAAAGGCCTGATAACCGTCTTTTCAGCCGGGACTACGGATATGCCCGTATGCGAGGAAGCGGCGGTGACCGCGGAATTTCTGGGGAACAATGTCGAACGGGTTTACGATGTCGGCGTGGCGGGGCTCCACAGGTTATTGTCGCGGCTCGACAAAATAAAAGAGGCGAATGTTGTAATTGTAGTCGCCGGAATGGAAGGAGCTTTGGCGAGCGTCGTCGGGGGATTAACAGACAAACCTGTGATCGCCGTCCCGACAAGCGTAGGCTACGGCGCAAACTTCGGCGGACTGTCTGCCCTTTTATGTATGCTGAATTCCTGCGCAAGCGGCGTCGGCGTGGTGAACATAGACAACGGTTTCGGCGCGGGGTATCTCGCGAACAATATCAATAAACTCAGCGGGAAAATGCGATAGACGATTTAATGATCCAATTCCAGATACCGATCGATCATTTTATCCCATTTTTTCTGGAATGACGCCTGATTTTTCTCCCAATACGACGTGAATGCGCCGCTGTCTTTCGCGCCGAACATCGAATAGGTGAAAATGCTCCCGATCGTCATTTCTTTATCTGCCATCATGATAAATGACGACGATATGTGATCGTAAATGATATCGACCATTTGGGCGTCGATTTCGGCGTCGAGATATTTTATTTTTAAAGCCGTTTCGTACCATGTCGGAACGACGTTTCTGTAAGCTTCGGCGCAGAGGGATTCGATTGCCGCGCATGTGGCGTCAAATTTTTCCGACGGCGCCACTGTCGGGATCGCCACGGCATTGCCGTTTACCGTTGCCGCCGCCGACATATAGTCAAGATTTTTGTTTAATTTCGGATACGGAACGATTCCGTATTCAAAAGATGCGGCTCTCAATTGATTCGCGGAGCCGAATTGGCCGATATAGAATAAATTCGTGCCATTTAAAAATGACTTGTTTTTGTCCCCGAGGCGCGATATATTATCCGTATATAGAAGTTTCCACAGAGTTTCGCTCCATAATATCCCGTATTCGTTAAAAACATCGATCACCGGCAGGCCGTTTGCGTCCCTTGTCGAAAATGTCAGCCCTGTCGACATAGACAAATAATTCGGGACTCCCCACTGTTCATATTCAAACCCGAACATATCGCCTTCGTCCGGCGCCTGATTGCCGTTTAGATCCGTGTAAACGCCCCTGCAATATTGGGCCAGAACGTCATGCGTCCATGTCCCGTCAAGAACATGATTATAGATTTCGCTTACATCGCCGAAATAGTTCGTAAAAACACCTTTGTTGAAGAATACGGCGGAAGCGCCCAGCAATGTAGTCATCGTCAAGTCGCCCGTTATATAATATCTTTTGTTGTTGTCGATACTTCCCTCTTCCATCATTTTTGAATACCACCACGGCCGGCTAAGGTCGATATAATTGGCGTCCATAAGATTATAAAAATAACCTTTGAGGGTATGCTGGAATGCCCTTGAGTTTTCTTCCATGATCAAGTCATAATCGCTTACCCCGGCCAATAAAGCCGTGTTGACTTGGGTCGGGAACTTTTCCCAGTCGTCCGCGCCCTCGATCCAAGTGAGCTTGACATTGAGCCTTTCTTCTGTCTTGCGGTTTCTTTGATAAACGGCGTCGAGAACGATATCGCCGCCCATTTCGCCGCCCGCGTCATAATCTTTGGTGTTTTGGCTTCCGAAGTGATATATATTAATCGTCGTTCCATTAAAATTCAGGTCGCCGGGGAGTGAATCGGGGGTGTTTGATCTTTTAACCGTTTCGGTTTCTTCTGCCGGATTTACATCCGGCGGGGTGTCTCCCATATTGTTTTCGCCGGGTTTATCATCCGTGTTATCGTTATCCGGAGTTTTTGTGCATCCGGCAACGGAAAAAATCATAAATATTGCAAGCAGGACCGCTACAATTTTCTTCATTTCTTTTATTTTTATCATTATTTATTACCTCGCTATTACTTTTATATGATTTTATATGATATGATTCTTTTTTTATTTTTTATTTTACCATAAAAATATAAATTGCAGGTAACGAATTAAATAATTATTTGTTAATCAATAAATTTATTATTCCGTCCTAAGCGCGACGACGGGGTCTTTTTTGGCGGCGATTCTGGACGGTATCAATCCGGCTATAAGCGTTAAAACCATGCTGACGACTATTAGCAAAATCCCGCCGAGTACGGGCAATACCGCAACCCCCGATATGTCCGTCAGGGCTTTTATGATAATATTTGCCGGTATGCACAGCAATATCGTCACCCCTATGCCTATCAATCCAGCTGAGAAACCTATGATCAAAGTTTCCGCGTTGAATACGCTTGATATGTCTCTTTTTGACGCCCCGATACTGCGCAGTATGCCGATTTCTTTTGTGCGCTCCAAAACGGATATATATGTGATAATGCCTATCATAATCGACGAAACGACGAGGGCTATCGCGACAAAAGCGATCAAAACCAGACTGATCGTGTTGATTATGTTGCTCACGGACGACATCATCAATCCTACGAAGTCAGTATAATTTATTATATAATGCTCTTGTCCGCTTTCGGACATTTCTTTATTATAATTATCTATTATTTTTATAATTTCATCTTTTGAAGTGAAATTCGCCGGATATATCTGAATGCTTCTCGGATTGTTAAGATCCGATACGCCGAGCGCGCGCAGATTGTTTGCATAGGTCGATTCGGATTTGTTGTTTTCCATGTAGTTCGCAATAAGCGCGGAGCGTTCGTCGTCATTTAATGTCGCGAGATATGCCTGCTGTTCTTCGGGGAGAACGCTGAAATCAAAACTCGCGGCGTCGATTTCTTCGTCTTCGCTGCCGCCGAACATTTTTCCCGAAAATATATCTTTACCGGGATTATCTTTTTGATATTTCACGACTTCGCTTTTATTGACTTTGTCTATTAAATGCAACATTAAATTTGTTGTATACCCTATATATCCCTGCTGCGTCATATTATTGGCGGAATTTTCCGCGGGGCGGAGAATCCCGACTACTTTGATTTCCTCCGCGTTTTCTATAACTTGTTTCATGTATATGGCGTCGTTTCTTTTATCTGCCCATATATCGCCGTCTTTTTCAAAAAAGTCCGTGTTAAGCAAAAGTTTGAAAGCGATCGAAAGTATTTCGTCGTAAGTAAAAGAAAGCTGTTCTTGATCTTCTTTATCTTTATCGTCGTCTTTTTCTTGATCTTTATCATCTTTGCCGTTCTGTCCCGTAAAAATATCCCTCAGAATCTGCCGGTCTTTTAATCCGAGCGAATATAATGTGAAATCCGTGATCTCGTTGTTCTGATCGACGACTAAAACGACTTCGTTATAGTTTTTAGGCATTCTGCCGGCTATTACGTCAAACTGGACGGAGAGAACCGTTTCGTTATTCAGAAGTTCCTGCCATACGTCAGTCCCCGCCATGCTGCCCATCATGTTTCCCATCCCCCTGACGTTGATCGAACTCATGAAATTGCTTGGGTTGATCTGCCATTCTTCAAGCGTTCCCGTCGATGTATCGGCTTTATATATATTTATAGTCGTTGCATAATTGTATTTTATATCGTTAGAGAGACTTATAATACTTTTTTCTTCTTTTTTGTTTCTGTTTTCTATAAAATCCCTGAAATTTTCAAGGTCGTTCTCGGTTCTGTTGGCGGTCATTGTGTTGATAACGTTCTCCATGATGTCGTTTGAATATATTTTATCCAAATCGTGGGAAACTTCTTTGCTGTGCATTTTGTCGTGCATTCCCATAGTGGTTCCCAAAATAGCGTTCATGTCCATCGAGCTCCGCTGAATAATAATCGGATAACTTGACAAAGTGTCTTTTTCAACTCTGTCGATATAAGCCTGGACGCCGTTTGAAAGCGATAAAATCAGGGCGATGCCGATAATCCCGATGCTTCCGGCGAAAGCGGTCAGAAAAGTCCGGGTCTTTTTCGTCATAAGATTGTTTAAGCTCAGGGACAAAGCCGTAAAAAACGACATCGACGTTTTAGGCGGCCTTTTATTTTTTTGCTTTGATTTTTTCGGTTTTTCTTTTTCGGCCGGCTCTATCTCTATTTCGTTTTCAGAATACGGGTTTGTGTCGTTTATTACAGAGCCGTCCAGCAGTCTGATTATTCTTGTCGCATATCTGTTCGCCAGGTCGGGATTGTGCGTGACCATTACGACAAGCCGGTCTTTCGCGATTTCTTTTAGTATCTCCATGATCTGGACGCTGGTCTCCGAATCCAAAGCGCCGGTGGGTTCGTCGGCGAGGACGATTTCGGGGTCGTTCACGAGCGCGCGCGCTATGGCGACCCTCTGCATCTGGCCGCCCGAAAGCTGATTGGGTTTTTTGTGTATCTGGTCTTCAAGCCCGACTTTTTTCAGCACCTCGACGGCGTGCTGCCTGCGGTTCGCCTTTGAGACGCCCGAGAGCGTCATGGCAAGCTCGACGTTTGCCAAAACGGTCTGGTGTGGGATCAGGTTGTAGGTCTGAAACACGAAACCGATCGAATGGTTCCTGTAAGAATCCCAGTCGGCGTCGCGATATTCTTTTGTTGAGATGCCGTTTACGGACAAATCGCCGCTCGTGTAGCGGTCAAGCCCGCCGACGATATTGAGCAGCGTAGTTTTTCCGCAGCCGGAAGGTCCAAGAATGGCGACGAATTCGCTTTTTCTGAATTCCAGATTTACGCCCCTGAGCGCCTGTATGATATTGTCCCCGACGAAATAATGTTTAACAATATTTTTGAGTAACAGCATTGATTATCAATCTCCCGTAAAGTTAAAGTTATGATTTTATTATATGCAAGTATAGACATGTAATATAAACTCAATTTAAACAAATCCCGGCGATTGTTAAATTTTAAAATATTGCTTGATTTTTTCACTGTTGTATATTATAATAATACAAATTAAAATATCTGAAAGGAAATCAATTAAATGAATATATGGCACGACATGAACCCGGGGCGGATCCAGCCCGACGATTTTTTCGCGGTGATCGAAATTGAAAAAGGAAGCAAAAAAAAATACGAACTCGATAAAGAAACCGGGATGCTGAAACTTGACAGGGTGCTTTATACTTCTACCCATTATCCCGCAAACTACGGATTTATTCCGTTGACATACGCCGACGACGCCGACCCGCTGGACGTTCTTGTCTTATGTTCGGAGGCAATTTCGCCGATGGTTCTTGTGCAGGTTTATCCGATCGGGGTAATATCCATGATTGACAACGAACGCATGGACGAAAAAATCATAGCGATCCCTTTCGGCGACCCCACATATAATTCTTATCAGTCAATAGACGAGCTGCCTTATCATATATTTAATGAAATGAAACACTTTTTCAGCGTTTACAAAGAATTGGAAAACAAAGAGACGGCTGTTGAGGAAGTCAAGGGCAAACGCGAGGCCGTTGAAATCGTGCGGCGCGCAATCGTATCATACAGAGAACTTTTTATGTTTGGCGGGAAATAGATCATTTGTAAAATATAAAATTTGATGTAGGGGCGTAGCATGCCATGCTACGCCCCTACGGTTGTACGTTTATTTATCGTTCAATTCAATTCAATTCAATCCAGCGGGAATATCATATCCCTGTATTTTTCGAGCATATATTTTGTTGCGGGAACCAAATCGTCAAACCCGCCGC
>Ga0209628_10003710_pt1 | contig 10806 bp, 11 predicted proteins | sample TergutCu122P4_FD_187285 | JGI IMG/M metagenome (GOLD analysis project Ga0209628, IMG submission 187285) | Cubitermes ugandensis P4 segment gut microbial communities from Kakamega Forest, Kenya - Cu122 P4 (SPAdes) (version 2) | ecosystem: Host-associated > Arthropoda: Insects > Digestive system...
TATCTTCTAGCGATTTTAGACCAAGTAATATCTAATCTGATGTCTTGCAACTGCATATTTACGCTTGTTTTTTTTAATATTAATGTATTCATATATGTATTTTTTAGTTTTTAATTTCATCAATCAATTTGTCAAAAATATCTCTTAGATATAATTCCAATTGATAGGAGTAATTGTGGTTTGAATTGTTGAAGTTTCTAATCACTTCATTTAATTCTTTTAAATTTTCTTCTAATTCTTGTTTGTCCATTTGGTTTATTGTTTCGATTATTACAACGCAAAAATACTATGAAATTTCACAGTAGACAAATTTTTGCGCAAAATTTTTGCGGTTTTTTTCAATACCTTGTATTTATAGAATTTGAATAACAGAAAATATTACCGTAACTTTGCGACCTTAAAATTCGGTGTATTATGGATATTCAGGTTTCAGTTCAAAAAGCGATAGAAAATCTCTATGGTCAACCTATAGAGGCGGGACAAGTTCAGTTACAGAAAACAAAAAAAGAATTCAAGGGGCATTTAACATTGGTTGTGTTTCCTCTCTTGAAAATATCGAAGAAAAATCCCGAACAAACAGCGCAGGAAATCGGAGAATATTTACAGAAAAATGAACCTGCCATTGCCGAATTTAATGTTATCAAAGGTTTTCTGAATTTGATAATTGCTCCTGTATATTGGATTGATATGTTGAACGGAATCCATGCGGATAAAAACTTCGGATTGACTTCTTCAAACGAAAATTCTCAATTGGTGATGATAGAATATTCATCGCCAAATACCAATAAACCACTACATTTAGGCCATATTCGTAACAATTTGTTGGGTTACAGCTTGGCGGAAATTATGAAAGCCAACGGCTACAAAGTGGTGAAAACCAATATTGTAAATGATAGGGGTATTCATATTTGCAAGTCGATGTTGGCTTGGCAAAAATGGGGAAATGGAGCGACTCCCGAATCAACCGGCAAAAAAGGCGACCATTTGATTGGCGATTTTTACGTGCTTTTTGATAAAGAATATAAAAAGGAATTAAGCGAATTACAAACCCAAGGACTTTTCAAAGAAGAATCTGAAGCCAAATCTGCTCTTATGGCAGAAGCCCGCGAAATGCTTCGCCAATGGGAAGCAGGCGATTTTGAAACTGTCGCTCTTTGGGAGAAAATGAACAGTTGGGTGTATGCCGGATTCGATGAAACTTACAAACGGCTTGGAGTCGATTTTGATAAGATATATTACGAATCGGAAACTTATTTGACAGGAAAAGACCAAGTGTTGGAAGGACTTTCTAAAGGCGTTTTTTACAGGAAAGAAGATGGTTCGGTTTGGGCTGATTTAACGCCCGACGGTTTGGACAATAAATTGCTTTTACGTGCCGATGGAACTTCCGTATACATGACGCAGGATATCGGAACCGCTAAGTTGCGTTTCGACGATTATCCAATCGATAAAATGGTGTATGTGGTTGGTAATGAGCAAAATTACCATTTTCAAGTATTGTCGTTATTATTAGATAAATTGGGCTTTGAATTCGGGAAAGGTTTAACACATTTCTCTTACGGAATGGTCGAATTGCCGGAAGGAAAAATGAAATCGCGCGAAGGAACCGTAGTCGATGCCGACGATTTGATTGCTGAAATGGTTGCTACCGCCAAAGAAACTTCCAAAGAATTAGGAAAATTAGACGGTTATTCGGAAGAAGAAGCAAACAAAGTTTCGGAAATCGTGGGCTTAGGGGCATTGAAATATTTTATTTTGAAAGTAGACCCACGCAAAAACATGACTTTCAACCCGAAAGAGTCTATTGATTTTAACGGAAATACAGGGCCGTTTGTCCAATATACTTATGCACGGATTCAATCTGTATTGCGTAAAGCGCATGAACAGGGAATACAATTGCCTGAAATATTAAATACTTCTATCTCCATTAGCGAAAAAGAGGAAGACTTAATCCAAATGTTGGAACTTTTCAAATCGACTGTGAAAGAAGCGGCAGAAACATACAATCCGGGAACAATCGCTAATTATATATACGAATTAGTGAAAGAATACAACCAATTCTATCATGATTTTTCTATTTTGAGAGAAGAAAATGAAGAATTGAAAAAGTTCCGTTTGGTTTTGTCCCAAAATATTGGAAAAGTTATCAAAACTGCATTTGCTTTATTGGGAATCGATGTGCCGGATAGAATGTAAATTCTACACGTTATTTTAAAAATTCATCAATTTTGTCACATATTTTTGTTTTTACATCAATCCATGTTTGACCTTTCAAACTAACCGGATCCTCGCTTTCTTCGGCATCTTCGAAATAAGTTAAAGCACGAGGAATAGAAATGAGTAACATCTGATTAGGGTATTTTTTTCTGTAATTGTCAATCATTTCATTGACGGAATAATGTTCCAATAACTCGGCAATATCCCAAAAATCTTTTTTTACGCCTCGTTTGAGTATAGCATTGATTTTCAGAGCCATAATATCCTCGTTGCTTAAAAAGCGGATACATTCTTCTTCTATAATCGGTGCAATAATTTGATGAAAATGGTATTTTATTAAATCAATTTTTACGTTTTCTATATAACCGAAAATTCCGATAGAATTGGTTGAAATGTATCTAAAAGTAGTAGGGAAATTCTTTTCAAGAACCGCAATAACTGTATCTACATCAAATTCGGAGGAGGCAAACAAATCTAAATCAACAGACTTCCTATGCCCGAAACGCAAAGACAAAGCTGTTCCTCCAACTAATGAAAAATTCGCAAGTTCGGGAATCGACATCAGTTTTTTCAGAATGACCAATGTAGCGGGTTCGACTGTGCTAATCTGTAACATCTGTAATCAGTTAAATTATTTTTTAGAATCGCCATTGCAAAATATATGGTTTCTTTTAGTAACCATTTGGCGTTGGTTAGTGCATCAGAAATTTTCTTGTCGCCATAATACCGTCTACATTCCCGGATATCTTCCACATCGCCGCGCTCAAACACTCGTTCAATAATAAAATTGGAGCGTTGATCGTAATCGAGTTTGTCAAAATCAATATCCCAAAAAATATGACGTTGAAATTGAGGTGTTTTACGTTTGATATTTTCTGCTAAAACGGTATTGACAATTGAAGTTTCCATTGTTCCTTTGTGAAAAATTATGCTATAAAAGTACAGCTTTTTTCTAATAAATTAAAACTGATTGCTATTTTCTTCTGTGTAATCCAATATTGTGGATAACTATTTTTGCATCTCCTTTCCATACAGGAAGATATATAGAGCCGAAAAGATGCGTGGGATTATTATTTATTGAATCTGCCGGAGGGAGTGAAACCGTAAACAACCCATTATCCTTTATTGTTTTTCTCTCTACAAAAACGGTGTCGGGAAATCCGATACCGAATGTAACAAACGGAGTTGCAATCGAATCGGAAACGCCCAGCACATTAAACGCAAATTCATAATATTCTTTGGGCGATAATTGAATGGTGTCTAAATTCAGATTGAAATCAATCAGGTTCTTTCCGGGCAATGAAACCAGCATAAAAGACTTAGCGCCTTCCCAAATGTTTGTATCGGAAGTGATTACCGGTTTCTTCTGACGTTCTATTTCTGCAATTAAGTTATCCGTAAGAACAGCGTATCTTTTATCCAGATTGCCGTATATAACCAAAAATTTATCTAAATTCAGGCCATACCATACAAGGGAAGTATCGAATTGTTCCTGTGTAATTCCGTGTTTTTGAAATACGCTGGCGTATAACTCCTGCTTTTTTTCTCCGGTTAAAAAATCACGGTAATTATCGCTAATTATAGCATCGGCAATATGGAGGTCGAAAAGGACATCTTCCATTTGCTTTTCCGACAAGACCTTTGATTTGTTGCATGCGCTCAAAAGCAGTGCGAACAAGAGAGTCAATATAAAAACTCGCTGCTTAAGCATTTTCTTTCTTGGATTCAAATTCCCTGGTCAAGGTTTTTCTGTAAAATAAAATAAGGATAGCAAACCCTACGCTGATGGCGGAATCTGCGATATTGAAAATCGGACTGAAGAAAACAAATTTTTCTCCTCCCCAAAACGGTATCCATTCCGGCCAGGTAGTCTTGATTATCGGAAAATAAAACATATCGACGACCTTGCCGTGCAGCCAGGTGGAATAACCGCCTCCCGGAGGAAACAGTGTTGCTACTACACCATCGGGATAAAATGTCGACGGAGCCATGCTGGCATCGAAAATAACACCGTAAAAAACACAATCGATGATATTCCCGATCGCTCCGGCAAATATCAATGCAATGCAAATGATATAACCGGTCGAAAGTTTTCGTTTAACTATTTGAAAAAGATAATAGAGAATAGCGCAAGATGCAACAATCCTAAAAACGGTCAAAAACATCTTGGGTAAGAGTTCAATACCCAAAGCCATTCCGGGATTTTCCGTGAAATAGATATGAAACCAACTTGTAATTTCAAAACTTTGGTATAAGTACATGTTGGTTTTTACCCAAATTTTCAGGGCTTGGTCGGCGATAAGCACCAACAAAACAACAGCAATTGCCCAAGAACCTTTAGAAAGTTTCATGCAATTATTTTTGTCCCATTTTCGCTTCGATACTCAAGGTAGCATGAGGAACCGCACGCAATCTTTCTTTAGGAATCAACTTTCCTGTTTCCCTGCAAATACCGTAGGTTTTATTTTCAATGCGTACTAAAGCTGCTTGTAGACTTTGAATGAATTTCATCTGACGCTGTGCCAAGCGGCCGGCTTCTTCTTTGGAAAGGGTAGCAGCGCCTTCTTCCAAAACCTTGAATGTCGGAGAAGTATCTGTTACATCGTTTCCGTCGGCATTCATTATCGTTGCTTTCAACAGGTCGTAATCTCTCTTGGCTGCTTCTAATTTCTCCAATATGATGGTGCGAAATTCTTCCAACTCAGCATCCGAATATTTAGTTTTTTCGTTCATAATCAATTATTTTATTGAATTTTATTGTTACAATTGCCCAAAATTAATACTATTATTCAAATTTACAAACAAACTCAGACTTTTTCAACCTTAACCAGCAGCTTGAAGTCATCTAAATCAAGTTCAATTCCGTCTTGAATTTCAGCAGAAATAACATTATCGGCGAGCACTTGGTTTTTGATATAATCATTGAATGTCGAAATTGCTTCATTAACCGCTTCGTTGGGTTGAATGGTTACATTGATTCTATCGATTATTTCAAAACCGTTTGCCTTGCGGATGTTTTGAATACGGTTTACCAACTCGCGGGCGATTCCTTCTTTCCGCAATTCGCCGGTAATCGTGATGTCTAATGCGACAGTTAATTTTCCTTCGTTAGCAACCAACCAGCCGGGAATATCTTCCGAAACGATTTCTACATCGGCCAAAGTGATTTCGGCAGATTCGTTTCCAACCTGTAAATTGAATTGTCCGTTTTGTTCTAACTGCAAAATCTGTGCCTGAGTCATTCCTGCTACTTGAGCAGCCAGGTCTTTCATTATTTTGCCGTAACGGGGACCTAACTTTTTAAAATCGGGCTTGATTTTCTTTATCAAAACGCCATCGGCATTATCCACATATTTGATTTCCTTGATATTGACTTCATTCAAAATCAAGCCACAAACAGCCTCGATTGCTTCTTTCTGATGTGCATCCAATACGGGAACCATGATCGAAGACAATGGTTGGCGAACCTTGATATTTACTTTCCGGCGCAAGGCCAATACCATAGAAGAAATGGTTTGCGCAATTTGCATCCGTTCTTCTAAGTCTTTATTGATTAATGCTTCGTTGCATACGGGGAAATCAGCTAAGTGAACTGAGGTGAAATTTTCACGTTTGGTGGCGTTCACTAAGTCTAAAAATAGTTTATCGGCATAAAACGGCGCTATCGGAGCCATTAATTTAGTGACTGTTTCCAAACAGATATATAATGTTTGATAAGCGGAAAGTTTATCTGCATCCATTTTGCCACCCCAAAAACGTTTGCGGTTGAGGCGAACATACCAGTTGCTTAAGTTGTCGTTTACGAAATCGTTGATAGCGCGTCCGGCACGAGTTGGTTCGTAAGTAGAATAAAATTCGTCTACTTCTTTAACCAATGTATTTAACAATGATAATATCCAACGGTCGATTTCGGGACGTTCTTCAAATGGAATATCTTGTTCTTTGTATTCGAAGCCGTCAACGTTGGCATACAATGCAAAGAATGAATAAGTGTTATACAATGTTCCGAAGAATTTGCGGCGAGCCTCTTCGACACCTTCGATATCAAATTTAAGGTTGTCCCAAGGCGAAGCATTGGTAATCATATACCAGCGCAAAGGGTCGGAACCGTATTTTTCAATCGTTTCAAACGGGTCGACAGCATTGCCCAAGCGTTTCGACATTTTGTTTCCGTTTTTATCCAGTACCAAACCTGTGGAAATTACACTTTTGAAAGCAACCGATTCTTTTATCATTGCGCTGATTGCGTGCAAGGTAAAGAACCAACCGCGTGTTTGGTCTACTCCTTCGGAAATAAAGTCGGCGGGATAAAACGATTTACTATCTACTAAATCCTTGTTTTCAAAAGGATAATGTAATTGTGCAAACGGCATCGCTCCCGAATCGAACCAAACATCAATTAAATCGGATTCGCGCCTCATCGGTTTTCCGTTTTCCGATATTAAAACAATTTCATCAACAAAAGGACGGTGCAAGTCGTTAATATTCGGATTTTCATCCATCAATCCGGCAGCAACCGATTTGTTGATTTCTTCCGTCAATTCGGCAATCGAACCGATACATTTTTCTTCTGTTCCATCTTCGGTTCTCCAGATTGGAAGCGGAGTTCCCCAATAGCGGCTACGGCTGAGATTCCAATCCTGCAGGTTTTCGAGCCATTTGCCGAAACGGCCGGTGCCGGTTGATTGAGGTTTCCAGTTGATTGTATTGTTCAGTTCAATCATTCGCTCACGGCAGGCAGTGGTGCGGATAAACCAGCTATCTAATGGATAGTAAAGCACAGGTTTGTCTGTACGCCAACAATGTGGATAATTGTGGGTATGCTTTTCTTTCTTGAATAATAATCCCTGTTCTTGCAACCATATACAGATTTCCAAATCTAAAGAATAACCCCCAACCCTCTGAAGGGGGCTTTGAGAGTCTGCTGTACCGAAAGTCCCCTTTAGGGGATTTAGGGGTATATAAGCATCTTTTACGAATTTTCCTGCAAAGTTTTTATACAATTCAACATTGACATTGTTTTTGACAAATGTTTTATCTAAATCTTCAATTTTATAAAATTTTCCTGTCAAATCGACCATTGGCACTTGCTTGCCGTTTTTGTCGGTCAAAAGCATTGGAACGATGCCGTTTTGTTTTCCAACACGGTCGTCGTCTGCACCGAAAGTCGGGGCGATATGAACAATTCCGGTACCGTCTTCTGTGGTAACGAAATCACCTGTAATAATCTTGAAAGCATTACCTCCGGGTTTTACAAACGGAATTAATTGTTCGTATTCAATTCCTGCCAATTCTTTTCCCGAAATTTCTTTGATAATAGTAAAATCTTCTATCTTTTTTTCTCCGAAATAAGCCGCAACTCTATCTTTTGCTAAAACAACAACACATGGCTCATTTGTAGAAGGATTTACAGTTTGCACACAACTGTAAATTATTTCCGGTCCGACGCACAATGCTGTATTTGAAGGTAAAGTCCAAGGTGTAGTTGTCCACGCAAGAATATATGTAGATAAAGAATTCTTAATTCTTAATTGGCTAATGCCGAACGCTGTTTCTTCATTCTTAATTATTTTGAACATTGCTACGCAAGTCAAATCTTTTACATCACGATAGCAACCCGGTTGGTTCAATTCGTGTGTACTCAATCCTGTTCCCGCTGCCGGAGAATAAGGCTGAATGGTATATCCTTTATAAAGTAAGCCTTTCTTATAAAGCTCTTTGAGTAAATACCAAAGCGTTTCGATAAAATGATTGTCGTAAGTGATATACGGGTCGTCCATATCCACCCAATATCCCATTTTGCGGGTCAGGTCTTCCCACTCTTTGGTATATTTCATTACATCTTTGCGGCAAGCGGCATTGTATTCGGCCACGGAAATCGTTTTTCCGATATCTTCTTTGGTGATTCCCAAAGCTTTTTCAACACCGAGTTCCACAGGAAGACCGTGCGTATCCCAACCGGCTTTCCGTTTTACCAAATAACCCTTCATCGTTTTGTAACGACAGAAAATGTCTTTAATGGAACGGGCAATTACGTGGTGAATGCCGGGCATCCCGTTGGCAGAAGGAGGACCTTCATAAAACACAAACGACGGAGCGCCTTCTCTTATTTCTAAACTTTTGCGGAAAACATCTTCTTTGTCCCAGCGCTGCAACACATCTTTATTGATTTGCGATAAATCAAGATTGTTGTATTCGGTGAATTTCTTACTCATACTATGAAAAAATTGTACCTGATATTTCTATTGTTTTAAAAAACAGGCACAAAGATACAAACTTTTGACAAAGTTGACGTATTGAATATCAAAAAACGGTTAAGAAAAAGCTTCCCAAAGTTTATCGTTGGGAATAGGAGCTACAATTTCAATTTCCTGTTTGGAAACCGGATGAATAAATTTGGCTTGACGCGAATGTAAACTGATTCCGCCGTCGGGGTTGGAGCGCGGGAAGCCATATTTTAGATCGCCTTTGATGGGGTAACCTATTTTGGCCAACTGACAACGGATTTGATGATGACGGCCTGTTTTTAAGTCAATCTCCAGCAAGAAATAATTATCCGATTGAGCAATGACTTTGTAATGAAGAATAGATTTTTTCGAGTTGGGCTTTTCGCTGTCGTAAGCAAACGATTTGTTTTGTTTTTCGTTTTTTACGATATAATGAATCAACTCCGCCTCCGGTTCTTGGGGCTTGTTTTTTACAATTGCCCAATAGGTTTTTTTTATTTCTCCAAGCCTGAACATTTCGTTCAAGCGGCTCAGCGCTTTACTCGTTTTTGCAAAAAGAACCAACCCGGAAACGGGTCGGTCCAATCTGTGGGTAACGCCGACAAATACATTGCCGGGTTTGTCGTATTTCTCTTTCAGCCATTGCGCAACAATTTCCGAAAGCGGTGTATCACCTGTTTTATCTCCCTGCACGATTTCCGAACAGGTTTTATTGACGGCGATGATGTGATTATCTTCGTAGATGACTTCCATTACATATTCATTCCTCCGCAAACGGGGATAACTTGCCCTGTTACATAAGCGGAAAGGTCGGATGCAAGGAACAAGGCAACGTTAGCCACATCATCGGGCGTACCGCCGCGTTTCAATGGAATTTGATCTGCCCATTGTTTTCTTACTTCTTCCGAAAGTTGATGAGTCATTTCCGTGATGATGAACCCGGGAGCGATGGCATTGGCACGCACGCCTCTTGAACCCAATTCTTTGGCGATTGATTTGGCCAAGCCAATCATGCCTGCTTTGGATGCCGAATAGTTAGTTTGTCCGGCATTTCCTGAAACACCGACAACAGAACTCATATTGATGATGCTTCCTGTTTTTTGTTTCATCATAACCGGAGTCAATGCGTGTATGAAGTTGAATGCAGATTTCAGGTTCACATTGATAACCATATCCCATTGTTGTTCGCTCATGCGCATCATCAAACCGTCGCGGGTAATACCGGCATTGTTAACCAAAATATCCACTCGTCCGAAATCTTTTACGATATCTTCAACGACTTTATGAGTGTCTTCAAAATCGGCAGCATTAGATGCGTAAGCCTTTACTTTCACGCCATAAGAAGCAATTTCCGCTTCTGTGGCTTTTGCATTGTCGTCGATATTCAAATCTGTGAAAGCAATATCAGCTCCTTCTTGAGCGAATTTAACGGCAATTGCCTTTCCGATACCACGAGCTGCACCTGTTACTACAGCCACTTTTCCTTCTAATAATTTCATATTTATTAAATTAAGAATTAAGAATTAAGAATTAAGAATTAAGGTGCTTCGTGAAAAGATATTCTTAATTCTTAATTTTTAATTCTTAATTGTTTTTTAGTATTCCGTGAAACATCAAATTAATGACACTTTTTGTTTTTCTCTCATTGCCATTTATCAAGTCGGAAATTGTTCCCCTGATGTAAGGCACTTCCAGACCTTTAAATGCGTAATGAAGCACTTCCGCCGTGGCATAAGTGTCTTTAATCTCAAAAACTCCCTCTTTGATTCCATCGGATAAAATTTTCTCAATAAATTTTATTTCTTGCCGGTCAAAATTTCTTCTGACAGTTTCAACGCGCCAAATATCCCGGAAAAAATCGGCTCTTAATGTTCCGTTCCTAAGCACAACATCTTTTATCGCTTTCAACCGGGTATCAATAAATTCGAGTAATTTTTGGTCGGCGGAAAGATTTTTCTTTACAACATTTTCCAAACTAACCAACAGCATGCTTAATTCGGATTGGACGACTGCGTGATAGATTTCCGTTTTGCTCTTAAAATAAGTATAGAGTGTGCGGCGTCCTTTCTCTGAAGCTTGAGAAATATCGTTCATGGTTGTATTTTCCACACCATTCCTCGCAAATAGCTGCCGGGCTACTTCGATCAGTTTTTCTCTTGTCTTGGATATTGTTATTTCCATCGCAATCTGCACAGTTTCTTAATTTGTGAGCAAAAGTACAAAAAAGCTTATGCTAAATCAAACTTTTTCAAAAAAACATCGAAAAAATTTGCATTTACTAAATAAAGCGGTACCTTTGCACTCTCAATATCGCGGAGTGGAGCAGTGGTAGCTCGTTGGGCTCATAACCCAAAGGTCGTAG
>Ga0209628_10003713_pt1 | contig 10805 bp, 18 predicted proteins | sample TergutCu122P4_FD_187285 | JGI IMG/M metagenome (GOLD analysis project Ga0209628, IMG submission 187285) | Cubitermes ugandensis P4 segment gut microbial communities from Kakamega Forest, Kenya - Cu122 P4 (SPAdes) (version 2) | ecosystem: Host-associated > Arthropoda: Insects > Digestive system...
GCACAAGCGAGCATTTCGCGCGCACGCTCCAAACTGTCCTTGCCTCTGGCGGGTCTGCTCATGTCCATCTCCTTGAAGGAAAGCTGAGATGGATATTATGTATCTATTGATGTAGAAATGGAATAAGACCCGTCGCGGTCAAATCTTTGGCGATGGCATCTGGCTTTACTTGCATCGCCGCTTCAGGCGCGGCGGCCAGCTTGCTTTTGGCGTAGGCATTCAATTTAAGAGCATCGGTTGCTGCTGGTGTGTTGGTACGCGCCTGCTCATGACGGTCGAGCGTGAGATTGGCCGCGATTAGCTCGCGCAGTGTTGGCGCCTTGGCATGGCGCGCGATCACGTTCAAATACGCCTCGTATTCGGCGCGTGATTCAGTAGTCATTGCGCGCTCACGGTCAAGGCCTGGAAAAGCGCGCTGCGTCACCGCTACGTCGCGTGCCACATACAATCGGTCGCGCGTGACTGCGTTGGCCGCTGTGGTATCCCAATCAAGTTGATAGCCCGCCTCTCGCGCAAGTTGAGCGGTAAACGAGCGCAGGGTACGGCTGTTTCCTTCCGCGAAAGGATGCGCGTGATCGAGGTCGCCGTATAGCTTGGCTAGTTTGTCCGCCGCTTGATCGAACGGCAATCCCCGCAAGCCCGTCGCGCCGCCGAACTCGCCAAGAACTTGGTCGATTCTGGCCCCGAAACCGTGCGGCATGTAATGAACGTGATGGCGCGTAGCAGCCGCTTCCAACGCCCGATGCTTGACGTAGTAGGGCGAATCGGGCTGGGGTTCGCGGTAGCGGCCAGGCTGGTATTCGGGGAAATCCTGAAAAATATGACCGTGAATACGCTTCAGGTGTTCCGCGTCGAAGCTGCCCGCGATGGGGTTGAGACTAAGCTCAAAGGCCCTGTAAAAACTCTCATGCGTGCCTTGTTGCTCGCTGCTCATAACGCGCAAGCCTCAAGCGTCCAACTTTGGGCAGGCTTGACCCGTTTGCCGCTCGCGGCGGCACAACTCCAAACCCAAGCGCGTGTGTTCTTCCAGCGTGATTTCCCCATTGATGAACCGTTCGGCCAGTGCCTCGGCTTCTGGTGAGATTACGATACCCTCGAACCGCACCGAGCCGCGCGCGAACTCGAAAGCTGCGCGGCGGCGGGCGCGTTCTTCATCGGTGATTAAGGAACTGGCATTCATGAGCAAAACCCCAGCAACAATTGTAAATTACGCCATCATGCACAATTGATAGTGTTGTGCGACTGTAATCGAGCATGGCCGCATCCACAGCGGCGCTTTTGCCTAGGCCGGGCTGACCGCCGAAGATGACGGCCACGCGGTGTTCACGTCCGCGAAAATTTCCGATCTTAGGGCCGCACTTTGTCGGCATCCACCAGCACATAGCCGCTTTCGTGAAAATGTTCGACGGCCATCTTTGTCAGGCCCGACTTGTCGGAGCCGGGTTGACCACTCGAGATGATCGCGCACGTATGCTCTCGCGGCTTGCTCTGAGACAAGTAATAAGGCGCAATGACCTCTTTGTAGATTGCCTCGTGCTGCTGGCTGTCTCGCATGGCGGTAGTGTGAACGTCGCCCGTACTTGCCCGCTTCTTCAGTACGTCATGGCCTGAATTTTCTTGCGAAACTCTGGGTCGGTTTCCATCAACGTCTTCGCTTATCCCAAGCGAGCGCGTGGGAAGTATTTCTCTCGCGCGTAGGCGAGCGATTCTCTCTTGTTTTGCCTTAGTGACTCTATTCATTTACCAAGAGCCGCGCGCCTACTACCTCACCGCCGTTGTGTTGGATGTACATAGCAAGATCATTCAATGTGCTGCCCATCGTGGTCACATCATCGACCAATACATAACGCTGGCCGGGCTCCACTTTGCCCTTGAACTCGACACGGTTAATGATTCGTTCCATTGGTCCCCCGCCCCAGTATGGAAGGCTTCGTTGGCCTGCACAATGTCCCAGTCCACTCGCGCACCGGTAGCATCTGCGTGCGCTAAAGCCAGCATGTTCGGAATCTGATTGCGTCCGCTGGCTTTTTCAGCGTGTACCGGCACATACATTACATTCGGACCGAGCTTGCACGAGGCTTCCAGCCTTTCGGGTGTCACCAAGTCGCGCACAAGGCGCGTCGCCGCATCTACGTTGCCAGCCTTGGCCGCCCGGTAGTCCGGGTGGCTCTTGATCGAACCATCGTCACGATAGTCAAACACCGGCTCGGTCGGCAAACCGCGCACGCTATCTGCTGGCTGTTCATCCATCATCAAAGCCCCTGGTCAACGTCGCGCAGGGTGCTACGTTGCGCACTTCAGTGCGCCGGCAGTCGCTGGCGCTTTCTCGTGGGCTTGGGCGGTCGACTTGGCCAGCGCGCCATTTCCCATGATCGCTCGTATCAAAGCTTCGGTCTGCTGCGGTCCGCGTCGTCGTTGAGGCGCAGCGCGTCCATTTCTTCGTGCAGTATGGTGCGCTCGGCATTCCACTGAGCGCCTTTTGAGCCGGGGCCGTACCGCTGACCGAGACCGTGGCGTTGATCAAGAACAAGGTGCTCAAAGGCCGTGCGTCAAACATCGGACCAGTGGGAAGTGTCAGATTAAAAAATGAAATGTCGTTTTTTTGTCTTTTTCGACAAAGCAGTGTTGACGGCGTGAATTTAACGCTGTCGAGACGGTATGATACTGCACGGAGGTCTCTGTGAATATGCAAGCGATAGATGTTTCAGCCATGATGCCCGCCTTGGTGATTGACGGCGGGCTATCTATGTTGGGAGCCGGAGGAGATGCGGATGCCGTTGCAATGTGGCTGCGAGCGCGTGCATCGTGCTCCAGTCGCACGCGACAACTCTATGGCCGAAATAGTGATCGGCTTCTGCAGTGGCTGAAAGAACTTGACTTGACTTTGCCGGAAATGATCGTGGCCCATGTACAAACGCATTTCGATGCGTTGCGCAATCCAGGCGGCGACTTGTTGATTCTCCGCAATGAATACGGGAAAGCGGCTTCGCAGGATTGCGACGATCCGCACATTGCAGAAGAGCTAAAGGAGATTCCCGCATGACACGAATGACAACTCGAAGCACAGCGCGCGGACGTGGCGCTCACGCGCCGCGCGCATACGCGCGAGCGCCGGCCTATGGTGTGCCGCATGCACGCGGCACAATTACTCCGCGAGCGGTCATGCTGTTGTTGTTGTGCGGCGGGCCGGTGCTGCTGATCGGTATCTCGTTCCTGTTTGGCGTAGGCCTACAAGCACTTGGTCTGGTGCATGAGGCCAAGCATGGAGGCATCCTGGGGGGGCTGGGCGGTATTGCGCTGACTGTGTTATTGGCGGCGTTTTTTTGTATTCCCGGCTACTTCGTGGCGGTACTCTTGTTCGGGATCAAGTCGAGGTTATTCCCGGAAGATGTTGACATGTTGAAGAAGAAGGTCATGTCGATACCACTGACAAGCCTGCTCATGTTTTGGTTGCCGGCGGTCGTGGTTCCTAAAATAAATTTGGCCATTCGCATTCAGGTGGCAGGGTTGACAATTGTCATGATGCTGATATTTGGTTATCTCTGGATAATCATTGTGCGCATCATGATAAGTAGCTTCATAAAGATTGGCGTGATTCATTGAAACGAAAGAAAGGTGAAGGGGTTGATATGAAACGTGTGATCACACTTGCAGCAGTCACAGTCGTAGCTGGTCATTCAAATGTGATAGCTGGATATCGTGTCGAGGGAGCCATGACCGAGGTACCGCTCAGATCGCCAGCGGTCGTGGCGGCTCCGGTTCCGATGGCAGTTCCTGCCACGGCAACACAGGTAAACAAGTATCCATCTGCAGTACAGTCCGATTCCGCGTTGAGCGCTCGAATCCAGGCATTGGAGGCGGAGAACGCGCAATTACGAGCGCGTCTGAAGGCTGCCGAGAGGCAATTAGACACTCAAGAAGCAGCATCTCATAAGGAGGTAAAGACCGTTGGCTTCGCAAGCGGAGAAACAAAATTGAGCCATCGGGTTTCCAGGAAGGCCCAGATTTTGGAGCTGGCACGCACAGCCTCATCCATTGAGATCGTAGGTTACACCGACAACACCGGAAGTGCCAGCATCAATAAGCACATCGCTCTGGCGCGCGCCAAGTTCGTGAAAAATATGCTGGTGGAAAATGGTGTTTCACCCAACATCATCACGATCAGGGAAGAAGCCGGCGTCTATTGTGCGACCAATAGCACGGCGGAAGGACGCGCGGCGAATCGTCGCGCGCTCGTCAGTTTCCAATAAGAGAAAAGAAAAAGGTGCTCAAGATGAATTTCAAACAATCGATGCTGGTTTGCGGCATCTCTTTGATGCCCTTGGGCGCAATTGCTCAGATGCCTGTCCCCATACTTTCCGAGAGCGCCACAGACGGCAGAGGTAAGCTGATCATTGCGCAGGCTGACACCGGCAAGCCGCCGCAGGCTGATACCAGCAAGCAGCTTGAAGCCCTGTTGCTGTGCAAGTCCGGAACGAGTTTCACGTTGCAAGCGGCGGAATCCAAGTTACAAGCCATCGGGCTTGCGAAAGGCACTGCCGACAACTATTTTGTTCCCATCCCCAAAGGCGCCAAGGTTTTTCTCTTTGGTGATGAAGTGGTGGCTGCAAGTGTGTCCGCCGTTGCCAAAGATGAAACGTGGCTCGAGGTGTACTTGAAGCATCAGACGAGTATGCAACTTGCCAAAAAATTGGGGGTTTCCAACAGGGAAGATGACCCTGATGATCCTAAAAATCCTTCCTATACCATGCAAAGCAGCGAAAAGACGTTTCTTTCGATTCAAGGCGCTGCGGGATTGGTGATTGGCAATGTTGCCAGAATCATCAAGTACAAATCGTCCCTAAGATGTCAGTTGACGCGATAAGCGCCGCTGATGGATTCTTGCAAACCGAGTGCATCAACCAGGAGAGTTCCTCATGAAACTGAAAACCGGCCTTCTTCTTTCCATGGCTCTGGCCTTGAGCTTTTTCCTCGCCGCATGCGGCGGCGGCGGTGGCGGCGACGACAGCACACCACAGATAACGGCAGATCAACCGGGCAGAATTCCGGGGATGGGAGAAACTCCCGGAAGTCTGCAAGGCACGAGCTTCAAGCTGCCTGCAGGGGTGGTTCTTCTCGGCGATGTTGCTGGGGCGTTGCCGCCACACCAGACTGTTTCTATAAACTCTTCTAGTTCAAAACTGACATGGATTGCTGGCATCTACGATGCGCAAATAGGAAGCGGTAGGGATGTGTCAATTAACTTGCGACTGATGAACAAGACCACGTCGGCAATCAAGGTGATATTTCCTGCGTTATTGATCGCCAAGCCCAAAAATTCGGCATATCAAGTGGGCGTTCTCCTGAAAGAAACATCCATCACCCTGCAGCCCAATGTTGAGTATTCAGTTGCGCTGATAATGTATTGCGCTCAACATCAGCGAGGCGGTTCAATCACGGGGTCTGTCTACGATCTCTCGATTGTTTCCACTTCTTCTACGCTCAAAGAGCTTGCCGATCTTCTTGTTTACAAGAAGATTAATGTCGAGGAATATAAGGATAATGTTTCTGGTGACATAATGGCGTATCTCTCAATTTATGAAAAACTTTCAGCGATTGTCTGGAACCTGACTGACCAAGGTGTTCCCTTGTCTGCAATCGATAAACAATGGATCGCATCCATACCAAACAGTTAGCAGAACTTGATGGCTTGGGTTGAAGCAATTAAGGCACGAATCGCCAGCTTGACCGATGTCGCGTTATGCGGCGACTGGCAGGGTGGCGATGCCGCTTCAGTGTTGCAAGTGATGGGCCGCGACACGTTGCGGGCCAGAGATGTGCCGGTGGCAACGGAAATGATCGCGCTGCTGCAACACTTCGCGTCACGCCTTGATTTGCGCGAGTCCGTAACCGTGGGAGAGATTGATCTGGTCCCAGGCGTTGTGTGGAACACTGACAAGCTGCTTTTGCTTGTCGATGTTCCTGTTGGCGCTTTGGGAGACATTGCACACTGGATTGCCGACAGTTTGCCAAGTGCAAAGATCAAGGCAATGCCGGGTGTGCTGGCATTGCCTTTCACTATCGAAGCGATGGGTGATGAAGCTCGGGCTGTTTTGTTTCCAGACTGGTTTGCGGTGTTCTATCCGAATGGCAATCCAGAGTATGCGTTCCCGATCTTGACGCTGCGATCCGTGCTGTCTCACGATGCATTTGGAGACTGGGTGGACGCTGCTGTAGGGCGGATGGGGTTCTATGGGCTGCCACGCAAGCTGGCAGAGCAGTTTGTGAACAGCGGGACGCGCCCACTTTGAGATTGGAGAAAATTTGATGGAACGAGACAACCCTACTATCAAGTGCTTGATAGTTTGAATTGAACAAAGCGTTGTAGCGCTCCGCGTGCATGAAAGGAGAAGGTGATGAAAGAAGTGTTGGGCCAACAACCGGCAAGAACTTTGGCACCCGAGGAAATGGCAAGAATGAAAGAAGCCATTGAACAGACCGATGCTATTTTTGCTCTAGAAGGGTTCGAGCCAACCGCGCAGACACGCGCCATCGACGCCGCCGTACTGGCGGGCCGGGTGACGCGCGCGCAAGTAGCGGACGAATTGCGCAACTATGCGATGGAGCATAAAACCGTGCGCGGCTTCATCGAGACGCGCTCCTGGGCATGAGCGCTTACCGTCGTGAACAAGGCGAACAACCCGTACATGGACGATAACTACGTCCACTACAACAAATTCGGTATCACCAATGCCCTCGAATTGAGATGGGCCGAGTACGAATCGGCGGCAAACAGAAGCCGTGAAATCCTTGAAGGAAACGCGCCCAGCAGTCGCCCTGGCAGCTATGACTTCAAGCACTTGAAGTCGATCCATCATCACCTTTTTCAAGACGTGTACGAGTGGGCAGGCGAGACACGCACCATTGGGTTCTCCAAAAGGATGGACGGGAAGAACACGGTGTCGGTTTTCGCCCACCCCGATACATTCGTTGAAAAAATGCGGGCACTGGAAAAGAAAACCAATGCCTTCGTCTTAGCCAAGGGCTTGACGTTCGCGCAGAAGATCAATGCACTGGTGGACATCTTCGTCGATGCCAATCACATTCACCCTTTTCCGGAAGGCAACGGACGCGCCTTACAGGTATTCATGCGGCAACTGGCACGCGAGCAGGGCGTAGTGCTGGACTACAGGAAAACCCACACGAAGGAATGGAACTTCGCCAGCGCTATCAGCGGTGTGTATGGCGAGGGATATGTGGATGAGAAGGGAGAGAAGCGGTTAAAGCAGCATCCCCGCGATCAGGAGCTGATTACGCGGATTTTTTCCAACATGGCAAGACCCGAGCGGGTCTTGGAACGTGCTGCAGGTATTGTTGATCGCTTCGTCAAGCGAATCGGTTTGGCCGATTTCAGCAACCGGCATGCGTACAAGCAGGCTCTGGTACCGTCAACAGCGCTTGCATGGAGCGCCGAGCAGGAGCGCCGTGCGGCAGATTTGGCCGCAATCAAGCATGCGTCTGCGGGCGCGCAGCTGACCTTTGCCGAGCTTGGAGCCAATGCGATCAAGAAAAAGGGCGGTGCGGCCAAGCAGGTGGACTGGCATGGGGTCGAAGACGCTGCAATCGTCAAAGCCTGCCGGGACGATCACCAGTCCGCCGAGGACGTGTATCAGGCCATTGCCGAGGCCAGTCCCGGCGCGATCACCGGGCCACAGCGGGCCGCGCTGCGCGAGAGGGTAAATGCCGTGGCGCACAGCCTTGATGCGCGCGTGAATGCCGTGGCGCAAAGTCTGGATGCCCATGAAAATGCCATGGCGCGTAGCTGGTGCGCAGGAACGCCGGCGGCTGTGCCGAAGCTGCGACAACGAAGCGGCACCAATCGGTGGGACTTCCATCAGGAATTGTGAGCGAGCCAAAAGGAGAAAGGCATGGCAGCAGGAGCCGCGCGCGGCAAGCTCTAGAAACTGCGCGCAGCCGGCCCATGACGCCGGCGGAAGCACTGGAGCAAGTTCACGGGTATGAGCGCCGGCGCGACGTGGACATCATGAAGCCGACGCCAGAGAACATGCTGGAGTGGCAGCGTGCCCAGAAATTCGTCCTCGATAAATCGTCAATGTTCGCCGACATGCAGCGGCGCGTGCTGTGGGCCAATCCGGAGGTTGACTACAACACCGTGAGTCCGGCAGCCAACTTTGCCCAGGTGAACACGCGCTGCCAGCCCTTGATGCGCCTGCACCAACGCTCAAACTGATTGCACCTGCGATGCAGCTTCTTGTCATATTCCAACGGGTTGGCTGCATTGCGGGTTGGATGCGTGCCTGACGCGATTGGCGCTGGCGCATAGGGCGTTTTGGCGTACAAGAAGGAGTTTTGTAAGGTTGGCGGAGTCGAGTGATTTGCTATAAATCACTGCGCGGCTTATAAATGTGTTGTTCGTCATGCTTCATCGCCATCTCAACCATCAACGCTTTACTCTCGCCGCTATCGACGACGTGATCTCACGCGGGCGGTGGCGGGAATGGGTTGAGCTGCGCCGGGCGGCTTTATCCGACCGTACCCTGCTGGACAAGGTGGAGCGCGTTTGCCGTCCCTACGCATCCGATCCCTACGCTCAACGCTACCACTTCTGGATGCACTATGCCGAAGAACACCGCGCCGCTGCCTGATTGGGAACTTGTCTTGTCCTCTGCTGCACGGCTTCAGCGCATCTTGCCGGATGCCGTGCTGGTTGGAGGAACAGCCTCGGCAATCTATGCCGAGCATCGTTTCTCGCGTGATGCTGATCATGTACTGACCAATCTACGCCATCGTTTCGATGAAGTGCTGGCCGAACTTGAGTCGGTCGCAGGCTGGAAGACGGCTCGCGTACAGCGCCCCGTGCAAATCCTTGGCAACCTTGACGGCATTGAAACCGGGGTTCGTCAGCTTATCCGCGACGAACCGTTGGAAACGGCAGTAGTGGAATACCATGGTGCGCGAATTACCGTTCCGACCGAAGGGGAGATTCTGCGCATCAAGGGCGTGTTGATCCTCAAGCGCAACGCTACGCGAGACTACCTCGATTTCGTGGCTTTGGCCGATCGCATGGGCGATGAGAGCGTTGCCCGAGCACTGCGATCATTTGACTGGCTCTACCAGCAGGACAGCGGCGAATCACCGCTACAGCAGGTGCAGGTGCAGCTTGCCAACGCATTGCCCTATGACTTGGAAGAAACCGAACTCAGCGAGTACAAGAACCTCGATCCTCGCTGGCACGACTGGCAGACGGTTAAAGCGGCCTGTTCGCGGCTCTCGACCGTGATTTTCGACCGAGTATGCGATTTGGAGGGAGATTGCTTAGATGACGATGGGATGGAACCATGACGGTCCCTATCTTTGTCAATGAAGCAGGCCTGACCTGCACCTGACCTTGCCCTTGAAATCCGTATCCCATAGCGGAGTTCATAAGTTGGCTTGTCTTGACTGATTGGCAAGCCAGTTTTGCTCGAACTGCATCGGGCTGACGTAGGCCAGCCTCGAGTGCAGCCGAGTGCGGTTGTACCAGAGCAGCCACGCCAGGATTTCGTCCTTGGCTTGGCGCCTGCTTTTCAAGCGCTGCCCGTGCAAGCGCTCCACCTTCAGCGAGCCGAACAAACTCTCGCTGCACGCATTGTCCCAGCAGGTGCCTTTGCGGCTCATCGAGCTGGCGATCCCATGGCGCTTGAGTACGTCCCTGAAATCATGACTGGCGTACTGGCTGCCACGGTCACTGTGAAAGATCAGGCCAGCTTGCTTGTCCGGCCTACGCCTGAGGCACGCCATTTGCAGCGCATCGATCACAAGCTCTCGCCTCATGTCCTGGCGCAGCGACCAACCGGCTGATCTCCATTTGCTTGGCGCGGACTGCCTTGCGCTGAGCACCAGCGAGTTTGCCTTGCCGGTGCGCCTTGACCCAGTTGAACAGGGTCTGATCGGCCACGCCCAATGTGCGCGCCGCAGCCGCAATGCTTTGGCCGCCTTCGAGCAGCCGCACCGCCTCTTGCTTGAATTCGAGCGTGTAGCGCGCCCTTGCCATCTTCGTCATTTGCGTTCTCCTTGCTTGCATTGAAACACTCAGCAAGGAATACGTTTTTCGGGGGCAAGGTCAGATCGTCATGGGACTTGGCATCCCAAGCTCGACGAAGATGCTTTCTGACGAAAACTACCTTGTGTCGGGCTGCCGGCCCCATAGTTGCTATGAAAAGGCGGCGGTGATTGTCACGCCTGCCGGTAAATTGTTGATGGCCGGGTTGATCCATTTTTCACTGTCATCGGAACGTGGCCAAGCAAAATGCCAAACCAACGGGCGCAACGAGTTGCGACCGTGATCCGCATCTTGCGGTGTTCGTAAAACAAAAAACAATCAGCCGGAATTCACGCGGGAACTGCAGGATTGGGCGGAACGTGAAAGCTCTGTCCACACATTGGAAACGCAGATTATTCCTGAGCCGCCGCTGAACTGAACAGCCGCTAGGGAACCTCTGAATAACCCTGAGTAAGCCGGTGCGCCTGGGTTTGGAATGGGCTGCGAGGCGCAAAGCTTAAGCGTACCCGTAGGTATCGCGAGCATTCGCAACGAAGCAGACTGCTTCACAAGCCAGGATGCGCCGGCCACGACAGGGTTGTTCAGGGGTTCCCTAGAGTCCAGCTGTCGCGCACTCTTTCGGCTTGTCCCCCTTGGAATGATGTGATGAGCGTGCGGTGTTATGCTGTTTCATGGTTTTTTTCCATCATGAGGCGATTACCTTGCAATTGCTTTCTACTGTTCAAATGAGCTGGTTCCCGATCACGGCGCGGGCGCTGGCTGC
>Ga0209628_10003714_pt1 | contig 10805 bp, 10 predicted proteins | sample TergutCu122P4_FD_187285 | JGI IMG/M metagenome (GOLD analysis project Ga0209628, IMG submission 187285) | Cubitermes ugandensis P4 segment gut microbial communities from Kakamega Forest, Kenya - Cu122 P4 (SPAdes) (version 2) | ecosystem: Host-associated > Arthropoda: Insects > Digestive system...
CTGTCGCTCTTGGGCACCTTCCTGGTGCGCTCCGGCGTGCTGACCTCGGTGCATGCCTTCGCCACCGATCCGACGCGCGGCATTTTCATTCTCATTTTCCTGGTCGCCGTCATCGGCTCCTCGCTCGCGCTATTCGCCTGGCGGGCGCCCTCCGTCGGCCTGGGCGGGCGCTTTGGTCTCGTGTCGCGCGAATCCATGCTGCTCACCAATAATGTGCTGCTGGTCGTCGCCTGCGCCACGGTGCTGCTCGGCACCCTCTATCCGCTCCTGGTCGATGCGCTGGGCCTTGGCAAAATTTCGGTCGGCCCGCCGTATTTCAACGCGGTGTTCGTGCCGGTCATGGTTCCGGTGCTGTTCCTGATCGGTCTTGGCCCCTTCGCCCGCTGGAAGGAAGCCTCGCTGCCCGACATTTTGCGCGCCCTGCGCTGGGCTTTCGCGGCGGGTCTCATCGTCGCCATCGCCCTGCCGCTGATTTACGGGCGCTGGAGCGCGATGACCGCCCTGGGCCTGCTGCTGGCCGCCTGGATCGCCGTCACCGCCCTCATCAATTTCATCGACCGCGTGCGCGCAACGCGCGGCGAAACGTCTTTTGCGCGCGCCGCGCTCAGCCAGCCGAAGAGTTTCGTCGGCATGCATCTGGCTCATTTGGGCGTCGCGGCCTTTGTGGTCGGCGTCACCATGGTGTCGAGCTTCGAGGAAGAAATGGACGTCAAGATGGAAGCCGGCGAATCGGTCACCGTCTCCGGCTATACCTTCAGCTTTCTCGGCGTCCATGAGGTCAAGGGGCCCAATTACCTCGCCGCCCAGGGCCAGTTCGACCTCCTCCGGGACGGCGCTTTCTTGCGCCGTCTGACGCCGGAAAAGCGCAATTATTTTTCCTCGTCCATGCCGATGACCGAGGCCGCCATCGACGCGGGCCTGTTGCGCGATGTCTATGTTTCGCTCGGCGAGCCCATCGACCGCGATCAGCCCGAAGGCGCCTGGGCCGTGCGCGTCTATTACAAGCCCTTTGTCGACTGGATCTGGGGCGGCTGTCTGCTGATGTCCCTGGGCGGCCTCTTGGCCATGCTCGACCGCCGTTATCGCCTGAAGGCGCGAAGCGCCGCCAACCTGCCCGCACAAAGCCAAACCGCATGAATCGCTATTTCTGGATACTCGGCGCTTTCGCCGCCCTCGTCCTCCTGCTCGCCGTCGGCCTCGGCCTCAATCCGCGCGACATTCCCTCGCCCCTGGTCGGCAAGCCCGCGCCGGCCTTTCGCCTCGCGCTGCTCTCCGATCCGGATAAAAGCTTCGGCCCCGAAGAGATGCGCGGCAAGCCCTGGCTGCTCAATGTCTGGGCCTCGTGGTGCGTTTCCTGCCGCCAGGAGCACCCGGTGCTGGTCGAATTTTCGAAAAAAGTGGATGTGCCGCTGATCGGCCTCAATTACAAGGAAGTGCGCGGCGACGGCGGATTCGATATCGGCAAATTGTCCGCCGACGAAGAGAAAACCCTGGCCTGGCAGCGGGCCAGCGGCTGGCTGCGCGCCCACGGCGACCCCTACCGGCTGACGGCCATGGATATCGACGGCCGCGTCGGCATTGATTTCGGCGTCTACGGCGTGCCGGAAACCTATGTCATCGACAAGGAAGGCGTCATCCGTCTGAAGCACACGGGGCCAATCAGCCCCGAGGCGCTGGCGAAGAAAATCCTGCCGCTACTCTCGGAGTTGAGCCAATGATTGCCCGCGCCCTGATGCTCGCGCTCTGCCTTGCGGTCACGGGCGCTCAGGCGTCCTCGGCCTGGGAAGCCGCGCTCGCCGCCGACCCGGTGGCCGAAAAGCGCTTGCAGGCGCTCTCCCGGGAATTGCGCTGTCTGGTCTGCCAGAACGAAACCATTGCCGATTCCAATGCCGAACTGGCCGTCGATTTGCGCCGCGAAATTCGCGGCATGATCCGCGATGGCCGCTCCGACCACGAGATCATCGACTTCATGGTTGTCCGTTACGGCGATTTCGTTCTCTACCGGCCGCCGGTCAAGGGCCTCACGCTGCTGCTCTGGGGCGGCCCGGCGCTGCTGCTGCTGGTGAGCCTGGGCGCGCTGTTCGCCTACCTGCGCCGGCGCACTGGCCGCCTCGCGGATACCGACGCTCCGCTGTCGCCCGAGGAAGCCCGCCGGCTGGACGCCCTGCTCAAGGAAAGCGATCCCAAATGATGCTGTTCATCCTGTGCGCGACGCTGATGGTCGCGGTTATCTGCGCCTTTTTATTCCTGCCGCTCTGGTTTGGCCGGCGCGGCGCGGCGCTGGGCGGCGACCGCCAGACGGCCAATCTTGCCATTTTCCGCGACCAGCTGGCCGACCTTGAACGCGAATGCCGGGAAGGCACGCTGGCCGAGGCCGATTTCGATCAGGCCCGCCAGGAATTGCAGCGCCGCCTGCTCGAAGAGGCGGCTCCGGCCGCCGAATCCGGCGTCGGGGAAGCGCTGGCCCCGAGCCGCAAGACGGCGATTGCGCTCATTCTGCTGCTGCCGCTGGGCGCGCTGATCGGCTACTCTCTGCTCGGCAATCCGGCGGCGCTCGATCCCGCGCGCACGGCGGCGCAAACGCCCATGAGTCCGGAACAGATCGACGGGCTGGTCGCCCGTCTGGCCGAGCGCATGCAAAGCAATCCCGACGACATGCAGGGCTGGCTGATGCTGGCCCGCTCCTACAAGGCGCTGGGGCGCTATGACGATGCCGTCGACGCCTATGCCAAGGCCGAGACAGTCATCGACAAGGAGCCGGATCTGCTGTCGAGCTATGCAGAAACCATCGCCATGTCCAAGGGCCAGCGTCTGGCCGGCAAGCCGCGCGAACTGGTCGAGCGCGCGCTGAAAATCGACCCTAGGCACGCGCACAGCCTCTTTCTCGCGGGCGCCGCCGCGATAGAGGCCAAGGACAACGCCCAGGGAATCGCCTACTGGGAAGCGCTGCTGCCGCAAGTCGAGCCCGGCAGCGAGCTGGATCAGATGCTGCGCGCCGGCATCGAGCAACTAAAGCAAGGCAAATAAACGATGGTCGACGCCGCCCGCCGGGGGTTCCTGCGCGGCCGGCCCCGGCCCAAGGCCGAGCCGCGCCCGCCTTGGGCGCGTCCGGAAGCGGCCTTTCTCGATCTCTGCACGCGCTGCCGCGACTGCCTGCCGGTCTGCCCGCAGCGCCTACTGGTCAGCGGCGACGGCGGCTATCCGACCCTCGATTTCCGGCTCGGTGAATGTACGTTTTGCGCCGCCTGCGTTGCCGCCTGCGAGCCGCGAGCCTTGCTGCGCCGCGAGGACGAGGCCCCCTGGCCCTACAAGGCCCAGGCCAGCCCCGCCTGTTTGCCGGCAAAAGGCATCGAGTGCCGGGTTTGCGGCGACTATTGCGCCGAAAGCGCCATCCGCTTTCCGCCCCGTCTTGGCGGCAGCCCCATGCCGGAAATCGACGCCGGGCGCTGCAATGGCTGCGGGGCCTGTGTCGCGCCCTGTCCGGTCGATGCCATCCGTATTGGCTGACCGGCGCATTTGCCTACGCCGGCCCTTCCTTGTGTTTTAATCCGTGCTGATCCCCTGGCTTACCGGAGACGCCCCATGACTTCAAAAAAGTTCCGCCTCGTCACCCGCAGCGATTTCGACGGCCTGGTCTGCGCCGTGCTGCTCAATGAACTGAATCTGATCGACGACATCAAGTTCGTGCACCCCAAGGACATGCAGGATGGCAAGATAGACATCGGCAGCCGCGACATCACCACCAATCTGCCTTATGTCGCCGGGGCCCATCTCGCGTTCGACCACCATCACTCGGAAACGCTGCGCAATCCCGTTGAGCAGGCCAATCACATCATTGACGCCAACGCCCCTTCGGCGGCCCGCGTCGTCTATGAGTATTACGGCGGCAAGGCGGCCTTCCCGCGCATTTCCGAGGCCATGATGGAGGCCGTCGACAAGAGCGACTCGGCGCAATTTTCTCGCGAGGACATTCTCGATCCCGGCGGCTGGGTGCTGCTCAATTATCTGATGGATGCCCGCACGGGCCTGGGGCGCTTTCGCGATTTCCGCATCAGCAATTACGCGCTGATGATGGACTTGATCAAGTACTGCCGCGACCACGACATCGACGACATTCTGGCCCTGCCCGATGTCAAGGAGCGGGTCGAGCTGTATTTCGCGCATAGCGACAGGGCCAAGGACCAGATTTTGCGCTGCGCCAATGTGCACAAGAATCTGGTGGCGCTCGATCTGCGCGGCGAGGACGTCATTTTCGCGACCAACCGTTTCGTGATTTACGCGCTGTTTCCGCAGACCAATATCTCGCTCCATGTGCTGTGGGGCGTGCAGAAGCAGAACACCGTGTTCGCCGTCGGCAAGTCGATTCTCGATCGCGGCAGCAAGACCAATGTCGGCGAATTGATGCTGGCCTATGGCGGCGGCGGCCATCCGGCGGCCGGCACCTGTCAGGTTGCCAACGAAGACGCGGCGGCGACGCTGGAGGCGCTGATCGCCCGCATCAACGCGGACGGCTGAGTCTTATTCGGGCGCGGCGCGGGGCGAGAGCGGCGTTGGCGAGAGGCCGGATTCGATCATTTCGGCTTCGAGCTTGATGCGCAAAATCAAGAGTCCGCACAATGATTCGCGCGCCCTGTCCTTGGACCAGGAGAGGTGGTCATCCGCGAGACAGGCGTCGATCTCGTAACGATTGGCGAGGTTGACGCCACAAACGGCTGCGTAGCGCTGAATCTCGTGATCCAGTTCCCGCAACTCCCGGTCATAATGTTCGAATCCGCTCATGGGCGGAGCATACAACCAAAGGAGAGCTTTCGATGTATCGGCTAGTCCTGCCGGATCCGCGCAAGAACATTGCCCTGGCTTTTCAGGATGTGCGGGAGGCTCGCGCCTGGCTCGCCAAGCAACCGCGAGCCCATTCGCGCCAGACCCTGGCGGCGCTGACCTTACAGATCGAAGCCATCGACGCCAGCCGCCTCGACGCGGCGTTGACCATCGAACTGCTCGGGCTCTTGCGCGCGGCGGCCCTGCCGCTGCTAGAGCACATCGAGCCCGGGTTCACGCGCAAGGCTCTGCCCCTGCTCGCCGATGAATACCGGGACTTCGAACGGGTCGCCAATTTCTGGTTCCGCCTGGGCGTCGCCTATCTGCGCCGTAATGAAGAGCTGGGCAACCAGGGGCGGGGCCTTGCGCTCAATCGCGCCGCCTCTGCCCTGCGGCTGGCCGCCTACAGCTATTTTCTGGCCTCCTATGAATGCCCCCTGTCGCTCGACCGCCTGATGCTGGGCCTTCTCGCCCGCGCCGTCCACGACGATGTGCTGGCCCGCCCCTTGCCGGACGAGGATTTTCCTCATCTGGGCGAAGCCACTGTCGGCGGCCATCTGGCCTGGGCCTTCCTGTTGCGCTTGATCGACCCTTACCGGCTGACGTCCTCGCAACTCTCCGCGGCCAATCGTCTCTTGAGCCGCTGGCGCGAACTGGCCAAATTCCGCGACAAGCCCGATGCCGATGCGCGCGCCCGCAATCTCGATCTGGGCGCGCTGTACGGCACCCCCTTGCCCGACGAAGCGCCGCGCTGGCTCGATGTTCGCGCCATCGACCGCAAATTGCGAAAGCGCCTCGAAGCCTTGCAACAGGGCGCATCGCCAGAAGATCTGAAACTCAGCAGCGAACTGACGCCCAGCGCCAGCATACGTCTCTTGAAGGAAATCCGCCTCAGCCTGACCCTGCCCGAGCAGGAGGGCGCCGACGGGCCGGGCGACATCGAGTTGGCCTTCGGCGGCGAGGATGCCTATGCCATGCTGCGCGGCAAGTATCTGAACGCCGCGGGCGACATCGACCTCGACAGTTCCGTGCTCGCCCATCAGCGCACCGCGCTGTTCGGCTTCGACCGCGCCGAGCAGGCAACGACCGCGGTCAAGCGCCTGAGGCTGCCTACCGAAGCCTGGAAATTGCTCGACGGCATGGCGCTGCGCCCATCCGCCGACACCGCCAGTCCGCGCCGCCGCTCGCCCTGTCTGGTGGCCGCCTATATCGACGATAAGGCGCGCCTCGGCGTCTTGTTCGGCTTGCAAGTCTTGACGGGGGATGCGCTCTCCGGCGGCCTGTACTGGTACGAGGGCGACATCGAAGCCGGCTGGTTGAAGCCAGAGGAGCCGCGCGTCCCGGGCGGAAGGCGCATTCCGGCCTTCCTGATTTGCGAGGGCGAGGAATTGTCGCTGGTGCTGCCCGCCTCGGCCAGCGCCCGGCTGGGCGTTCCGCTCGCGATAGGCGGCGCGTCGCTGGAACACCTGCAACCCGACGAAGTGCTCGAACGCGGCATGGATTTTGTCCGCTACGCCTGCCACGCCGTTTGACGCCGCCCAATAAAAAACCGCCGGCTGGCCGGCGGTTTTTTTGTGCGCGCTTGACGCTTACTTGGCGGCCATCCAGGCGCGGGCGGCGTCGAGCATGCGGCAGGAGTAGCCCCATTCGTTGTCGTACCAGGCCAGCACCTTGACCAGCACGGAGCCGTCCTCGCCCTTGATGACGCGGGTTTGCGTTGCGTCGAAGGTCGAGGAAACGGTGGTGTGATTGAAGTCCGAGGACACCAGCGGCTCGTTGTTCACGGCCAGGATGCCCTTCAACGGCCCATTGGCGGCCTGGGTCATCAAGTCGTTGATTTCTTCCTTGGTCGTGGTGCGATCCGCGGTGAAGGTCAGGTCGACCAAGGAGACGTTGATGGTCGGCACGCGTAGCGCGAAGCCATCCACCTTGCCGACCAGTTGCGGCAGCACGAGGCCGACGGCCTTGGCGGCCCCGGTCTTGGTCGGGATGATGTTGGCGGCGGCGGCGCGGGCGCGGCGCAGATCCTTGTGACGGACGTCCACGGTGACCTGATCGTTGGTGTAGGCGTGGATGGTGGTCATCAGGCCCTGCTTGATGCCGATCTTGTCGGCCAGCACCTTGGCGACCGGAGCCAGGCAGTTGGTGGTGCAGGAGGCGTTGGAAACGACGCTGTGCGCCGCTTTCAGATCGCCTTCATTGACGCCGACGACGATGGTGGCATCGACGTCGTCGCCGCCCGGGGCCGAAATCAGCACGCGCTTGGCGCCCTGTTCGAGCAACTGGGCGGCCTTGGCCTTGGTGGTGTAGGCCCCGGTGCATTCGAGCAGCACGTCGACGCCGTGGGCGGCCCAATTGACGCCCTTGGGATCCTTGGTCGAATAGAAGGGAATCTTCTTGCCGTCGATGATGATGACGTTGTCGCCTTCGGTGCTCACCGGGGTGGCGAAACGGCCGTGGGTGGTGTCGTATTTCAGCAGGTGAGCGTTGGTCGCCAGATCGCCGGAAGCGTTGATGGCAACGACATCGAACTCGTTCTGCAAGCCTTGCTCATAGATGGCGCGCAGCGTGCACCGGCCGATACGACCGAAACCATTGATAGCAACTTTGATAGCCATGCTTACTTCTCCTCTATGGAAAATCAGGACAGCATCGCCTTGGCCGTAGCAACCACCTTGGCGACAGTGAAGCCGAACAGGTCGAACAACTGGCCGGCCGGGGCCGACTCGCCGAAGCGGTCGATGCCGATCACGGCGCCGTGCAGGCCGACATACTTGCGCCAGAAATCCGGGTGGGCGGCTTCGATGGCGATGCGCTTCTTGCAGCCGCCATTAAATACCGTGGCCTTGTATTCGGCGCTCTGGCGGTCGAAGACGCTGGTACAGGGCATGGAGACGACGCGCGCGGCAATGCCCTCGCCAGCCAGCGCGGCCTGGGCGTCGAGCGCGAGCTTAACCTCGGAGCCGGTGGCGATCAGCGTGATTTGCGCGGGGCCGCCTACGGCTTCCGAGAGCACATAGCCGCCCCGGGCGATGTCGGCGTCGGCGGCCTTTTGGGTCACCGTCGGCAGATTCTGGCGCGACAGGGCGAGCACGCTCGGGCCGTCGGCGCGCTCGACGGCCGCCGTCCAGGCGATGGCCGTTTCGGTCGCATCGGCCGGCCGCCAGACGTCGAGATTGGGAATGAGGCGCAGCGACGGAATCTGCTCAATCGGCTGGTGCGTCGGACCATCCTCGCCCAGACCGATGGAATCATGGGTGTAGACCATGATCTGACGCTGCTTCATCAGCGCCGCCATGCGAATGGCGTTGCGGGCGTAGTCCGAGAAAACCAGGAAGGTTGCGGTGTAGGGAATCAGGCCGCCATGCAGCGCGAGGCCATTGGCGATGGCGGTCATGCCGAATTCGCGCACGCCGTAATAGCAGTAATTGCCGCCCTCGGTCCGGGTCACGCCCCGGCTGCCCTTGCAGAGGGTCAGGTTGGAGCCGGCCAGGTCGGCCGAGCCGCCGAAAATTTCCGGCACGGCCGGGACCAGCGCCGCGATGGCATTTTGCGAAGCCTTGCGGGTGGCGATATTTTCGGCCTTGGCGCGGGTTGCGGCGAGATAGGCGGCCTTGGTCGCGGCCCAGCTGGCCGGCAGTTCGGCCTTCATCACGCGGCGCTCGAACTCGGCGGCTTCGGCCGGGAAAGCGTCGCGGTAGGCGGCAAAGCGCCGCTCCCAGTCTTCCTGGAGGGCCTGGCCCGCCGGTTTGCGGTTCCAGGCGGCGTAAACCTCATCGGGCACGACGAAGGGGGCGTGCGGCCAGCCGATGGCGGCGCGGGCGGCGGCGATTTCTTCCTGGCCGAGCGGAGCGCCGTGGCAGTCGTGCGAGCCTTGCTTGTTGGGCGAGCCCATGCCGATGATGGTCTTGCAGCAAATCAGGCTGGGCTTGTCGGTGACGGCCTGGGCCGCCAGAAGCGCCGCCTCGATGGCATCGGCGTTGTGGCCATCGACGCCGGGGACGACATGCCAGCCGCAGGCTTCGAAGCGCTTCGGGATGTCCTCGGTGAACCAGCCCTCGACGTGGCCGTCGATGGAAATGCCGTTGTCGTCCCAGAAGGCGATCAGCTTGCCAAGGCCCAGCGTGCCGGCCAGCGAGCAGGCTTCGTGCGAGACGCCTTCCATCAGGCAGCCGTCGCCAAGGAAGGCATAGGTGTGGTGATCGACGATTTCGTGACCGGGCCGGTTGAATTCGGCGGCCAGCACCTTTTCGGCCAGCGCGAAGCCGACGGCATTGGCGATGCCCTGGCCGAGCGGCCCGGTGGTCGTCTCGACGCCCGGGGTGTAGCCGAATTCCGGGTGGCCCGGGGTCTTGGCGTGCAACTGGCGGAAATTTTTCAGATCGTCAATGGAGACGTCGTAGCCGCACAGATGCAGCAGCGAATAGACGAGCATGGAGCCGTGGCCATTCGATAGCACGAAACGGTCGCGGTCGGGCCAATTCGGATTGGCCGGATTGTGCCGCAGGTGGCGTCGCCACAAGACTTCGGCGATTTCCGCCATGCCCATCGGCGCGCCGGGGTGGCCGGAGTTGGCCTGTTGCACGGCATCCATGGACAGGGCGCGGATGACGCTGGTCAAGGGGGAAAAGGAGGAAGAAGTGGCAACGCTCATGGGTCCGGAAATACAAGCTGCGAAAATACGAAATTATCCGGGAAACAGCCTCTCTTGGGTAGCGCCGCATCGCCGTCCAGCCGGTTTGAGCCGGCTGGAAAGGCCTCTGTCATCGCTCAGGCAGAATGGTAGGCGCTAGCGCGTTCCACCTCGCGGCGCGAGCCGAGAATGACCGGCACGCGCTGATGCAAGGACTCGGGAACCATGTCGAGAATGCGCTGGCGGCCCGTACTGGCGGCCCCGCCCGCCTGCTCGATCAGAAAGGCCATCGGATTGGCTTCGTACATCAGGCGCAGCTTGCCGCCCTTGGCGCGGAGCTTTTCGTCCATCGGGTACATGAAAATACCGCCCCGGGTCATGATGCGATGCACGTCGGCCACCATCGAGGCCACCCAGCGCATGTTGTAATCCTTGCCCAGCGGGCCGTCGCGGCCGGCGATCATGTCGTCGATATAGCGTTGCACCGGCGCTTCCCAGAAGCGGCGATTGGCCATGTTGATGGCAAATTCCTGGGTTTCGTCGGGAATGCGGACATGGTCGCGGGTCAGCACGAAATGGCCCTGCTCGCGGTCCAAGGTAAATACTACGACGCCGTCGCCGACGCTCAACACCAAGAGCGTGGTTGGCCCATACACCGCGTAACCGGCCGCCACCTGGGCGCTGCCCGGCTGCAGGAAGGCTTTCTCGGCCGCTCCCGGCGTGCTCAGATCGGCCCCCTCGGGGCAGCGGAGCACCGAGAAAATGGTGCCGATCGAGACATTGACGTCGATATTCGACGAGCCATCGAGCGGGTCGAAGGTCAGCAGGTACTCGCCCTTCGGGAAGCGGTGGGGCACCAGATGCGGCAAATCCATTTCCTCGGAAGCCATGGCCGCCAGGTGGCCGCCCCATTCATTGGCTTCGAGCAGGATTTCATTGGACAGCACGTCGAGTTTTTTTTGCGCCTCGCCCTGGATATTGTCGCTGCCCGCCTCGCCGAGCACGCCGCCCTCGCCGCCCAGCGCGCCCTTGCCAATGGCGACGGAAATGGCCTGACAGGCGCGGGCGACCACTTCCAGCAGCAGTTTGAGATCGCCGGTGATGATGCCCTTGTCGCGTTGTTCCTCGGTCAGGTAGCGAGCCAGTGTGCGTTGTGCCATGGTGCTTCTCCCGCGATATCGAAAAGAAAATTTTACTCCGGCGGAGCGGTGGGCGGGTGGAAGGCGAAGGGGGGGCTAGGGAAATCGCATGAGCGGTCGTCCACTGTTTTTGCCTTTCTCAAGCGCTGTTTTCCGCGCCTGACGCGCGGGCGTACTTTGTGTCGCCAAAAGAAAGTAGCCAAAGGCGGGGTTCA
>Ga0209628_10003715_pt1 | contig 10804 bp, 5 predicted proteins | sample TergutCu122P4_FD_187285 | JGI IMG/M metagenome (GOLD analysis project Ga0209628, IMG submission 187285) | Cubitermes ugandensis P4 segment gut microbial communities from Kakamega Forest, Kenya - Cu122 P4 (SPAdes) (version 2) | ecosystem: Host-associated > Arthropoda: Insects > Digestive system >...
AGCGGGGGAAAGCAATGGCAAGCTACCTCTAAGAACCTGCCCAGGATGCAGCGTACCAGAGCCATACCAGTCGCCTGACTGAACTCTGGTCTCTGCCCAGATCGGCCCAAGGGCTGAATACCAATAATAATAATAAACGCATTTCTTCCAATTTAGGTTTTTGTCAGTTTGGAGGGTGATGAATTTATTTCTTTGTACTTCATCAATTTGTAATAACCATCATTTAAAGTAATGTATACGACCTTAGAGTTTCACGAATATGAGAACTCAGATTTCATTAGGATATAATACGTGATCGAAGTTTTGATGAACTCTGTCATTTGTAGCTGATTCTATTGTTAGATGTAAATTTATTTCATGCGCCCTGCGTAAAATACTTGCGCTAGTGGCTGAGTTGCGGTAAAATTGTAACCAATGAATAAACTCGTTACAGCGCTTGGCGTTGTGTCATGGTTGTGTTGTGTGTTGTTATTGGCTGCTGGTTCAGTCCGTGAGATGTGTTTGGTTTGTGGGTTGAAGTTGCTTAAAAAGGAGACGTTTTTAGTTATTAGTTGACATTACATGCAAACAAATTGTATACTGTTAGTAATATTTATGAGACACAGTTGTCACATGACCGTTTATTCTTGAGCGTGACAGTACACGTATAAATGGTGTGGAAATTTGGTGTACGTAAGGACCAGGCGGACAGGGAGTAAAGAGTATTTGCAAGATGGCGGATTCCAGTTATTATCAGGTGAGTACCAAATGACATTTTTACACGATTTTTGGCGGAGACTCTAGTTATAAATGGACGTTGCAAGTACGTGGTGTCTTGTGTTGGTGTTTTACAATCTCGGGCGTTCGTTAGAATAACAGCTGTGGGAGGTGCAATGTGTGTTTTGTTTTAACCTATTAAGTGTTGCTTGAAAGAGGTTCTCGATCTGGCTTGTTTGACCTTTCTGAATTAACATCCACCTGCCAAATTTATCAGTGCGTACGTAGTTAAGATGCAGTTTCTTGTGTTGTTGTGTTGCCAGGTCAGTTAAATCTTGCTGTGACATGTTTATTATTCGTTGCAGAGAACTTGTGTTGAAACGTGCTTCGTTTTTATAATTTCATAGCCACAGTGGTATACTCAACGTCATTATGACGGGACGAATATATATTGGCTCGCGTGTTATGTTCTTATTTATTGTTAGAGATTTATAGGTGTGTTAATTTTGAAGAAACCGAATGGACCAAGTATCAGTATTGAGCGTGTTAGTTGTCGCTTGACATTTAATCTCACCATGCTTGGATTGTTGTAACGTAGATCGGTGCAGGAAAAGAGATTCAGATGTTTTGTTAATTTTTGTATTTTGTGTTGGTTATGCTGTATCGTGAGTAGTAAACCTGCCAAATAGTTGTGGAATTGAGATGTTTGTGACTATATAATGGAGCATAGACCTCCATGAGAGTACCAGTCATTCACCTAATGAATAAATTCTCCCTGAATGATCCATATTCCGAGGCAGGTGAATCTGGTTGGCATACACTCACTATTTAAGCCCATTTTAATATTATCCTCTCAATAATGCTTAGGAGGTATTTCAAGTGTTTGCATCTCTTCAGGCTTTCTGACCAGAACTGTATGCATATCTACTATGTGCTCTTGCCTTGCTCACGTTATCATTCGATTCATGCAAATAATATTTGGTGAAGAGTAAAATGAGGCAAAACCTCGGGGTTTTTTGGTGGGGGGGGAAGCTAATGTAGAAGAGGGGACATACTTGTATCCCATGTCAGACTAATCTGTATAGCACCAGGACCTCTAAATGCTGTTTGTAAGAGAAGCAAAATTTGAGTACAAAGTATAAAACAGTTGAAATTTTAGTATTTGTTTGTGGGTTATTATGTTTGTGTGGTGAAGGAGTAAGAGGAGATAGGTTAGGCCCTGACTTTTCCTGTTGGTAAGACAAACCTGAGTGGTGTATATTATTCACACACGCTGCATTGCAGCATGTATGGACTCCCCGTGTTACTGTAGTTCACTAACTGTTTAACATATTCGCACACAGTCTTGGCAACTTGCATTCAGTATGGTTTCCTTTGCATCAGTCCTGAAAAATACCAGTTTTGATTGCATTGCAACTTGCACATGAAGTTTGCTTCTTTTGCAGAGACAACAGTATGTAGGAATTTTTGTGAACTGCTGTGCTGAATGTTTTCTGTTACAAGAGATGTAACTGAATACCTCCTTGAATGTAAAATGAGAATCGTTTCTAAATTTGTCATGCGAAAAATTTTGTTGGTGGGGATGGCTCCTTATATGTATACACAAAGTCAAATACATTTTGTGTGGGTATTTTCTTGAAAATTCAAGTTTGTGGTGGGGGTCATATTGCACTTGGTTAAATGTGGTATGTTAGTCTCAGTTTTTCTCCTGCCTCTTGTTACATCCTTCTTGGTAAGTCTGCATATTCTACCCTTCGCACTGTTCATGCATATCCTAAGTCTCTGTTTTTCTCTTAATGTGAGAGAGACCAAGTTATACACTTGTACAAAATAACAAGTGAAATTGTAGTTTTGAATAGTTCAATCATTGCATTTTTTGGTGGCAGATGAGAAGAGGAAACCTTCGGAACTGAAGAGTAGTGAGCATTCTAAATTTTATCGGCTGTAAATTTTTTTTGATGATTGTACTTTGGTTTGTTGCTATCATTCTTAGTACTCTCAATGTACCACATCTTAATGAGGGATTTATTAGAGGGCATATCCAAAAGTTGCTGGACTGAGTCGAAATATATGCTTTTTTTCGTTACTAGTGGTGGTTGTCCACTTCGTAGTAGTCCCTTCTAAGTTTATGGAATGGGTCCAGTCTTTACATCATTGCAGGAAGCACTGTTGGTACTGACTTTTTGAAATCACTAATAGGATGGTCAGCAGTTGTTCCTGAATATCAGAAATGCCCTGGAAATGGCCTCTCATAGTGGCAATTTAATTTTTTAAAAGAAGTAAAATTACAAGGGTCCAAATTAGGTGAGTAAGAAGGCTTTGGGACCACAGTTCAACAAGTATTTCCCTGTTTTTGAATTGAGGAAACCACTTAACAGATCTGTGTTTTTCTCGTGGCTTTGTCACTGAGAGTGTTTTGAGCATTTTATATGTTCTGTGAACCTCTGCAGCATTCCCTCCATGATTTAACTTTAAAGAGGTATTATTCAGTACAGTGAGATTAGTTTTATGGTTTCACAATACCTTTTTCCTGTATTGCATTTGCAGGTATGACCTGTTTCAGCCAAAAACTATTGCACCATCCTGAGATTATACATTATGTAGAGAACTCAAGTTTTTAAGGATGAGTTTGTACATGTAAATGGAATACAGGGGTAATATGTTCTGAAAACAGAGACCTAGCTGCATTGTATAGTATCTCACACAGTGAGATGTCTTTTATAAAAATCATTATTGATTGCAATATTTCATGTTATTTCACAACAGTGTACAATCCTATGACATGTTGAGATGTAACCACTGTTTTGAGAATGACTCTGCATGAGTCATCATGCAATTTATGATTAATTTTTTGGGTGGGAGCAGGTAACCTGCCACATTTCGATTTCAAAGCCACTGGACTCACGACAAACTGGAGAATGAGCAAGGAAAGGTGGTACGGTAGACCCATTTGAGGCTGCAGTACCAAGGGACAGAATCCCAGACTCATATCATGTTTCCTGGTGGTTTAATGGGGCATTCATTGGCAAGTCAGCATAGTTTAGGGGCAGAATTTTCGTGACCATCTGCATTTGTAATGAAATGTTTGCAAACTTGTTGAGTCTCCTTGAGAAGTGAGATAAGGAAATTTAAACCATTTTTGATTAATAATTTTAACAATGCAGATCAATGTATAACTGATTTTTAGATTAATGTAACTTATACTAGACTTATTACATGTTTTAGATTACTACAATGGCTTGTAAATTGCAAGGACTTTAAACTCCTTGAGGATGGCTCCAATTAAGTAGCCGAAACATGTCGGAGTAATTTAAACAATAATAAATTAATTAATGAAAAATTAATTTGTGCTTTTTGTTGGTCTGTTCTTCCTTCAAATGAGGGCAGTTTTAATTTTGACGTTAACTGCTAAGCTTTTGGGGGTACAAAGTTACTTTTAATGTCTGATGTGATCTCTTGTTGATGACATGTTCACGAACACACTACATTTATAAGGTTGGCACATGTTGGAATATGCACTCTTGTGAATGTGTCATAGTGCATTTACTGCTGAAATTGGTCAGAGGATGAGTTTTGATATAGTTTAATTAAAGTCTCTGTTTTCCTGGTTTTCATGTTTGTGTGATGGGCATAATTTTTAACAGTTTTTTATGCTTTTAAATGTACTGTGGTTGTGTGACATTAAGTTGGAGGTGTCCGTCACTGGTACAGGTATAATCAAGTATATCTAGTGGTTGACATTCTGTTCAGAGTACTGGTACGTATTTCAGAAAACTTTATCTTGCATGAATTTGACTGCACAGTGCATTACAATTGCAAGAAGGAGGTCTGTGATGGTCAGTATACTGAATTAAGGCAGAATTCCACTGAAGAGGTGGAAGAAGCACTGGAAGGTCATATTCTGTGGTGCCAGCTGCCACTGCATTAGAACAGCATTAATACCAAAAGTGCACAGTTTTGCAGGAGAGCACTGAGGGTTTGGAATTAGGATCCAGCATTTTATATGACAGATGAAGGAAAATAGCCCATGCACCAGTGGAACCGTTTCTTAAGCATACTTAGTGATTTGGGGATCAGAGGGACAAGGTAACACAGGAATGGAGAAGACTGCGTGCAGAAGTGCTATATGATCTATGCATCTCATCACATATACGAGTATTTCAGGTGATCAGATCACAAATGGGATGGTCGTGGCACATTTGGGTAAGTAGAGAGTTGCAGATAGGGTTTTGGCAGGGAAACCTGAGGGAAAGAGTTCACTTGGAGCACCTGTGCACAGATGGGAGGATAATATTAAAGTGGATCTTCAAGAAATGGTATGGGGGATGGACTGGATTGATCTGGCTGAGGACAGGGACGCGTGAGGGCTCTTGTGAATATGATACTGAACCTATGGGTTCCATAATATGCGGGACATTTCTTGGTTAGCTGAGGAACTATTAGCTTCTCAAGAAGACTTCTTCATGGAGTTAGTTGATACACTTAAAGAAATGACGCATGTATATAGTGCGTGTTTTGCAAATGCCAGTTGTTTGTCTACTGTTGTATTTGAACACGAACTTTTTGAATCAGAATGCCAAAAAACAACAAGCCATGGAAGAATAAACAGTGTTAGCTTCACTTGCATTAACGGGAGGTAGGACGACATAGTCAGTGTAGTGACTAGGTTACGGGCCGGACGATCCTAAATTCGAATCTTGGCAGAAGCAAGAGATTCTTCTCTTCATCAAAACGTCTAGATCGGCTATGGGGCCCATCCAGCTTTCCATTCAGTGGGTACCGGCGTTACTTCCCGCTACCCATTGAATGGGAAGCGACAGGGACATTAAGTTGACCACTCACCTCAGTCAGTGCCGAGGTAGAGAATGAGCCCACCTATACCTCTGCTTCATGGCCTGGACAGGGACTGTTGTACCTTCTGACACTCACTTTTGGCCACCGCATTGCAGCAAAAGTACTGCCAAAGCATGTAGGTAAGTAATATAACAGCACAGTTTAAATCGGTATTTATACGAATACAGCATCCGCAGGAAGAAAGAAAAAGAAAGTTACACCGATACCGATGCTTGAACTAGCGTATTTGATCTCAGAAGAACACTGTTGTATTGCCTTGTTTGCTCAGCAGCAAGTGAATACGGCTGTTCAACTGCAGTGTAGTGTTCAGCAACGCTTTGCCGCAGAACGTAGCCACACGTTTCGGTGAATTAATGAACGTCAGTCCATGCTTATCTTCAAAGTAGGCAGATACTGGTTGGCTAATAGGTATGTGGTGTGAATGACGGTAGTGAACGGAAGGCGGAGGAAAGCCATTCACTGACAGATAAGAGGAAAATTACAAATGGATAGAATTGTGACGGCAGCTGTACAGTTACATCTTTTCCGTTTTGGGCCGTACGAGTGTACAGTTTTATGCACGTAATTTTGGTTACACAGAATGTACGTACATCAAAAAAGATACTGTGTAGGTGAGGGTCTCATATCGTACGGCATAATTTTTAAATCTCTGGCGGGCCGGTTGTCTTCATCATTATGAGGTTGAATGTTTTGTTAAAAATTGTACACAATATTAAGACATTATTATTATTGTTATTGTTAATTATTATTATTTTCAATTTAAAAGACTGTTGCACTGTTATCACGTCGCCGACGTACGTCGTGTTTTTCTTTTCGTGCTGACATATCCCGTAAAAAATTCCCTTAAAGAAAATTTTAAGGAATTTCTGTTGGGTATTATACTACAATTTATTGAGGTTGTAAATTACGAGTAGCCACCGTGTAGACTGGATGGAGACGTGGCATCGTTCGGAACAGGAGTGGCGTTTTATCCGGGGTGAGATAGAGTCACCGTCGTTACAGATTTCATGTGTCCGTCGAGATCGGATTTCTGTCGTATTATTGTTTACAAGGGAAAAGTTGTTCACACGCATGCGGAAAATTACAGTCATTCTTCACCCAAAAAGATTTTACCAAAGTATTTTTTCTTTTGGTGGGTAAGAAGCTATTTTGCATTTTTTATTCAGAAAGCATTTGTTTCAGGTTTGAATCGCGGTGCAAATTTATTAATTCCATTCTCGAGGTCTGCCTTCAAAGGAGAAGCAAACAACATAAGTAAATTCTGGTTTCGTTATTTTGAAGTCTCGGAATTGTTCCTCGAGCTCCTTTCTTAACAGAAAAATTCTCCAGGAAGTTTTTTTTTAATGCGCCAAAAAAAAATAATTTCTTAGGGATTTCAGGTGCGGAAAGTGAACAGGGTTATATAGTTTTGGCTGATGTTACCACTATTGAAGTACTGAAAAATGTGAAGATTAAATCGATCAGAACTGTAATTTTGCCTGTTGTTTCATGTGGGTATGAAAGTTGGTCGCTTACAATGAGGAGGGAACCTAGGCTGAGGATGTTCGAGAATAAGGTGCTGAGGAAGCTGTTTAGGCCTAAGAGGTTCGATGGCGCAGGGGAGTGGAGAAGTCTGCGGAGCTTAGTGATCTGTACTCCTTACCAAATATTATTCTGGTGATCAAATCGAGAAAAATGAGATAGGCGAGGAATATGGTATGTGTGGTAGGGAGAGGAGGTTCATACAGTGTGTTGGTGGGGAAACCAGAAGGAAAGAGACTACTTGGAAGATCTAGGTGTAGATGGGAGTATATTTGTAAGGTGGTTCGTCCAGAAATAGGATGGAGAAGCGTGGACTGGCTCAGGATAGGACAATTTGTGGGCTGTTGTGAACACGGTAATGAACCTTCGTGTTCCATAGAATGCTTGGAATTTATTTATTCTCTGAGGAACTGTTAGCCTCTCAAGAATGGCTTTGCCTCGTGTTGTTAGTTGGTTCCTGCCTCTGAAAATCTTGATGTTGCATGACATCTCAGTAATGAGCGTTGCTTTGTCTCGTAGCACGTTGTCGAAGTGTTACAGTAAGCATTGGGCCTATCACATCGACAAAAAACGCTCGATAACCTCTTCAGCTTTTATTGCCTGTTTCCTCAGTTATATTGTTCCTTTCCATGAATAATTAGATTTCCTTTATAAAATCAGAATGCCGTTGCGAAGCTTGTATGTGACGTAACGACATCACGTTACTGTGCTGAATTATTTCACCGTGTTCACTTGCCGTAATTCCAATAAGGTTACTTATTCATGCTGGTAAAGGGAGCTTGTAGGAATAAAAATCACAGATGTAACAATAGTGTGAGTGTGCGCAGTGTGAAACCTCGTGCGCTTGATGAAGAATGCAGTGGAGACTCAAGAAGGGAGTCGAGTTCTTCGAATTCTTTCATTTTTAGGTACCTTCGCAAAATATCGAACAGTGACTGTTAGCTTTGTCATGTCTATATTTGAGTATTTTTTGAAACTCAGTCCATAATATTCAAGTTTCATTAAAACCTGACAAAATAACACGTATTTTACATGAAGACCAATTTATATTTTTGATCATATCTCTCTCAGTTCTTATATTTGGAAATATTCCAGACAAAAGTTGTAGAGAACATCAAAACACGCATTTAATGTTCAGTAACTTTTTTAAATAGTCTTGACGTTTATGAGAAAATGTGAAAAAATATTGTAAAGCCGGACAGGCCACAGATGACAATATAATGTGGCGCATGCGCATTACATGCTAAATAACTAAGGCTACAAACACACACTCAGAATCAATATGTAATACTTATTGCTACTAGAAAGAAAGCAAGAATAAAATTATATAATACATTAGCCTCTCCAGCTTTGTAATACGGTAGCGAAAATTGGACCATTAAAGCAAGAGACGCAAGAAGAATAACGGCAGCAGATATGAAATATATGAGAAAAACAGCAGGATACACTGGGACTGATTATTAAAAAAAAAGGATTGCAAAAGAAAAAATATAGCCCCAGATTTGGACAGAATACAGAAGAAACTGATTGCAACATACAAACAGAATTCCCCATAATAGATTACTGAGAATGCTAAAAAAACCTACAGACAAACGGGCAGAAGAAACCAACGGCGAAAATAAAAGAGATTTATAGACGTGTGAGAATGGAACAGGTCAACAAGTGGTCCAGCTCCATGTTAACTAGATGATGATAATGATGATGATATTTCTGTGAACCTAAAGGCGGTTATTGCCCTAGCCTTGCGTTGGAAAGGTCCTGGGTTCGCTTACAAACTTTGCTATTTATTCACACTATATAACCAACAAATGCACTAATGTTAAAACTGTAGTTTACACACAATTTATTATAACTCTGACATGTTTCGATATGCCTTGATCATCTTCAGGGAGTTCTGAACATCAATAAAGCATATATGAAACATAGATGGATTATTAAATAAATAAATAACATTAGTGTATTTGTCGGTTTTACATTATATGAATTCTTTAATAATACACATACATGAATAACATTAGGGTTGCTAGTAATGTAATAAATATAAATATTTGTAACCGTACCAGTAATTCGTAAGTAGAAAAAATTAAATATTTAATCAACATATATTTATTTATATACTTAAACTTTGAAGCACTTCTCGATACCGTGTTTGACATCATTCTCTTAGGCTGTCGATGCCTTTCGGTAATTACAACAGCAGCGCTGTCAAACGAACGGGATCAAGAAAATGCCACATACAGCTCTCCATGGGAGAGACAGGCGACGGTAGATATACTGCAACTCGGTTAAACGTTTGCCCTTGAGCCTTACTGATTGTCTTAGCAAATGTGATTTTGATGTGAAATTGGTTATGTTCTGAAGTTTTCAACAGATGCATAACTTTGTCAGGATAGTCCAGTGACGTACACTGAACAGTTTCAAATTTGATGCTGTTATAATCAACAAAACATTCTCACAAAACCAGAATTATTGCCGATTTTAAAAAAAATAGCGGATCTATACCTCCACTCCTCTTATAAGTCATCATGGCCTATACAGGGTCGATTTTACCTATCGACAAATATTTAAGAGCCTATTATGTTTCCCGTAGAAAATGATAGAAATAGAAACACTGACACAAGTTCGAATATTCTGTAGCTGTCTGGTCAGGGCGACAGAAGGTCTATTTTCGTTATCGACGGTAATTGTTGTGACCTGGACTTGGTTCACATCAGTTCTGGGACAACGTGCGATGGAAGTTGTGGGGACCACATGCGGTTTCGGTTCTGGGGAACATGTCGTATGCTGGTGTAAAACTGAAAAATATATAAATAAATAAATAAATATCTATACAAATCTGTAAAATATGAAATGCAGTTTTCTAAATTATTTATTCTATCTTTCGTGCGTCCATTTCAAGGTTGAGACATTTTTGAGTAATTTTCACGTACACGTTTTAGTGAAGAAGTAAAAGGTACAATTTTATTTAATGCGTGCTTATAGACGTTCATTATAAGTTACTACAATTGTGGAATACGAACTACGTAAACTGAAGCACTTCAAAGTGAGGTCTGTCTGCAGTACCTTCACCTAAATTTTGTATAAAATCGTGTTGAATTGATAAATGCACTATGTGCCTGTTAATTTCTTTCCTACACTGCTAAGACCTCCGTAGCTCTTAAGCTCATGAGCCTTAGAATGTTACATCACGGTAAAAATTTGGGTATTTGTTTTGTCTTTTCCAAGAGGCAGGAGAACTATTTTTCGGCGTCAGCTACCTGCCTACAACGCAGAGGCTCTCTGTCAGCGTCATTAGGGCCAGAAAACTTAAGTATCTGCAGAGTACAAGAAAGTACACTAAAAGCCCATGGCTCCGTCCATTACATAAAATCTGGTAAATATGCAATAACTAAGAATGTTGACACAAGGAATAGAGTTAACCGTATCAGCCATCTACCGGTAAACAGCCTCTGCTGGGATTTGTTCTGACAGCCACAGCTGATCATGATGATTGTAACAGGCCTGGTTGCGGAACATGGGGGTGGTGGGAACCAACCTCTTAGGCCATTCGACAGGTTGATCCATACTAGCAAACGCGACTTCTACATAACTGATATCACGCAATATCCTATAATTTCTTGGGATATTAAAATGCTCGTAGCTGTGTGATGGTTGGTAAATGGGCATATGCTGATATAGCATTTTTACGCAAAATCGCTTATTCAGTGTCCTCAAGTTTGGTGCACCTTACACC
>Ga0209628_10003716_pt1 | contig 10802 bp, 12 predicted proteins | sample TergutCu122P4_FD_187285 | JGI IMG/M metagenome (GOLD analysis project Ga0209628, IMG submission 187285) | Cubitermes ugandensis P4 segment gut microbial communities from Kakamega Forest, Kenya - Cu122 P4 (SPAdes) (version 2) | ecosystem: Host-associated > Arthropoda: Insects > Digestive system...
CAGCCCCGCCCGCTCTCGAAGACGGCAACCCCTGTCTCATCGCACGAAGATTCGATCCCCAACACTTTCATGGCTTGCGTCCCCGCCCTCACCCGGCTCATGACCCCTGAAAGACCAAATTTTACCCACTGAAGCGCCGGAACAAGAAATCCCCTGCATGAAGAGTCTTGTCATCCGACCTGTTTTCGCATATATTGATCGTTTTTACCATTTACGAACCCAAAGGAAACAGGCAATGCCGGGTATCCGAGTCAAAGAAAACGAGCCGTTTGAAGTTGCCATTCGCCGCTTCAAGCGCACCATTGAAAAAACCGGCGTGCTGACCGAGCTGCGCGCACGCGAGTTTTACGAAAAGCCGACCGCCGAGCGCAAGCGCAAACTTGCCGCCGCAGTCAAGCGCAATCACAAGCGCCTGCGCAGCCAGATGCTGCCGCCCAAGCTGTACTGAACCGACCTCTTTCCCTCGGTTTCAGGCGGTGTTCCGATCAACATCCGCCGCCCGCAACCGGATAGCGCCGGGTGAGAATCCATCAGGATCTCCCCCGGCGTAGTGCATTTGGCGACCGATGATTCCACAATCCTTCATCCAGGATCTGCTCGCCCGCGTCGATATCGTCGACGTCATCGAACGCTATCTGCCGCTCAAGAAAGGCGGGGTCAATTACTTCGCCAACTGCCCGTTCCACTCGGAAAAATCCGCTTCCTTCTCGGTCAGCCCCAGCAAGCAGTTCTACCACTGCTTCGGCTGTGGCGCACATGGCAGCGCCATCGGTTTTCTCATGCAGTACGACGGGTTGAACTACGTCGAAGCCATTCGGGAACTCGCGCGGGAAGCCGGCATACAGGTCCCCGACGACGGACGCGGCGCCAGACCGTCCGACGAGAGCCATGAGCGCCTCATCGACATCATGACCACCGCCGCGAAGTTCTACCGCGCCTCGCTCGAACACGCGCCGACTGCCGCCGCCTACCTGCGCAGACGCGGCCTGTCGCCCGATGTTGCCGCGCGCTTCGGCATCGGCTTCGCCCCGGACGCGCAGACATCGCTGCAACGGGTTTTTCCCGATTACCGGGACAAACTCCTGAACACCACCGGGCTGGTCATCGACAACGATCAGGGGCGGCGCTACGACCGCTTCCGCAACCGGATCATGTTCCCGATCCACGACCGCCGCGGACGCATCATCGCCTTCGGCGGACGGATACTCGACAGCGGCGAACCCAAATACCTGAACTCGCCCGAAACCCCTCTCTTCGAGAAAGGTCGCGAACTCTACGGCCTTTTCCTCGCGCAGAAAGCCATTCGCGCCGCCGGTTTTGCCCTTGTGGTCGAAGGCTACATGGATGTCGTCGCGCTGGCCCAGTTCGGCATGGAAAACGCGGTCGCCACGCTCGGAACCGCAACGACTCCGCACCACATTCAAACCCTGCTGCGCCAGACAAGCCGCATCGTATTCTGCTTCGATGGCGACGACGCCGGACGTCTCGCTGCCTGGCGGGCGCTCGAAAACGCGCTCGATGCGCTACGCGACGACGTCACCCTCGCCTTCCTGTTCCTGCCCGCCGGGCACGACCCCGACACCTTCATCCGCGAAAAAGGGCTGGAGGCCATGCGTGAAGCCGCCGCGCACGCCACCCCGCTTGCCACTTTCCTGCTCGACACCCTCCGGCAACGCTGCGACACCACGAGCGCCGAAGGCCGCGCCCGCCTGATCTTCGAAGCCAAACCCCTGATCGCCCGCATTCCGGAAGCGGCTGCAATCCTGCGGCTGCAACTGGTCAAAACCATTGCCGGCGCAAGCCGGATGACCCAGAACGAAACCGAACAGGCCCTTGGTCTGCCTGTGCGGCACATGAGCGCCAGCCCCGCCGCCAGCGCTCAAAACGCCGCCCGCAGCCCGCGGCAAGCCTCTCCCGTGCGTCGCCCGCCGCCTTCGACCATCTCCGCCCTGCTGCGACTCGTTCTCCAGCACCCGGCGCTGGCCGCGAGACTGCCGATCCATCTGATCCCGGACAACACCGATGAAGGGCGCACCCTGATCGCGATCATCGACCTCGTCGAACTGGGCGAGTCCGTCACCGGCCTCGGCGCCCTGAGCGAACGCTTCCGCGACACCCCCCATGGCGAGACGCTGGACCGGATCGCCGCCAGCCTGATCGACACCGAATTCGACCCTTCCGTCGTCGAGCCCCTGTTTGAAGACACCCTGCGCAAACTCCAGACCGCTGCCATTACCCAGGGAATCATCGAACTTCAGGAACTCGCACGCACGGGAACGCTCTCACCCTCTGAACAGCGTCGTCTGACTGATCTCCTGAAGGAAAAAAACACGCTTCCGGGTTTTGCAAAAGGACATGATTCGTAGTAGAATCATTCGTTTTCACGTTTAGAATCGAGGAGTGTCATGGCCCGCGAAAAAGCCAAGGATGCCCGCAAAACCAGCTCCCCCCGTGAGCGTAGCGCCAGGGCAAAGGACATCAAAACAAAAGACAAGTCCATCCAGGCTGCGCAAAGTCCTGAAGCAGCACAGATTGATGCCGAAGCGCGCCGCACACAACTCAAGACCCTGATTACGCTCGGCAAGGAGCGCGGCTACCTCACGTATGCCGAAATCAGCGACCATCTGCCCGACGATGTTGCCGATGCCGAACGGATCGAAGACATCATCACCACGTTCAACAGTCTGGGCATCCAGGTCTATGACGCCGCGCCCGCGACGGACGACCTGCTCATGACCGATGGCGTCGCCAGCCCGGTCGATGAAGACGTTGCCGAAGAAGAAGCCGAACAGGCGCTTTCCACGGTCGATTCCGAATTCGGACGCACAACCGACCCCGTGCGCATGTACATGCGCGAAATGGGCACGGTCGAACTGCTCACCCGTGAAGGCGAAATCGAAATCGCCAAGCGCATCGAAGAAGGCTTGAAGCACATGGTACAGGCCATTTCCGCCTGTCCGACCACCATTGCCGAGATGCTGGAAACCGCCGACAAGGTCGCATCCGATGAAATCCGCATTGACGAAATCATTGATGCGGTCATCGACCCTTCCGTCATCGCGGAAGCCGAGGCGGAAGTGGAAGCGGAAGTGGAAGTAAGCGAAGACGACGACTCGGAAGAAGAAGGAGAAGGGTCCGGTTCCGTTGCCGCAGGAGAAACCGATCAGGTGCTTGCCGGAGCCAAGGGCGGCGAAGACGCAAGCGACAGCGGCGAGGAAGACAGCGAGGAAGAAGGGGGCGATGCCGAAGAAGTCGACGACGACGGCGAAGCCGCTGCCACCGCCGCATCGCTTGCCCAACTCAAGGCCGATGCGCTGGCGCGCTTTGAAGTCATCCGCGACCACTACAAGAAAATGATGAAGGCGCTCGCCAAGAGCGGTTCGCAGAACAAAACCTATCTCGAACACCAGCGCGCCATTTCCGACGAGTTGCTCAGCATTCGTTTCACCGCCAAATCAATCGAGCGCCTGTGCGACTCCGTGCGCCAGATGGTTGACCGCGTTCGCACCCATGAACGCCAGATTCTCAACCTCTGCGTCGATCGCGCCCGCATGCCGCGTCAGCACTTCATCAAATCCTTCCCCGGCCACGAAACCGATCTCGAATGGCTGCCGCGCGAAATTGCCCAGAGCAAGCCCTACTCGCTGGCGCTCAGCCGCATTCATCCCGCCATTTTTGAAGAACAGCAAAAGCTGATCGAAATGCAGGAAAAGGTCGGCATTCCGCTCAAGGAACTCAAGGACATCAACCGTCAGATGTCCACGGGCGAAGCCAAGATGCGCCGCGCCAAGCGCGAAATGACCGAAGCCAACCTGCGTCTGGTCATCTCCATCGCCAAAAAGTACACCAACCGTGGTCTGCAATTCCTCGATCTCATCCAGGAAGGCAACATCGGCCTGATGAAAGCCGTGGACAAATTTGAATACCGTCGTGGTTACAAGTTTTCCACCTATGCCACCTGGTGGATTCGTCAGGCCATCACCCGCTCCATTGCCGACCAGGCGCGCACCATCCGCATCCCGGTGCACATGATCGAAACCATCAACAAGATGAATCGCATCAGTCGGCAGATCCTCCAGGAAACCGGACAGGAACCCGATCCGGCCACCCTGGCCGAGAAGATGGAGATGCCCGAAGAGAAGATCCGCAAGATCATGAAAATCTCCAAGGAGCCGATCTCGATGGAAACCCCCATCGGCGACGACGACGACTCCCATCTTGGAGACTTCATCGAGGACACCGCCACGCTCGCCCCGGCCGAGGCTGCCACCTATGCCGGATTGCGCGACGCCACCGCTGAAGTGCTCGACTCGCTCACTGCGCGTGAAGCCAAGGTCTTGCGCATGCGTTTCGGCATCGAAATGAACACCGACCACACGCTTGAAGAAGTCGGCAGACAGTTCGACGTCACCCGCGAGCGCATCCGTCAGATCGAAGCCAAGGCGCTGCGCAAGCTGCGTCACCCGAGCCGCTCCGAGAAGCTGCGCAGCTTCCTCGACAGCGATGCCTGAAACCAGGGGCCTCTAGCTCATGCCTGGTTAGAGCAGCGGACTCATAATCCGTTGGTGCTGGGTTCGACTCCCAGGGGGCCCACCAAAAAAATCAAAGGGTTGCGGAAACGCAACCCTTTTGTTTTGGTGCGGTCTTTGTTCATTCAATTGCATATTCAGCCTGAGGGTGGGGGCAACAGACGAGAAAGTACACAACTCAAAACCGCTCTAACGCGCCCGCCGGTCAGGGTGGCGGTACGCCCAAGCTGCTCCTCGCCTTCCTTCAGGCCCGCGTCTTCCGTGGCCTTGCGGCGGCGCATGTAGCGTTGCAACTGCTCGAAGGCATCAGCCATCGGGTTGGCGCGCAGGCACGCCGCCGCCCTGGTCGATCACCGTCCAGCCCAATGTGGCGAGCTGATCCAGGCATGGGCATTCGACTTCGGTGTATTCGCTCATGGCATCGCACCCAACGCAGCCACGCCCCGCGCCACCGCTTGAGCCGCGCGAATCAGAGCCTCCACCAGAGCCTCATCCACGTCCAGATCGCCCTCGTACTCGGCCAGATTGCGCTTGCGGTGCGCCTGATCCAGCACGCGGCACTGCACGGCGTCCAGATTTAGCGTGTGGGTCAGGCACTGGAAGACCTGATAACGGTTCTCGGAGCGATAGCCATGCCAGCGCAAGGCGGCCAATGAAAGCGCGTGTGCGGCGTTGTAGGCCAGATCGAAACGGCTTTCCAGACTCAGCGCCACATTCGCCGCATCGGTCAGGCGTAGCTGTCCAGAGCGGATCAGGCCATCCAGTTCCGCCTGCGCTGGCGGCTCCGCTTTCAACTGGCCGATGCGAACCAGGTTATCCAACGGGAGCAAGGGCGTCTCCGATCAAGGTGATGGTTTTGCCTGCCAGTAGCTTGGTCAGGAAAGGGTTGCGCTCGACCCGTCGCTTCTCGAACTCGGCCAGTGTGTACAGCGTGGGGTTGATGGTGCGGCCAAGCTGCCGTTCGGCCAGCGCCAGGGCGGCATACACCTGCTCCAACGTCAGGGTGTCGGACACCAGCAGCAGATCGAAATCGCTGTGCGCCGTATCGCTGCGTCTGGCCACTGAACCGTACAGCAAGGCCAGATGCAGCGCATCGGTCAACGGCAGCAAGGCCCGACGCAGCATATCGGCTGGCCCCAGCATCTTGGCCGCAATGCCGCACAGTTCGGCAAAGATCGGCGCGTCCGCATTTGCCCGATAGTGTTTTTGATTGCCCAGCACGGTCTGCACGATCAGCCCGCTGGCCTGCAAGCGCGCCAGTTCGCGCTGCACCGCGCCGCTGCCGCTGCCGGTCAGGGCGATGAGCTCCTTGGTGAAGAAGCTGCGCTCCGGTTGGCCGAACAAGAGCGCCAACACACGTTGCTGGGTGTTGGTAAACAACGCATCGGCCACGCTGGTGCGTGTGGGTGCGGTAGAGCGCGACTTGTGCGCCGGGGCGGAGGTGGAGGCGTTGGTGCCCATTTCAGGCAATTAGATACCTGAAATGGGCAACTTGGCAAGCGGTTTGTTGACGCCGTTGGACGTTGCTGCTTCCGGTGTGTCTGTTTACAACACCGGCACTTTGCCGGTGAGGAGGTCGGCCGAGTTTTTGCTTTGCCAGTTTAGACGCTTCAATCTTGAGGGTCTTAACGGGCATGAGTTTACGCGGTTTAAGTGCGTTGTTTTTGGTACAGGTGCAACATATGCCGGGCCCACCACAAAACAAAACCCCCAAATGGAAACCCATTCGGGGGTTTTGTCAGAAAGCCCTGATCGGGCAATCTTTATTCGGCCGCAGAAACCTCTGGCGCAGCAACCTCTTCCGGACGGTCGAGCAGCTCGATATAGGCCATCGGCGCATTGTCTCCATCGCGGAAGCCGCACTTCAGGATGCGCAGGTAGCCGCCGGGACGACTGGCAAAGCGCGGGCCCAGTTCATCAAAAATCTTGACGACGATTTCGCGGTCGCGCAGGCGATTGAACGCCAGACGACGGTTGGCAACAGTTGCCGTCTTGCCAAGGGTGATCAGGGGCTCGACAACCCGGCGCAATTCCTTCGCCTTGGGCAGAGTCGTCCTGATGACCTCGTGACGCAGCAGCGAGTTGGCCATGTTGCGGAACATGGCTTGACGATGGCTGCTCGTCCGGTTCAGTTTGCGAAGACCACTACGGTGACGCATGTCAAATCCTCTTTTGTATCCGGTATTGGCTCAACCGAGCCTGTCCAGCCCGGCCGGAGGCCAGTTTTCCAGTTTCATTCCCAGCGTCAACCCGCGAGAGGCCAACACTTCCTTGATCTCATTGAGCGACTTGCGACCCAGGTTCGGCGTCTTGAGCAGCTCGGTTTCGGTGCGCTGAATCAGGTCGCCGATGTAGTAGATGTTTTCAGCTTTCAGGCAGTTGGCCGAACGCACCGTCAGTTCGAGATCATCGACCAGACGCAACAGCACCGGATCGACCACGACGTCAGTCTTGACGGGCACATCGACGCGGGTGTCCTTCAAGTCGGCGAATACTGCGAGTTGATCCACCAGCACGCGGGCGGCGTAGCAGACGGCCTCTTCAGGATCGACCGCGCCGTTGGTCTCGATGTCGATGACCAGACGATCGAGGTCGGTGCGCTGTTCGACGCGCGCGCTCTCCACCTGGTAGCTGACACGGCGTACCGGGCTGAACGAGGCATCGAGCAGAATGCGCCCAATGGTTTTGCTCTCGGCGCTGATCGGACGGGCATTGCCCGGCACGTAGCCGCGGCCTTCCTCGACCTTGATCTGCATGTCGAGCTTGCCGCCCGGCGCCAGATGCGCAATCACATGGTCGGGATTGATGACCTCGACATTCTGATTGGTTTCGATGTCGGCAGCCGTCACCGGGCCTTCTCCGCTCTTCGTGAGATGCAGAGTCACTTCACCCCGGTTGTGGAGCTTGAACACCACGCCTTTCAAATTGAGCAGCAGGTCGACGATGTCTTCCCGCATGCCATCCAGGGTCGAATATTCGTGCAATACGCCTTCGATCGACACTTCCGTCGCTGCATGTCCCGGCAGCGTCGAAAGAAGGATGCGGCGTAGCGCGTTTCCAAGAGTATGCCCGAATCCCCGCTCGAACGGCTCCATCGTCACCCTGGCCTGAACCTGGGAGACGCTCTGGACGTCGATGATGCGCGGTTTCAATAGCTCATTGCTTTGCATCAACATTTCCTCAAAACCAGAAGCCCGACTCCCACATTAGCGGGAGTACAGTTCCACGACCAGACTTTCGTTGATCGTCGGCGGCAGTTCGTCACGCACGGGATAAGCCTTGAAAGTGCCCTTGCCTGCCTTGACATCGACTTCTATCCAGGCCGGGAATCCGCGCGATCCGCTGGATTCGAGCGCGGCCTTCACTCGCAGCGAACTGCGCGCGCCTTCAGTGAGTTGAACGACATCACCGGGACGCACCAGATAGGACGGAATATTCACGCGCTTGCCATTGACGAGCACGCCGTTGTGGCGAACCACCTGACGCGCTTCGGCGCGCGAGCCGCCAAAGCCCATGCGATAGGCGACGGCATCCAGACGGCCTTCGAGCAGTTGCAGCAGGTTCTCGCCCGTCTGCCCACGGCGGCGGGCCGCTTCGGCATACACGCGACGGAACTGGCGCTCCAACACGCCGTACAGACGGCGGATTTTCTGCTTTTCACGCAGTTGCTCGCCATAGCCCGAAAGGCGCTGACCGGAACGCTGACCATGCTGGCCGGGCGCGTAGGAACGCTTTTCGATTGTGCATTTGTTGGTGAAACATCTTTCCGCCTTCAGAAACAGCTTTTCGCCTTCGCGGCGGCACTGGCGGCATTTCGGGTCGAGGTTACGAGCCACGTATTACTCCTTGTCGTCAGATGCGCCGCTTCTTCGGCGGACGGCAACCATTGTGCGGGATGGGGGTGATGTCGGTGATGCTGGCGATACGAATACCCAGGGCATTGAGCGCCCGAATGGCAGACTCACGGCCAGGCCCCGGCCCCTTGATGCGCACTTCGAGATTCTTGATGCCGCATTCCTGCGCCACCTTGCCAGCCGCCTCGGCAGCCACCTGGGCAGCAAACGGGGTGCTCTTGCGCGAACCCTTGAAGCCAGCCCCGCCGGAAGTCGCCCACGACAGCGCATTTCCCTGGCGATCGGTGATGGTGATGATAGTGTTGTTGAAGCTGGCATGAACGTGCACGATGCCTTCCGCGACGTTCTTTTTGATCTTCTTGCGAACCTTTGTTGCAGTCTTGGCCATTGATCAGTTCCTGTTATTTCTTGCCAACAACCGCCTTGCGCGGTCCTTTGCGGGTGCGGGCATTCGTGCGGGTACGCTGCCCGCGAACCGGCAGACCACGGCGATGACGGACGCCGCGGTAGCAGCCCAGATCCATCAGGCGCTTGACGCTCATGGTGACCTCGCGGCGCAAATCGCCCTCGACCATGAAACGGCCCACTTCTTCGCGAAGCTTTTCCATGTCCGCTTCGGTGAGGTCCTTGACCTTGACCGAACGTGCAACGCCGGCAGCATCACAGATCTTCTGGGCGCGCGAGCGACCAATCCCATAGATGGCGGTGAGCGCAATCTCGGCATGCTTGTGATTGGGAATATTGACCCCGGCAATACGAGCCATCCGTGTACCTCGTTAAACCATTAAAACGTGAAACGTTGAAGTATAATCCATAATTCAGCCAGACGCAAGGCATCAACCCTGACGCTGTTTATGGCGCGGATCGGTACAAATGACCCTGACCACGCCCTTGCGGCGGATGATCTTGCAATGACGGCAAAGCCGCTTGACGGAAGCCTGAACTCTCATGATTGCTTGCTCCTGTTTTCTGAGTTCTTTCGTCACTTCGTCCGGAATACGATCCGGCCCTTGGTGAGGTCGTAGGGAGTCAACTGGACGGTCACCTTGTCGCCCGGAAGAATGCGGATATAGTGCATGCGCATCTTGCCGGAAATGTGCCCAAGCACCATGTGACCATTTTCGAGTTTGACCCGAAACATTGCGTTGGGAAGGTTTTCCGTCACCTCCCCTTGCATCTCGATTACGTCTTCCTTCGCCATCGTTATCGAACCGGGAAGCCCGCCCCCTTGAAATCCGCCTTCTTCAGCAGACTTTCATACTGGTGTGACAGCACGTAATTCTGCACCTGATCCTTGAAGTCGAGCGCCACCACCACCACGATCAGGAGTGAAGTGCCGCCGAAATAAAATGGCACCTTCCAGTTCAGAATCAGAAACTCGGGCAGTAGACAGACCAGCGTGATGTAGGCCGCGCCAGCCAGGGTGAGCCGCAACAGGACCTTGTCGATGTAGCGCGCCGTTTGTTCGCCCGGACGGATGCCCGGCACGAAGGCGCCGCTCTTCTTGAGGTTGTCTGCGGTATCGCGTGGATTGAACACGAGCGCGGTGTAAAAGAAACAGAAAAAGACGATTGCCAGGGCATACAGGATCACGTAGACCGGCTGCCCGGGCGAGAGCAGCGAGAAGGCGTCGCGCAGCCACGACAGATTGTCCGAACGGCCAAAAAACTGCCCGGCTGATCCCAGGAAGAGAATGATGCTCGAAGCAAAAATCGGCGGAATGACCCCGGACATGTTGAGCTTGAGCGGCAAATGCGAACTTTGTCCGCCATAGATCTTGTTGCCGACCTGGCGCTTGGCGTAGTTCACCAGAATCTTGCGCTGCCCGCGTTCGACGAAAACGACAAAACCCGTCACCAGCACCACCAGTGCACAGATGAAGAGCGCGGCCAGCGGATGCATGGCCTGCTCGCTCACCAGCGCGGACAGGCCGCCAATGGCATTGGGCAAGCCCGCGACGATGCCGGAGAAAATGATGAGCGAAATGCCGTTGCCCAGCCCGCGCTCGGTGATCTGTTCGCCGAGCCACATCAGGAACATCGTGCCGGTGATGAGCGTGGCGACCGTCACGAAACGAAACACGATGCCCGGCTCGAGCGCCGCGCCCTGGCTTTCCAGGCCGATCGCCACAGCCAACCCTTGAACGAAGGCCAGAAGCACGGTTCCGTAGCGCGTGTATTGCGTGATCTTGCGCCGTCCGGCCTCGCCTTCCTTCTTGATCGCTTCAAGCTGCGGAACCGCTACGGCCAGCAACTGCATGATGATCGAGGCCGAGATGTACGGCATGATCCCCAGGGTAAAAATCGTGAGGCGCGACAACGCCCCCCCGGAGAACAGGTTGAACATCCCGATGAGACCGCCGCTATGCTGGTCGAAGACCGCTTTCAGGGTTTCCTGATTGATTCCGGGCACGGGCAGG
>Ga0209628_10003717_pt1 | contig 10800 bp, 8 predicted proteins | sample TergutCu122P4_FD_187285 | JGI IMG/M metagenome (GOLD analysis project Ga0209628, IMG submission 187285) | Cubitermes ugandensis P4 segment gut microbial communities from Kakamega Forest, Kenya - Cu122 P4 (SPAdes) (version 2) | ecosystem: Host-associated > Arthropoda: Insects > Digestive system >...
AGTACGTTGTCAAGACTTATGACACTTATGCATTCATGTCTATATAGCGTATCCTTTGGACCTAACTTAAGTATTTACAAACAGTAAATGACACAGGAACCCTTTAGTATTGATTCAATGTTGAGACATTGTGCAGAAAATAGACAGAGAACGCTATCAGCATTGCCAAACGTAGGTCTGCGTAGCGTTTCAAATATCGCACGTTAGCTGGATCGGCAGTACTGGGAACTCGACATATTTGCAAAGTTAGTACGCTAAAGGTTAATCAGCTTAAGCTTGTTGTACGATCTCGCCATTAAGGATCATATACAATTAAGTTTTTCCATGTTCATGAATTTTTCTTTCAACAAATCTTGACAGATTCTAAATCAAGGTCCATGTTTTTAATTTAGACTTCTAATGTTGTTATGTGGTTAATACTGTGCTATTTTTCTTTTGCATAAAATATGGAAGACATTACCTATACATGTAAATACTACTAAGGCCAGGTCATTACGTGATTGCAATTTCATTTCACTGGTGCCTTTATTATAGGGAATAGAATCTTTTAGAGGTGGTATTGCTGAAGGTTCAAGTCTTCTGGGATCCTCATCATCTTTTAGTTTTTGACTTTGACATTTTGACATAGTGATTACTGTTTTATATTAAAGTTCAGTGTGTGGTTCTTCTTACATTTTCAGAATGAGCAGGCTTCTTTGCGCAAGAGGCGGGTGGGAGGGTCTCTGTCCCTGTCAGAGAATGAACTGGAGTCGGAAAATGAATACATTGCACAATCATAGCAGAAACAACTCTAGTTGATATATAATAACTGTGTTTGTCATGATGAGCTTGTTTATATAAAATGTGTATATTGGTAAGTTGTAACATCATTGAAACAGGTGTCATGTTGTACATATTTGTTATAGGGTAATATTTTCTGTTTGGTTTAAACATTTTTGTGGAAAACATTACCTCAATGTTTTAAGTTTCTTTTTTTTTCAGTGCGTCTGCAATGTGCCTGTGAGTACATACAGTTTGTGTATTAACCTTTACAGGACGAAAGTTACAGTTGCTGTAACGCAGGTAAGGGTTAAATGCCTAAAAAACTCCGGCCGACAGTGGACTTTATGGCATTTAAATGCCGTACGCTAAGGGTTAATATGTTATATGCACAACACTTCTTAATCTTTTCCTTAATTATTGCGTTGCTACACATTTGACCACCGAGTGTGGCCATCATCAGGCAGTTCTAAAAAACAGAATGTTTGGCGTTATGCACATACATTCACATATTTACTGGATATTATCTTTTGAGAATTGCCTGATAGCCACTCAGAGAATCTGAAACATGCAGCAATGCAGTACTTGAGTAAAAAATAAATAAGGAATTGTCATGCAGATAGCATACTTATTTATGAATTGTATGTAATTCAGAGCAGTGCACTGCTTTTTCAATACAGAAGTTAGGGTATGTACTATATATATTCAATATCAGCTTTATGTGAAAGTACAAAATAGTGACAAAATAACTCATTTATAAGTGGAATGCATAGCCATTCTGGAACATTTCCAGTCGTACATGGTGCAGTATTTGGATTATGTGCCTATCTTCATCCCATAATGCTGTGAGCAAAACTGTATCAGAACATTATTGAATTATTTTGTTTAGTTCCTGTTGTGATGTTAGTTCTAAACAAAATGTTCCACAGAATACTCATCATTTCGTCAATAACGCAACAGAAATGAAATGAAGAAATATTTTTGATGTACCTGACACTGATTATGAACCATTTCCACATAACTTCTTGCCATTTTTGTTCTGCACAAGAAACTTAAAATTATTGCCATTCTTTGGAAAGAAAGATATATTGTTGTTTTCATTTGACTTTAATTAAAGTTTGCCATATAGAACACAGGGTCAGTTTTATTACATAGCATCAAAATGACCTTTCACCTTTTTTTCTCATATACACATGGTATATGCTATGCCATAAAAGATGCAGTGTCACCCCACACAGTCCTGAAAAGGATTACTCTGGCTGTGTCTGTAGAAGCTTTACCATGCAGTATATATTGATTTCATTTAAACGGTTTTGAAATGGACACCATCTTGAACATTAGGAATCAGCAGCAGAGCTATATGAAAACCCTAACATAATGAACAAACTCAGAACTGACTAACTGAATGGCTATTGTTTGTGGAGAATATGTGCAGCCTATATCTGGATAATGACACTGTGTAGATGTGCTGACATTTTGAGAGGCTTGAAGTAGGAGACAGTCTTGAATCAAGAAAGTTCGATAATCAGGTTGGCATGCTAAAGTGGTCACAAATAGGCAGTGGTGATTAAATTTCCAATGATATTTATGATGTCATAATATATGAATATATGAGGGTCAATGCTTAAGTCATGACAGGTGTTCCTTTCGGGCAAAAATGTGGCCATGCAGCATGAGTATGTATGTTGGAGAGCATGCGGCACATACTTGTAAATGTTAGTATCAGATGGGAGTGTAGGAGTGCACACACATTTCATGTGCAGACATCCTTATATTGGCAACATTTGGAAATTGAATTCCCTGAGGTGAACATGTGAAAGCAGCAGTTGTCCAGAGTAGAAATGCACAGCAGAGCTATGTGAAGCACTGGGTGATTGTGCTTTTCAGGATCAGACAGTTGCAGGGCAGATACATGTATTCATACGAGGAAGAGTGTAAATTGCTGACATGTATCACAGTAGACATTTGATCTCCACTGATACTTCAATGGCTGTAATGGAACAGTGCATAGATAAAGACAGAGGCTGGAGTGTGACCAATCGTACACAGTTTTGGGTCTACAGTGCTCTGAATTTCACGACAGGACCTACATTTGTGAAAGATTACTTCAAAGTGGGTGCCACATCACTTAAATCAGGTAGTGAAACAGTGAACACAGTACGATCATTTATCAATCTGGAATCATGAAGGGGATAGCACATTAAATTGGCTAATTGCAATCAATGAAATATGGGCCAGGACCTATAAATTGGAATTCAATTGAGAATCCTCCAAAGGGCATCATCCATGTTCAGTGTGTAAACATAGGGTTTGACAGACTCCATCACCCATGACATCCAAGATGTTCTTGTGTGTCAGCACCGTAGATACTGTTATTTAGGTGGTAAGGATGGGGATGCAAGTAAAGTAGAAAGTGACGGCATATTGCCAGTGAAGTGCACTGAACACAAAGCACAACATAGCAGAGGTGCACAATGCAGCCAATCAAATGCTGGTCATATTGCTAACTGAAAGCAGTGATGAGAGGACCTAATGGCCTTCACTGTTGTGGGATGTTATGCCTTGTAAGATGGCGGTTGATTACCAACATTTTAGAACACCTGTTAGCTCCATCTTCAAGGGTCAAGCAGTTTGACTGTGGTCCTATCCTGAAGGGTCTCGAAATGTTGGGTACGAACCATCCTATGCCACATAACATCCTAGAAGATAAAAGGCCTCAACTACACCGTGGCAGAAGACTGAAATCTAACGTGAGATTGCATTTTACAGAAAGAATGCAATAACTACTTACAGCAAGAGAAATTGAAGGAAAGGAATGTCACTGGAAATGAAAATTACTGATAACTTCTTGATACATGCAGCCAGTGTAAACCTGTAACATGTACTTCCACCCTTGGGCCATGAGTAAGAGACCCTTTTATGTTTAACAGTGCATCATCTTAAAGAGGATGAAATAGATATGATATCCATTTCAAATTACAACTGAGGAGCAAAATTTTTGCAGACAAGTATTAAAAATGGTGGTGTATTTATCTTCCTTCATGAATCCCTAAAATTCATGAATATTAATTTACATAATAGCTGTAAAGAGCAGGACATTCAGATATGTGCTGCTAAACTAAACCTAACAAACTTTAATATTGTTATAATATCTATTTACAGATCTCCTTCAGGAAATTTCAGTTATTTTTTAAAAAAGTATTAGACTCTACTTTGAACCTACTACACAATAATAAAATTGAAGTTATTATATGTGAGGATATAAACATTAATTATCTTGAAAATTGTACCCAAAAACAAAAATTAGATTCAATGTCAGCAACTTATAATTTAATAGGCACTGTCCACTTCCCTACCAGAACTACAAATGGATCTATTTCAGCAATAGACAGTCTATTTATTTATAAAACAAGAAATTATACTATAAGTACGTTTTTTAACGGCTGACCCTGATTAATATATTTTTTATGGAAATGAGTAGTCTGTGAAATGAAATACTTAAGAAATATTAATAGTACCACTATAACATTTCCAACTAAAATTAAGTTACGAAACTTGGGACACCATATTTGAAGGACATGATGTATATACATGTAAATGTATTATATTCGACAATTTTCTGAACACCTATCTAACAATTTTCTATTCTAGCTTTTTTAAGAAAAACCACATTTAATTACAAGTAGAACCCTTGGATAACAATAGGAAGAAGGATGTCATGTAATAAGAAAAGGGAGCTTTACCTGAAATACAGAGTGAGTAATGACAGTAACCTTAATTTGTATTATAAATGATATGGTAAGGTATTATGTAAAGTTATCAAAGCTGCAAAAAAAACTACACTATAATGCAATGATATTGAACTCTAAAAATAAATTGGAAACTATGTGGAAAATTATTAAAACAGAAACAAGTAAAACAAATAAATTGGGGGTTCAGTTACTGAAAATGAATAATAACACAGTAACAGATAACCACGTTATGATTGCTAACACTTTGAACAAATACCTCATATCAGTAGCAGACTCAGACATCAACAATGTTAAGAGTGGTAATAATGATCATGAAAACAATACTGATCATATAAAATATTTATTTAATAGCATCAGTCATCCATTCCCAAATATCCAATGGTTTTATACCTCAACTGGTGAAATAGAAAACATCATTAAATACCTAAAAACTATAAACTCTTGTGGTTATGATGAAATCCCTATTAAAGTCCTAAAAATTAGTGAAGACATAAGTACATTTTTTCTCCTTCACTTCTCATACTGTCATTTTCTTTCTTCTGCAGTTAATTTCATCTTTACCCTGTGTATCTTTACTTTCATATATTATCTTCTCCTTTTTCTTCCACTACAGTATGTTCCTATAGTGAACCATCAGTTTTTTATTCCATTCCTTGGTTCATACACATTTCCTTCCATTTTTATTTTGGATAGCATCTATTTTCTTGTTTTGATTTATTCTTGCTTTCCTTTCTGTGTGTTGTCACACCTAAACGGTTTGATTTGCCCTTAATTCTCATGTGCCCTGTGTCTTTTATTTAATTTTGTTCCTGTGTACTTCATTTTCTTAGTTCTTGCCCTATGTTGTAACCTCCAGTACTGTTTTTCATCATTTCTTATGTATGCCCTTTTTTGCATGCTTCACAGCTTCTGAGTGTCAGGTTCTTCAGTTGTTATATTTCTTCAATTTCCTAGCATGTTTGAACATAGACCACTCTTGCGTGTAGTCATGCCGTAGGTGACGGAAATTTGGCAAGGCAATTTTTTATGGTCTAAAGTTGATTGCCAGCGCCATCTATTGGGGATATTCAGTACTATGTAGTGGCGCCATCTCTTTATTGCTTTGCGTACTAAATGGCGGAGCCATCTTTTGCGGTTTTCTGGAACTTCAAATCACCAAAACTGAATGCCTCTGCCATCTATTGAGAGTTTTTGGAACTAAAGCTTTCGACTAAATTCTTTGATTCCATCTTCAGGAAAAATTTTAAATCTCATTCGACAACAATTTTAGTCCAAACTCTAAATCAGAAAAATTTCCTGAAGATGGAAAAAAAAATTTTGTCGAAAGCTTTAGTTCTGAGAATCGTCAATAGATGGCTTGGGCATGCACTTTTGACATTTCATAATTCCAAACTAAAAGTGTAGATGTCACTATACTCCAGTACTGGCAACTTCTAGTTCAAGACAACTCCAATAGATGGCAACTCTCTCTTATATCACTGTAACTACTTGCCCTGATTTTTTATTCTGCATGTAATATTTAGAATTTTGATCAGAAATGCATGCAGTGCACTTAGACTACACTATGTCCAATATGTGACAAATTACCCAAATATATCATTTGAAAAGTGTGCTAAATTGTTAGTGCAAAATTGTAAACAAAAGACCAAAACATTAAGATAGAATACTGGTATGAAAGGTTAGACTTCAGGAAATTGCGAGAAGAAATAGAAGAAGATTAAGGACATATGTGTTAGATGAAGGTCACACACATGAAGGAACAATTTGAAACTAGGAAATAAGTGAAATAATGAGTAAATGCAGAGAACAAAATGAAAACATAAGGAAAGTATGCATATTAGAGAAGGCTGCAAGATAAAATTAATGGAAATGGAAGGTGCAAATAAAAACAGCTTGTGAAGTAAAGACAGGAAGGGAAAGACAGGCCTTAAGGCAGAGTGGATTCAGTGGAAGAAAAAAATGACCACCAACAGATTGTGTACTTTATTTGACCATTTTCACATATGAGGCAGATGTTGACAGCATACTGTCTCAAAATACAAAACAAGCCCCCTTCAGTCACACTATAAGCAAGGTGAAGATGTATACAGAAGGTGGAATGAGTGGAAAATGAAGGACAGAAAATCAGGAAGGACAAACAGAAGACTGAAAAAATGTAACATGAATGAGGCAAAGAATGGAGATGATTAAGCAACAAGAAATTTGGAATGCAATATAGTATGTGGAATACAAATGATGGACACAAGGACAGTAAACAACGGTTCAACAAAAATAAAGGAGACTGGTACAACCTAGCAAGGATTAAAAATGAGATATGAATGAAACATGCAATGTAGGTAGTGGAGAAACACAGAATATGGCAAGATTGATAACAGGAATTCACAACCTACAGACCATATAAGGAAGTAAAGTGAAACAGCCCAGGAAGGGGAACCATTCAGGAACAAATGAAATGAGAATGGAAGACAGTATCTCTAATTAAGAAAAGAGATGGTGACATTAACACAGCAACATTTGAACACACTTGCTATCCAATGGCCACTGTAAGGCCCCACATAAGTAAAATGTGAAGCTGACCACTTACCTTGTCAGGTCATAGCACTGTGCCTGGGGTGGGGGGAATTCTAAGGAAAAAGAACTGAAATACACATGCCAATCTTCTTATTTCCATCTGTTGGCACAAATAAGTGACCACACTGGTGAATTAAAAGTTGACACCGCCTACGTGATGTTGAACCCTATGACATTTGAGGTCCATTCAGTTAAATTTAGGAAGAAGAAAAAAAAAGTATCATCATAGTTGTTAAGGCCTGAGTACATATACATTCAATATTATTCTGCAAGAAACATGCCCTAGATAAAAGTTACAGGATCCACTGATATTGACATTGCAACTGTTATTTAGTCTGCTGCCATCAGGCTTGTGTCCATTTGATTCACAGCAGGCAGCAGCTAGATGTGTGTATATGACATGCACAGTTTCAGTGGCACCCCATAGTCCACGGCTACTGCTACTGTTTGTAAATGAAACATATGACAGAATTATTTACAGAGATTATGAGCTGGAGTGGCTCAGTTAATAGCAAGTGACCTCAAGGTGGACAGCTGGGTTTTCATTCCCAGTAGCAGTTTGTAGTTTCCTGTTTGCTGCTATCTTCAGACAGTCTCCTCTTCAGTAGGCACATTGCCTTTGGCATGCAGCTGTCACCTCAGTCCATTGCCTAGATTACGAGTGGGTGCAGTTTTGAAAGATCCAATCTTGAAATTTGACACCATGTAGCTACCCTGAAGATTATAGTTGCACAAACCACAGATGCCAGTTAGCTTGGGTGACAGAATTTTGTGATGACACCTAATATTTGTGGGTCCTCAGTATAGAACTTGTTACATGTTACCTGTCTAATACTATGGATTTTGAGGTGACTCCTAGATATTTGGAAAATTTGCTGGCCTTTCCTAAGGATGGAAACAGAGTTCTTCCAAAATATCATAAATCCACCAATCCACATGGCATCATATCACTGAAGACTGGATTCTTCACCAGCACTGCTGTGAGAATCTCAGACGTAAAGTCATTTCTCCCATGTGTCCATGTCTTCACTGTTTGGTACTCTGGCAAAGAGACAGTTTTCATGTTTTATTTTGGTGTTGCAGGAATATGTTTAATGTGCCTCAGTTAACACAGTGCCTCCATCTAGAGAAACTCTTTGAGGGAGGCAGTCAGATACTGTGAAATGCTGAACATGGCCACAACTTGATGAGGGGCAAGAGAACACATGAAGACATGAGTCACATTTGATGTCAAGTGGATGTTTATGTGGTTTATGAAATGGGACCAGTTACTTGAATGAAATTTTGGCTTCAGAATGTAATTAGTGTGAATAGCACCCTGATGTGTACCAGGTTGGTCATAAATTTTAATATCCTGTGGAACAAATCACATGGCCATGGTGTGAGGTAGCTAAATCTTCGCCAGTCACATTTGATGTCAAGTGGATGTTTATGTGGTTTATGAAATGGGACCAGTTACTTGAATGAAATTTTGGCTTCAGAATGTAATTAGTGTGAATGCACCCTGATGTGTACCAGGTTGGTCATAAATTTTAATATCCTGTGGAACAAATCACATGGCCATGGTGTGAGGTAGCTAAATCTTCGCCAGCTTTACTGATTGAGAATCTGACCTCATTTCCCACACACGACTCCTCAACTTCTGCGCATTTCATATGCCTGGAATCACAATAAGACTGTCAAGGATTTTGCAGTTACGCACATATGGTAACAAACCTCCATCCTGCAAGCGCAATCACAGATAACAGGCTCTTCGAAACAAGCGCTCTATACATACTCTCTCCATTAAACCGTTAATTGTTATGTAATGGAATGTATCTCGTGCTGTTAAGTCCGTGCACGACACTTCACCACGGACGACAGCCATGAAATTTTTTGCTGCATAAATATACCAAATCAGACTGGCCAAATTTGGATCCAGTCATAGCAGCTGGTACATGCAACAGTCACATCCACAAAGCAACAAGAATGCGTTGCCCTGCTCAGGCTAAACTACTGTACCAAATACAATGAAATTCAATAAATGTGATTCTTTAAAAGTTTGTGATCTGTGCTGGAGGTGGTCATCTACACCATCGGAAACCTGTCCTGTTCAAAGTACCGTATGTTTTGTAGTACTGTTTTATATAACTCATTCTCCTGCTGACATTTTATGCACTGGCTTAATACCGGTTACTAATTTTCTTAGAACACAACTGATGGCAGGGCAGTTCCTTACATGCAACCCCAGACTGCAGATGACACTAATTTCTCTGATTCTTTTGCTTGTATTCAAAAACAAGATGGTCATTTATTTTTTAATTCATATCAGTATCAAAATTTATACACCCATAAAATTACATATTGTAATCACGAAGTAAAAAAGTCCACAATCAGATTCAAATTTGTCTTCTGGTTTGTTCCTTGTGCTTGAACTTTTATGAAATGCATGACACAACAATCAGTGCTTACTTCTACATACCGTTTCAACCACAACAGTCTCTCCAGTGCTATTAGATTCCTGCACTTGCACAGACTTCAGACCTTGACAGACAACCCCTTTACAAAATATGATACAGTCTAAATGTGAACTACTGGAACTGCCCAAAATCAGTTTGCAGAAACTACAGTGTTTCCTGCAAAAGAATTTCTTAAACAGACATGTGAGAAATAATACGTTCAAGGGAAAAGTTCCTGTATGTAAGAAATGTGGCATGTATGGGTAGCAATCCATATATGCCTGTATGTACTGTATGACTGTTACTGCGTTTTTCACAAAACTCAGGGGACTCAACAACTCCTACACTGAATTTCACGAAAACCCAACAAATGTTTTAGTCCAGGTGTGCAAAAATTTTCCATAAATTTGGGAGGCACCTCAAAATTCTAGGTGCCAGAAGGGTGACACAGAGCAAGTCCTTACTGAGGAACCACAAATACAGGCGCCATCATTGAAAATTTAGTTGCCATGGTGACCTGCGCCTGGTACTTGTGCACCCCTGGTTTAGTCACTAGTATTAATTCATGAACAGGCTGACATCTGTGACATCGAGACAAGATAATCTTTTCCACTTTATAAATAATGCCTAAAGATGAATAATAACAATTCAAGAACCACAAACAACTTATGGTTCACACACAAGTGATGAAGTGGTTCATACTATTTGCAACGCTAGACATATAAATGCACACATCGAGCCATCCCAATACATTGAAAAAACTCATGGTTGCTATCTTATTATAAAAAACTACAATTTACATGGGGCCAGGGGTGGCGAAGTGGTTAAGGCACTGTGCTACTAGTCGGATGGTCCCGGGATCAATTCCCGGTGGACTCAGCCCCTAGTGAAAATGAATACCAGGAACATTTCCTGGGGGTAAAGGCGGCCGGTGCATGAGGCTGACCACCTCACCACCTTCATGTGCCGAATGTCATGAAATCTGGGAGCCTAAACCTCCTGGAACCCTCTGGGCCACACCGGGCCTGTTACGGGACTCCTTTACCTTTACCTTACAATTTATACTGACGATACAATAGATATCCATCGTTAAAAATAAGGAGACACGGAACAATTATAAATATGATCTACAATCACCACCCACTGTTCAGCATATTATTATTATTATTGGTATTCAGCCCTTGGGCCGGTCTGGGCAGATACCAGAGCTCAGTCAGGCGACTGGTATGGCTCTGGTACGCTGCATCCTGGGCAAGTTCTTAGGGGTAGCTTGCCATTGC
>Ga0209628_10003718_pt1 | contig 10798 bp, 9 predicted proteins | sample TergutCu122P4_FD_187285 | JGI IMG/M metagenome (GOLD analysis project Ga0209628, IMG submission 187285) | Cubitermes ugandensis P4 segment gut microbial communities from Kakamega Forest, Kenya - Cu122 P4 (SPAdes) (version 2) | ecosystem: Host-associated > Arthropoda: Insects > Digestive system >...
ATCCATCCCGAGTTCGAGGTTCGGGATTATGGCATGGTTTTAATTAAGGAAACAGTATTGACCCTAGCCCTCCCCCGCAAGCAGGGGAGGGAACAAAGCTCCTTCCCCCGCCTGCGGGGGAAGGTTGGGATGGGGGGAGCAGCGCCAGATTGTGTAAGCATTTGAACCGAACTCGCTCTAATTGCCGGATCAATTGCACGCGCGCGCGGGATTTCCTGTATGTTTCCGGCGCCGCTCCGGCGTCGGAGTTTTTGGCGGATTTGACGAGATAGAGAGATACCCGACGAGGCCATGACCATGAATCCAAATAGCCTAAAGCGCGCCGGTCGCGCAAATGCTGACCGCATGCCCATCCAATCCGTTACCTTCGATCTCGACGGCACACTGCTCGATACCGTCGCCGATCTGGCCGAGGCTTGCCGGCGCATGCTGGCCGAACTGGGCGAGCCGCCGCGCAGCGAGGAAGAAGTGCGGCATTTCGTCGGCCAGGGCATCGCGATGCTGGTCGAGCGCTGCCTGACCCGCGACCAGAAACCAGAGCCGGAGCGCCTGGCCGCTGCCGTCGCCGTTTTCCAGCGACACTACGCCGAGGTCAACGGCCAGCAGACGCGCCTCTACCCCGGCGTGCGCGAAGGTCTGGCCGCCTGGCGGGCGAGTGGCCTGCCGCTGGGCGTGGTGACCAACAAGGCGGCGCGCTTCACCGAGCCGCTGCTTGCCCACATGGGGCTGGCCGATTACTTCGCCGTCGTCGTCTCCGGCGATACTGCGGCGCACAAGAAGCCGCACCCGGAGCCGATCCTTTACGCCTGCCGCCACTTTGGCGTCGCGCCGCAGCACAATCTGCACATCGGCGACTCGAAACACGACATCGCGGCGGCCCGCGCCGCCGGTTGCACCGCCTTCTGCGTTCCCTACGGCTACAACGAGGGCGAGCCGGTGGACAGCGCCGATTGCGATGCGCTAGTATCCGACCTGCTTGCCGCTTACCGGCTGGCTTTTACTCAAGACCTCAAAGACAAATGACGACTTCGCGACTGTGGAATACATGGCAAGGCTGGCGCCGCTGGCGTCCTTGATCCTTGTTTGCGCGCCGCTTTGGCGCATTGCTTTTTCCACAGTCACACCGTCATTTTGAGGCTTCTCCATGAACGAAACCGAATTCAGCGCGCTTGCCGCGCAGGGCTATAACCGTATTCCCGTCACGCTGGAAACGTTTGCCGATCTCGATACGGCGCTTTCCGTCTATCTCAAACTCACCAGCGATCTGAACAGCGGCCGCTATTCTTTTTTGCTGGAATCCGTCGTCGGCGGCGAGCGTTTCGGGCGTTACAGCTTCATCGGATTGCCCGCAAGCACTTTTCTCCGCGCCAGCGGCTTCGGTGCGCAAGCCGTGACCGAAGTGGTGACCGACGGCAAAGTCGTGGAAACACTCCACGGTAATCCGCTCGATGCCATCGAAGCCTACCAGCAGCGTTTCAAGGTTGCTCTGCCCCCCAACCTGCCTCGTTTTTGCGGCGGACTGGCGGGATATTTCGGCTATGACGCGGTTCGCCATATCGAGGAAAAACTCGAAAGCACCTGCCCGCCGGACGCCCTGGGCTGCCCTGACATTTTGTTGTTGCAGTGCGATGAACTCGTCGTCATTGACAATCTTTCCGGCAAACTTCATCTGATTGTTTATGCTGACCCGGCCCGGCCCGATGCTTACGTAAACATCATGCGTCGCCTGCGCTGCCTGCACGAGCAGCTCAAGCAGCCGGTCAACGCGCCGTCAGCCCCTCCTTCGGCAAGCCATCCGCCAGAGCGCAGCTTTGCCAAGGCGGATTATCTGGCAGCCGTCGAACGCGCCAAGGAGTTGATCTTCGCAGGCGATTTCATGCAGGTGCAAGTCGGCCAGCGCATCAGCAAGCGCTATACCGAATCCCCGTTATCGCTCTATCGCGCCTTGCGTTCGCTGAATCCGTCGCCCTACATGTATTTCTACGACTTTGGCGATTTTCACGTCGTTGGCGCTTCGCCCGAAATTCTCGTGCGTCAGGAACATACCGCCGACGGCGAACAAAAAATCACCATCCGCCCGCTGGCCGGCACCCGTCCGCGCGGCGCCACGCCGGAGCTTGACCGGGCAGCGGAAAGCGAACTCATCAACGATCCCAAGGAGCGCGCCGAGCATGTCATGCTGATCGACCTCGCGCGCAACGACATCGGGCGCATTGCCAAAACCGGCACGGTAAAGGTCACCGAGGCTTTCGTCATTGAACGCTACAGCCACGTCATGCACATCGTCAGCAATGTCGAAGGCATTTTGCAGGGTGGCATGACAGCCATCGATGTACTCAAGGCGACTTTCCCCGCCGGTACGCTGACCGGCGCGCCCAAGGTGCATGCGATGGAGCTTATCGACCAGCTTGAACCGACCAAGCGCGGCATTTACGGCGGCGCCTGCGGCTATATCAGCTACGCGGGCGCGATGGACGTGGCGATTGCGATTCGCACCGGCATCATCAAAGACCAGATGTTGCATGTACAGGCTGCGGCGGGCGTGGTTGCCGACTCCGTTCCCGAACTCGAATGGCAAGAAACCGAGGCCAAGGCGCGCGCGCTGCTGCGCGCCGCCGAACTGGCCGAACAGGGCCTGGATACGCGGATCGACTGAGGGCCGGAACATGCTTCTGATGATCGATAACTACGACAGCTTCACCTACAACATCGTCCAGTATCTCGGCGAACTCGGGCAGGAGGTTCGGGTTTTTCGCAACGACGCCATCACGCTGGCCGAGATCGCTCGCTTGCAGCCGGATTATCTGGTCATTTCGCCCGGCCCTTGCACGCCGGCGCAGGCTGGCGTTTCGCTTGCCGCGATCCGTGAATTCGCCGGCAAGATTCCGCTCCTGGGCGTTTGTCTCGGCCATCAGGCCATCGGCGAGGCTTTCGGCGGTCGCGTCGTTCATGCCAAACAATTGATGCATGGCAAGGTGTCGCCGGTCGAGCATCGGGATGTCGGCGTTTTTCGCGGCCTGCCCAATCCGCTGACCTGCACCCGTTATCACTCGCTGGCCATTGAGCGCGAGAGTCTGCCGGATTGCCTCGATGTCACCGCGTGGACGGCCGATGGCGAGATCATGGGCGTGCGTCACAAGTCGCTGGCTGTCGAGGGCGTTCAGTTTCATCCCGAATCCATCCTCACCGAGCGCGGCCACGACCTGCTCAGGAATTTTCTTGAGGAGCATCGCCCATGACGCCGCAAGACGCTCTGCAACGGGTCATCGAGCACCGCGAGATTTTTCATGACGAAATGGTGTCGCTGATGCGCCAGATCATGAGCGGCCAGGTGTCGCCGGTGATGATCGCCGCCATCGTCGCCGGTCTGCGCGTCAAGAAGGAAACCATCGGCGAGATTGCCGCCGCGGCCAGCGTCATGCGCGAGCTGGCGACGCCGGTGCGCGTGCCGCATGACAAAAATTTCGTCGACATCGTCGGTACCGGCGGCGATGCCGCGCACAGCTTCAATATCTCCACCGCCTCCGCCTTCGTTGCCGCCGCCGCCGGGGCCAAGGTGGCCAAGCATGGCGGGCGCAGCGTTTCATCGAGTTCCGGCAGCGCCGACGTGCTCGAAGCGCTCGGCGTCAACATCAATCTCGCGCCCGACAAAGTCGCCGCCTGCATCGAGGAAACCGGCATCGGCTTCATGTTCGCGCCCAACCACCATGCGGCGATGAAGCACGTCGCCCCGGTGCGGCGCGAAATGGGCGTGCGCACTATCTTCAACATTCTCGGGCCGCTGACCAATCCGGCCAGCGCGCCGAACACGCTGATGGGCGTTTTCCACCCCGATCTGGTCGGCATCCAGGTGCGCGTGATGCAACGCCTGGGCGCCGAGCGCGTGCTGGTCGTGCATGGCAAGGACAATCTCGATGAAATTTCGCTCGGCGCGGCCACCCTGGTCGGCGAGCTGAAAAATGGCGAAGTCAGCGAGTACGAAATCCACCCCGAGGATTACGGCTTGCAAATGCTGTCGCTCAGGAACCTGTGCGTCGGCAGCGCCGAGGAATCGAAAGCCATGCTGCTCGCCGCCCTCGACAACCGACCGGGGGCCGCCCGCGAGGTGGTCTGCCTGAACGCTGGCGCGGCGCTCTACGTGACCCACCTTGCCGACAGCATCGGCGCTGGCATCGACAAAGCGCGCGAGGCCATCGCCAGCGGCGCGGCCCGCGCCAAACTCGACCAGTTCGTGCGCTGCACGCAGCGTCTGGGGGCGCCATGAGCGACATCCTGTGCCAGATCATCGCCACCAAACGGCGAGAAATCGCCGCCGCGCTGGCCGCCAGGCCGCTCGCCGCGATCGAGGCGGAAGCCGCCGCGCAACCCGCGCCGCGCGATTTCGTCGGAGCCATCCGCGGCAAAATCGCGGCGGGGCAGCCGGCGGTGATTGCCGAGATCAAGAAAGCCAGCCCGTCGAAAGGCGTCATCCGCCCCGATTTCCGCCCCGCCGACATCGCCCGTAATTACGCCGGCCACGGCGCGGCCTGCCTTTCCGTGCTCACCGACCGCGACTACTTTCAGGGCGCGCCGGAATACCTGCAAGCCGCCCGCGCCGCCTGCCCGTTGCCCGTGCTGCGCAAGGATTTCATCGTTGATCGTTATCAAGTCACCGAAGCCCGGGCGATGGGCGCGGATGCCATCCTGCTCATCGCCGCTGCCCTTGAGCCAAGCGAAATGCGCGAACTCGAAGCCGTCGCCCACGGTTACGGCATGGCCGTGCTGGTCGAAGTGCATGACGGCATCGAGCTGACCGCCGCGCTACAACTGAAAACGCCGCTCCTGGGCATCAACAACCGCAATCTGCGGACTTTCGAGGTCACCCTCGACGCCACGCTCGGCTTGCTGGAACGCATCCCGGCCGGGCGCATCGTCGTCACCGAAAGCGGCATCCAGACGCCGGCCGATGTCGCCCGCATGCGCCGCCACGGCGTCAACGCCTTCCTCGTCGGCGAAGCCTTCATGCGCGCCGCCGACCCCGGCCAGGAACTCGCCCGCCTGTTTGCCTGACGGCTGACCATGAAACCCAACCATGCCATCCTGCGGGGCCAGATTTTCCTGCTCGGCCCCATCGTGCTGCTCGCCATCCTGACCCTCGTGGCCTTCGTCACCCGGCCGCTGACGCCCATCGACGAAACCCGCTACATCGGCGTCGCCTGGGAGATGTGGCTCAAAAACGATTACCTGGTGCTGTTCAAGAACGGCGCGCCTTACAGCGACAAGCCGCCGCTGTTGTTCTGGATCTACAACCTGGGCTGGGCCGTCTTTGGCGTCAATGAGTGGTGGCCGCGCCTGGTTTCGCCGCTGTTCTCCCTCGGCGCTCTGCTGCTGACCTTGTCGCTCGGGCGGCGGTTGTGGCCGGACGATGAGGGCGCGCGGCGCAACGCGGCGTGGATTCTCTCCTCCTGCCTGCTGTGGATGCTGTTTTCCACCTCGGCCATGTTCGACGTGATGCTGACTTTTTTCGTGCTCCTCGGCTTGCGCGGCCTGCTCATGGCGGCGGCTGGGGCCAGGCAACGCGGCTTCGCCTGGCTGGCGGTGGCGATCGGTTGCGGCGTGCTGGCCAAGGGGCCGGTGGTGCTGCTGCATCTGCTGCCGGTCGCGGCGCTGGTCCCCTGGTGGCAGCCGGGCGTGAACGGCAAGCGCTGGGCCGGCGGCGTGCTGCTGGCCGTGCTGGGCGGCGCCGCAATCGCGCTGGCCTGGGCCATTCCGGCCGCCATTGCGGGCGGCGAGGAATACCGGCGCATGATCTTCTGGGGCCAGACCGCTGGCCGCGTGGCCAACTCCTTCGCGCACAAGCGGGCCTTCTGGTGGTACCTGCCGCTGCTGCCGGCGCTGCTCTTTCCCTGGCTGCTGTGGCCGGGTTTCTGGCGGCGCTGCCTGGCGCTGCGCGCTGAAGGTCTCGACCATGGCTTGCGCTTCTGCCTGGCCTGGTCGTTGCCGGTATTTTTCGTTTTCTCGCTCATCAGCGGCAAGCAGGTGCATTACCTGGTGCCGCTCCTGCCCGCCTTCGCCCTGCTGACGGGCCGTCTGCTGGCGCGTGAACAGCCCGGCGGCGGCGGGGCCGGTGGTGGCATCTGGCTGCCGGCGCTGCTCGTGGCGGCGGCGGGGGCGGCGATGATCGGCCTGGCGCCGGATGGTCTGGCCGACCGGCTCGGTCCATCAATCAGCCTGCCGCGCTGGCCGGGCGCTGCGCTGATCCTGGCGGCGCTCGCGGCGGTCTGGCTCGGTCGTAGGGCGGAGCAGCGCGTCGCGGCGCTGGCCGTTCTCGGCGCCGCTTTTTTTGTTCTGGCCCAGTTCTACGTCGCCGACTATCTCTGGCTGCATTATGACGTTCGCCCCATGGCGCAGGAAATCGCCCGGTTGCAACAAGGCGGCGTCGCGCTGGGGAAAAAAGGCGAATACAACAATCAGTACCGGTTTTTCGGCCGGCTCGAACGCCCCATCGACGAACTGCCAACGCCCGCCGACATTCAATCCTGGTTCGCGCAACACCCGGATGGCATATTACTCGCCGAAGGCGCGCCGAGGCCGGGCGAGACGCCGCTCTTCAGCCATCCCTACCGCCAGGAAACCGCCCTTTTGCTCGACGCCGCCCAGGCGCGGGCGCGTGGATGGCTCAAATAGCTCGCGCCTCGCGTTGATCTAGCGCCGACCGCCGAGAATGGAGCCGAGCACGCCGCGCAAAATCTGCTTGCCGAATTCGCGGCCGACGGTGCCGGCGACGCCGCGGGCGGCGCTCTTGGCCGCCGATTCGAGCACGCCTTCACGTTTGCCGCCGCGCGGGCCGGTACTGCCGAGCAGAATGTCGCCGAGGCCGCCAAGCAGGCCGCCGCCGCTCTCCTGCGTTGTCGGGGCGCTTTGCCGTGGCTGCGGGGCGGGCGCCGGCGGGGGGGCGCCGGCGCTGTTGCCCCAGGCATTCGGGTCGGGCGCCACGGGGGGCGGCGCAATGGCGCCGGGGGCAGCCGGTTTGGCCGTTTCTTTGGTTGCTGACCCGCCGCGCAGGATTTCGTAGGCCGAAACGCGGTCGACGGCCTGGCCGTAGGTGGCGAGCAGCGGCGAAGCCTGGATCATGGCCTGCCGCTCGGCGGCGGTCAGCGGCCCGATGCGCGAGGCCGGCGGAAAGATGAAGGCGCGTTCGACGACGTTGGGCCGGCCCTGGTCGTCGAGGAAGGAGACCAGCGCCTCGCCGACGCCCAGTTCGGTAATGGCGGCGGCGGCGTCGAATTTGGGATTGGCGCGCATGGTCTGCGCCGCCGCCTGCACCGCCTTCTGGTCGCGCGGGGTGAAGGCGCGCAGGGCGTGCTGGACGCGGTTGCCGAGCTGGCCGAGGATTTTTTCCGGCACGTCGAGCGGGTTCTGCGTGACGAAAAAGACGCCGACGCCCTTGGAACGGATCAGGCGCACCACCTGTTCGACCTTGTCGACCAGCGCCTGCGGCGCATCGGTGAACAGCAGATGGGCTTCGTCGAAAAAGAACACCAGCCTGGGCTGGTCGAGATCGCCGGCTTCCGGCAGGCGCTCGAACAACTCGGAGAGCAGCCAGAGCAGGAAGGTGGAATACAAAGCCGGGGCATTGATGAGCTTTTCGGCGGCGAGCACGCTGATGACGCCGCGACCGTTGGCGTCGACCCGCATCAGGTCGGCGATGTCGAGCATCGGCTCGCCGAAGAAGAGGTCGCCGCCCTGCTCGCCCAGCGTCAAGAGGCCGCGCTGGATGGCGCCGATCGAAGCCGTGCTGACATTGCCGTACTCGGTCTTGTATTGCGCCGCGTTGTCGCCGACGTACTGGGTCATGGCGCGCAGATCCTTGAGATCGAGCAGCAGCAGGCCCTGGTCGTCGGCGATCTTGAACACCAGTTGCAGCACGCCGGTCTGGGTGTCGTTGAGATTGAGGAGCCGCGCCAGCAGCAGCGGCCCCATGTGGGAGATGGTGGACCGCACCGGCACGCCGCCCTGGCCGAAAACGTCCCAGAAGGCGACCGAGTTGGCGTAAGGCTGAAAATCCTTCAACCCGAGTTCGGCGATGCGCTTCGAGAGTTTTTCCGACGGCTGGCCGGCGGCGGCCATGCCCGACAGGTCGCCCTTGACATCGGCCATGAACACCGGCACGCCGATGGAGGCCAAACGCTCGGCCAGCGACTGCAAGGTCACCGTCTTGCCGGTGCCGGTCGCGCCGGTAATCAGACCGTGGCGGTTGGCCATCTGCGGCAACAGGGCCGGGTAGCCGGCGGCGGACTTGGCGAGATACAGGGGGGCGGACATGGCGCGGAACTCCTCGGGAAATTGATCCGGTCATTCTAGCGCTGCTGGGCAGACGCCCGATATGTGGAACCGCCAAGGCGGGCATCCCCGATTCGGGCCATGTCCTACCGCCACCATCCCTGCACCAGCCCATTGACCAGGGCGCCGCCGGCGACCAGCCAGAGCGTCAGCAGGGCGGCCAGCAGCAGCGGACGCACGCCGGCGCGGGCGATGGACGAGGCGTGCGTGCCCAGGCCAAGCGCAGCCATCGCCATCGCCAGCAGCAGGTTGTCCAGTTGCAGCAGCGGGCCGAGCAGCGCGTCCGGCGCCCAGCCGGACGAACGCACGCCGGCCATCAGCACGAAGCCGAAGGCGAACCACGGCACCACCAGCCGCTGCTGCCAGGCGCGGGCGTCCGCAGCGTCTTGTCCGCGCGCCGCCAGCAGGGCCGACACCAGCAGCAGAAAGGGCGCCAGCATCATCACGCGGATCATCTTGGCAATGACGGCCAGATCGGCGGCCTGCTCGCTGACGGCGCGCGCGGCGACCACGACCTGTGCCACCTCATGTACGGTGGAGCCGGTATAGATGCCGAAGGCTGCGTCGCTCAAGCCAAACCCCGCATGCAGCAGCGGGTAGCCAAACATGGCGAGCGTGCCGAACACCACCACCGTCGCCACCGCCACGCTGACCTGTTCGGCGCTGCCCTTGGCGACCGGCTGTGCGGCCAGCACGGCAGCCGCTCCGCAGATCGAGCTGCCGGCGCCGATCAGCACCACCGTCGGCTCGTCCAGCCGCAGCCAGCGGCGACCGATGAGCAACGCCAGCGCGAAGGTGGAACAGATCATCAGCGCGTCGATCGCCACCCCCGCCCAGCCCACGCGCGCCATGTCCTGAAAGGTGAGGCGCAGCCCGAACAGAATGATGCCCAGCCGCAGCAACCGCTGCCGCGACCAGTCTACGCCCTGCTCGCACCGCCACTGCCGCAACGGCCCGGGTGCCAGGTTGCCCAGCGCCATGCCCAGCACGATGGCCAGCGTCAGCGCCGTCAGCCCCCAGCGCTCGGCCCAGCCGGTCTGCGCCAGCCCGATGGCGGCGAGCGCCAGCGCGAATGTCAGCAACACGCCGGGAACCCTGCGGCGCAAGGCGGCGAACGAGGATGAGGTCGTCATGGCCGGGCATCGTGTCATTTGGCCGTAAAGAAGAAAAACGCATTACATTTATGAATTTGATTAGCAAATCTAATGACGGAGGCTACCCCCATGATCCGCTACACCCTGCGCGAGCTGGAAGTGTTCGCCGCTATCGCCCGCCTCGGCAGCGTCAGCCGGGCGGCCGAGGCGGTCGCCATGACCCAGTCGGCGGCCAGTCAGGCGCTGGCCAAGCTCGAACGCGCGCTCGGTCAGCCGCTATTCGACCGCTGCGGTCGCCGGCTGGTGTTGAGCGCGCCTGGCCGCCAGTTGTGGCCGCGCGCGCAGACGCTGCTCGACGGCGCGGGACAGTTGCAGGAGGCGCTGACCAGCCCGGCCGTGTCACTGCGCATGGGCGCCAGCACGACCATCGCCGGCTATCTGCTGCCGCCCCTGCTGGCTGCGCTGCGCGCGGCTCATCCCGAGGCGCGCGTGCAGTTGCTGACGGGCAATACGGCTGAAATCATTGCCGCCGTGGTCGCGCTGGAACTGGATTTTGGCTTGATCGAAGGCGCTTGCCATCATCCCGATCTGGAGGTGAGCGACTGGCGCGAGGACGAACTAATCGTCATCGCACCGCCCGGCCACCCCGCGGCGCAGGGCCGCGCCCGTCGCGCCCTTCTGGCTGGTGCGCCGTGGCTGCTGCGCGAACCGGGCAGCGGCACGCGCGAGGAGGTGGAGCGCTGGCTGCGCGCGCACGTCGGCGCGGTGCGGGTCGATATGGAGTTGGGCAACTCCGAGGCCATCCGCCGCGTGGTTGCCGCCGGCTTGGGCTTGTCCTGCCTGTCGCGCCACGTCGTTGCCGAAGCGCTGGCCGCCGGCAGCGTGGCGCAGGTGCGCACCGACCTGCCCGCCCTGTCGCGTCCCCTGCGCCTGATCCGCCACCGCGACCGCGCGCCGACGCCGGGCATGCAAGCCTTTCTGGCGCTGGATGGGGGCGGATGAAGCACGGCGGGGGCGCGGGTTTTTGCGGCGATCATTGGGCTTGTGGCCGCCGGATGGGTAAAATCCCGGCTTCTTCATCATCCGCATTCAGGAAATCATCATGGCCGGTCACTCCAAATGGGCCAATATCCAGCATCGCAAGGGGCGTCAGGACGAGAAGCGCGGCGCCGCTTTCTCCAGGATCGCCAAGGAAATCACCGTCGCCGCCAAGATGGGCGGTGGCGACATCGGCTTCAACCCGCGCCTGCGCGTTGCCGTCGACAAGGCCAAGGCCAGCAACATGCCCAAGGACAAGATCGACACCGCCATCAAGAAGGGCACCGGCGAACTCGAAGGCGTCGATTATGTCGAGGTGCGCTACGAGGGCTACGGCATCGGCG
>Ga0209628_10003719_pt1 | contig 10797 bp, 10 predicted proteins | sample TergutCu122P4_FD_187285 | JGI IMG/M metagenome (GOLD analysis project Ga0209628, IMG submission 187285) | Cubitermes ugandensis P4 segment gut microbial communities from Kakamega Forest, Kenya - Cu122 P4 (SPAdes) (version 2) | ecosystem: Host-associated > Arthropoda: Insects > Digestive system...
GCAGGACCGCTGGAAGAAGTGTGTGCATCACCAAGGAGACTACTTTGAAGGGGATTAGGGTTTCAGACATCCAAATAAATAATTGTATTTTTGCCGACCAAAGGTCCGATACTTTTCGAACAGCCCTCGTATATACATTTTTGAAAAATATGATCGCAGTGTAGGCTTCTGTATTATTCCCACTAGCATGAAAATTGCCATCACAACATACAATCCATCTTTAGTGACAGGTCTCCAGTCCCATATTCTGGAATGAAATGGAATGAGAATTCTAGCTCTCATTTTATTTGTGTGTTTCACACACTATGAGTTCCACCAGTTCATCTGTAAAAAGCACTGTAAACTATTTCGCTCTCATTTTTCGTTTCATATTGAGGTCCACAGTTATCAACAAAATGTTTCCTTTGCCCTACATAGTTTTGTCTTATCCTCCACACAAACAACAGGTGCACATTAGGCATCAGATGCAGTGGGCGTTCAGAACCTTGCACATTGTATTCTTCATTATCACTGCATTCTAACGCAATTACTTCGCCTACAGCCATACCATCAGTTCCACTTGAGTCATCACCTGAACTAGAATTAGAATCTGTAAGTTCTTCTAACAAAGCTTGTGCATTTTCTTCCTCACACAAACCCTTGCAACTTGATGCCAACAATGCACCAGAATGCGGCCTCAAACAAAAGTGAAACACAGTATCAGCTGTGAAGAAAAAAAGCTGTTGACATATAGGGGTAGTGTCATATACCAATCACGATCCCCAGACCATATCCTTGTGATGACAGTGGCAACACTCATTTCAGTTTTCACTTGATCGTTAGAAAGATGCAAAAAGCAGCTTGTGCAATTAAAGAAGATTGCAAAAAACTGATCCACATTTCAAGACTAAAGAAAAAATATACAGAACTGATTTTTCAGTCCTGTCTCCCACACCATATGACTGCCAGCTCATTTATGAACAAGAATAATGTGGCCAGATTACAATTTCTTCTCAAGTTTTCAAGAGACAGTTGCATGAGCTGGAGTGTGCAGCATGTGAGCAGAGTTCAGCACTCCATGGTAGGTGCCACTTATATTTGGTAAGCAGCATTCAGCACTCCATACTGAGGGGTAACTGTTGACATTCTTCCCCCTAAGTACAAAAAACCTGTCCCTAACTGATGATTTTTAATTCCCTTTCCCAGAGATACAAGCACAATCCTCCGCTGGTTGTGTGCCACTGTTGCCCCATATGACTTCCTGTACTTCCACTAAATCAAATCCACACTTTAATACATTAATCTTGCAGCTGTCTTTAGTAACCACAAATACAGACTCTTCACATCCAAAGCTCAAAATCTCATGTCCTTTTTCCACTGTTATGTCATTCCAAAGGAGCTGACCAAGTGTGAGGCCAAGTGTAACATTTTGTAACATGTAACAAACCTAAACTGTAAAAGTTCTGCTACAAAACTTTTACAAAAGGCTGTAATTTTAACTGTGGCTGAAAAGCAAACATTTTTGTATCAAAGTGCACAATATAACCATATTATGGCAAATGACATTGGTTTTCGGCTTTTTTTTGTTTCATGCACCATTAATATTTTGCATGTGTGAGTAAGGAAAATCATAAAAAAGCAGTCATCGCATACCCGTACCCCGTATACACAATGTGCTGGTCCTGTCCATTTGTACTGGAATGACCACTAGCTGAAGAAGTAGTCACATAATGGTATCCTGGTGCCACTGCACTAGCTGAATTGCTAGCAACTAAAGCTGGCTCCTTGCCATGGCAAGATGAGTGGTGCACATAGTCAGCAGGATGATGATGATGATAATCACTGAGGCCTGGTTCTCGTTTGGTTGCCACGCCAAGCATGCATTCTGACTGAGCCTTCGCAAGCAACCGCTTCTTCTGTGACTGTGAAGCTCCACCTGAATAACTAGAATGGAATAAACAATTTAAAATGCATAGTACACCACACACTGTCTAGTGCCCAAGTCACCAACAGCCATCTGTTTTCTTTTCAAGAAACATATCACATGGAGGCTAAAATCTCACCATTCTTAACCATGAAATAATATGCGAATGGTGAGATTCAAGCTGACATGTTTACAACAGTCAGGAGGAGCGGCTACACTATAGCCTGTCTCAATTCAACAACACAGCTGTAACCAGTCACATTATGGACATGGTATCAAACACAGCTGCTATTATGTTCTGAGAATCACTGACAATTGAACAATTGAACCCGTACATGATGCTACAGCTGGTCAAACATCACATTTCTTCGGTAGTAATACCATTACCTTGGACATAAAATGTGACTGACAGAAAGATGTTATAGCCTTGTACAAAGTTGTAGCACTGGTTAAAAGGAATCAAAAGAAGCCATAAAGTTGATTTCTGACACAGCAGTAAACAGGGGAGATAATGAAAGTTTCTGCAGACCTTCTCTATGTGCACTTTGCTTTGCTTGCTGTATTTGCAAATAGCAAGCAACCACAACCAACTACTGCCGTGCTTGAACACAGGCTTATGCCACTCCTCTGTATTAGCTATTTTCCTCCTATACCTCAACAGAAGTGCTCCCAACTTCCTGATTACAATATACCAAGAAATTTAACCCTCTGGCACCAAAAGTTATGTATGTATATAAACCGTGCAGTGTGATGCTCAAAACGCTGAACACCATATAAATATATTGATGCCCTTAATCAGCTCCCATTTACATTCTGGTCTTTGCAGATCACTATGGGCACTTAATTCTGTCTGAAAAGGTTATAATTTGCTATACATGGATGAAGAACTAACACCCAAATTAAAATGTGGCCACTAGCTGTGTAGTAATAGATTTAAAATCCCATGTTCTCAAAAAATGGTAAAAAATATGACTGCCAACCCCACAGTATGAGATGTGAATTCCCATACACTCAAATGCTATTGCTGTCAGCTGGGATTAAAAAAAATTAGTTGCCTATCTCATTGTGCTGGAAGAAATAAAATCCTCCCATTCCTCATGGAATATTATTTCCATGCTATCTCAAAAACATACTCCTTTTTATCTGTCTAACAAAACTGGCAGCAATGTTACACATTTAATAACAGTTTTTCAAACTCAAAACATTTTAAGGTCAAACAAAATTACCCTCAAGAAATACACATTGTCCAAGCATACTGACTGCATTTCTTATTTTGTTACATAAATTATTCTCTTGAATTAGCAGGGTAGTTAATATCAACTTATTGTGCACTGTAGCATCACTGGTAGGTAACAGCCATCTTACATATCACCCCTCCCTAACCTTCTCTCCACCACATTACCTGCATCTACCTATGGAAATCACTGTCCTCAATGCTTGACCTGGTAACTTGCTCCTAAATACTGTCTGGATTTAGAGTTCTAAATTGCAGTGTAACTAGGTATGGTGTGTACCACAGTCGTTCAGGATGTCATGCGGTGTTTAGTTTAATCTGCATTTCTGTCCTTTGTTTCTCGGGTTTGTGGCAACACCATCCAAGCATTCTTTTTATTTATAAGAAGTGTGTAGTTTTTAAAGATTCATTTTTGGGTATTACATACATGTTAAGTGGCACATTTCCATCTTTTATTTACAGAGTGTTGTGTGCACTCCATCAGACTGTGACTATTTGATTACTGTTATTTATAATAAATTTGCTATTTGTTATGCACTTAATTCTTGGTGCCCATCTGACGTTACTTGTTCAATAATTCCCCACCAGTGTTGCTACGGTGTTCCCTGTTCAGGTTGGGCGAGTTTTGTGTTGCAGACTGCATTCTACTGATGCACAAGGTGGTGGTGGTGGTGGTATCCTATAAACAGTGTGTCCTTTTATAAAATATTAAATGACATTAATAATTTTTGTTGTTGAAAGCCTGCTCATTTTCACATACATACATTGCAGGTATGGTAGTAGGAAGATCACATCAGGCATCGCAGCAACAATCTTTTATGAAAAAACTTATGAAGGAATAATTTCATGCAAACACACTGCAACTTACAACTATAAAAAATTTTAATATCTTATCCATGGACACATTTCTTATAGTTGCATTGTAACTACTACTCATCCATGAGAATTATTAAGTTATGCAACCAACTAATAATTGTAATCAGCAGTTTTGTGCAAAAAGTGTAATTCTTGAAAGTGACTGCAAGTACAGTCTGAGACATGTCAGGTCTGAAAAATGAATGATGACCTGGAAAAACAACTTGTACTGACTTGATGATAATGCTGAACAGAATGTTGGCTTGATATATTGCTGCTCAAAGTTGTCTCAGATGGAATGAAACAAGTAACTTGATAGATGATATCACAAAGAACATGATTTCCTCAAAAATGAAAACTACTCTTAGATCCTTCTTGCTGATACATTACCCACCTGTGCTGTGGCTCATGCTTTATCTCCCTTACAGTGTGCCCTGGTGTATGAACAGATACTGACACTTGTGGTGGTTGCTGTTGGTGCTGATACAGCTGCTGCAACTGATGCTTAGCGGGACTCCTGTGTTCTTCACCATCACTATCACCGACTGTCACACATGATATGACATTCTTCCGTTGTCTTGCTGACACTCCCCTGGATGGTGTTGACTGAGAACTATAGTATACCAAAAACAAGAACTTACTGTACTTAGAATAAGCAAGTTTTTTGTCTTACAAGATAAATCATAACAATGCACACACACACACACACACAATTACATACAGCAGTTCATACAATAGATAAGATGCAGTACATTAAACAATGAAGAAAGTTTCTTACACACCCAATCAGTTACTATTTTTGCTGTACATATACCTGACTAAAACTATAAAACAAGGCTTCTTAATAGATGCCGTACTTGTAATGGGGCAGGAACTAGGGGAAAGATAAACTTCTCCATGCTTAATTAAACACAAAGTCACTAAATGTATGGGGGTGGAGATACAGCTGCATGCATACATCTTCAATATGGGTGAAGTACTACAGAGAAAATTCTTTGTTAATGCTGAGAAATGAACCCCAGATGTCCAGCCCAATGCGTAGGCACTATGGAACTATAACGTTTGTATGACGAATTTGTTTTTTCCACTCCGTATGTGGTTTTGGTAAGAGTAATTAAAGAATTCTTATTAACCTCTGAAGCTGGAAGTTAATCCAAATATTTAAACATCAAGTTCCTACATCCCACAAAAAATTCTCTCTCCATCACAGAGACAAACCAGTTAATGCTGTCCCACGCTACAGAATTTCACCCTCATGTATAATCACAATAACATGGTCATAACATCCACAACAAACCACAAACTTCATGTTACAGAAATCTGAAATATTACAACTGTGGATCAAAAACAATTTGCATAGGAACACACCTCCACTTGTAACTATATGGAGCAATCTTCCTTGAGAGGCTAACATTCCTTCAGCTCAACAAGCAATACCCTGCACTTTATGAAACCCTGAAGTTCATTACCATTTTAATAGCAGTCTGCTGCTTTCACATCCCGAGTCAGATTAAACCACTCCACGGCCTTCCACCCTACTCCTTCATGACACATTTTACTGTTCCCTTTCCCTCAGTTTTCACCACCAAAACCATGTATTCACATCTCGCCACCTCCATGCACATCACACCCCCCACACACCTCACTTTCCTTGATTTATCACCTTAATATCTGGTAAGGAGTGCAACTCATGAAACTCCTCAATGTGCAATATCCTCCAGTTCCCTGTTACTTCCTCCCTCTTAGGCCCAAATACCTTCCTCAGCACTCTATTCTTTAACAGCCTCCACCAGTGCTCTTCCCTTAATATGGAAGAACAAGTTTTGTAACCATACGAACTAAAATGCAAGGTTATAGGTCTGTATATTTTAATCTTTATGTTCTTACGTAGCAAATTGGAAGAAAAAAGGTTCTGGATTGAACTGCAGTAGGTGTACCCCAACTTTAATCTGCTCTTAATTTCCTCATGCATGCAATTTTGATTTTCAGCGTCAATCTTGCATATCTGAACTCTGCCACACTTTCGAACGGTTTATAAGCCATTTAAATTTTGTGATATTGTTCTGCATTCTGTTCATAAGATATGCACATGTCCTTGGATTTCTCTGTACTCACTTCTAGTTCAACAACCTGGCAAGTGTCTATATCCTCCTACATGCACACCCTTTAAAAGAAACAAGGTTCACATCACAAGATTTCAAAATGTTGACAAACTTTTAAGAATTCATTCTGCAGAAAAAAAAGTCCTCTCTTCCTAACAGCAATGATTCTTGCTTGGCTGGCTGATACCAGAACCTGATGTCTACAAAACACAGTAAGGTACCCTTCTCCAACATCATAAACACATGTGTTTCTACTACAAAATGGGCAGATTTGGGCCCACAACCAGCACCTTCTTAGAAACACCAGCAGATTATTGAAACCTACAAGCTGCTGCTCAAATTACTGTGCACATATCCACCACCATGTTCATACCCTGACAAACTAGCGACAATTCTACATAATGAGAATGACAGAAGGGTTGGATTATTATTTTATACAACTGTGCACTTCCTGATGATGGGGCAGTAAGCCCCAAAACATGTAAGAGTTTGTGTATTAAAACATTACTGCCATTATAACAAAGTGTGTGTATTTGATGGTAACACTGTAATGAAGGAATAATAATGCATGGAATGGAAAATATAAAATTTAATGACACTTCTTACCGTAAAAAAATTCTGTAAACAGAATGTCTACGGTGCAGAGTCCCCCTTCAGAAGCTAAAAGTTGTTCAGTGGTACAAAAAAAATTTAAATTTTATGTAACCCAGTGTTTCATTCTAGTATCAACAAGGGCCAGCCACCTGACTCTATCCTGAACCACTTCAAAGCACTCCAGTTCCATAAGATACAACTTAATTTTCACTTCTAACTTATGCATGTTTCCAAAGTAGTCAAAACAAATTTGGTCTTCAAATAAAAATGCATGCACTTCCCATTTCCCAATGTATGCTGCACATCCTTCTGCAGTCTGTCAGATCTCAATCAAAGGAATCCCCTACAATTCCAGAAGTATTAAAAAACACAGATTTCACAAAGAGTTCACATATGTAACACAAACTGCATACTGCAGTGACTGTCTACAGTAATTCATTGGATCAATTGAAGAATGGCTCAACTGTTACACAAGTATGGTATGCACTCTCTGGTGTGTTTCCTTGGTTGAATGAAACTCCAGATATTCCAGATTCATGCACGTAAGTTATGAAGAAAATAAGTCAATACTTTGACTGTTTGCTTAGCCACGTCACCATACAGACTTGGTAACTGTGTCCAGCAGCAGCTACCTTGGCACATTTAATTTTCAAAAGTCATTAACAGGAAATGACCATGAGGCCACTTTCTTGTTCTCTTCTGGTTAGATGAGGAATTACAAAATCCACGTCCTACTTATATGAGAGATGCCTGTTCATATCTTGGCCAAGATATTAGCTATCCTGCACGAGAACTCTACAGCTTTCTCAGTCCCTCCAAACAAGTACCACGATGGCATATCAAATGGACCAAGATCTCTTCCTTCCTAATTCTTTCTACTCCACGATTTACCAATCATTTTATAATCAGTACTACACAGTACAAAAGAGCAACATCATCACACAATGAACAAGCCAGTTACCAGAATCATCTGACGGAAAGGGAACTACTCTCCAAATCATACCAAATGTTCTTAAATATGTTCACACATTTCGCTAATATCACATTTATTCACAGATACTCCTGCAGTGTTACTATAGCCCAAGCACACCTCCTCCTATTAGTGACTTAAAATGTTGAATTTTTAAGCTAGGTTTCTTATTTACTTTGTGTGACAAATGTAACATACAGCTGCCAGTCTGAATCCACCATTATCACTCCAGAACAGAAGGTAGATGGAATGACTTACTATTAAAAAAATGAAATCATCATCCCACAGCTTAAAAATTATCATCAGCATGTTCCCTTGAAACATGGAGTATCAGACAACCCCACACTATATATGGTTGACGAATTCAACATCCAATGTTTGAACTCTGTTAACACTAAAAAGTTTCAATGGTTTATCCATGCCAGGCATAAATTCAGGGCACAATCTTAACATGAGCCTCCTGAAGAATATAACAATGTATCCAGTCTACATCTGATGCTGTGGTTTTTATATGAGCTGTGAATCCCACCACTCATTTTGTGCCTCCATACAAATGCCTGCACAATCAGACCACTTTATATTACGACATCCACAAGTTTGAAAAGAACATCTGCCGTTTCTTGCACGTGGTATAACACAGTATCAATCCAAAGGTGTATGCTCCCTTCTATTCCACAGATTTCTCAAGCAGGTTCCTTTTATCTTTTTTAGCAATGCTGCAACTCACAGCCCATTAAGGGTGTTATCTTCAAAAGGAACAGATTGCCAACAAGAATTCAACTGTTTAGCAGGTCTTCCTGCATACTTACTGTATTGAATCAAATGGCAAAATACAGAGGGTTTGGGACAATTACTGCATACTTCACAACTCCACAAATGTAATGGCTGAACATGTTAAAATCTCCTACATATGTAAACCAAAATGCTAAACAGCATTCACAGTAAGTTTTTATCTTCTGTCACATATCTAATTGTACCTGCTGTTCTGTTTTTCCATGCACAATTTCACAGGACGAATAACGTTATTACTTGGTCAATATTTCTACACTCTCTGGACTCATGCTAATTTTCATCATTTGTGGTATATATTTCATAGTCTTCAGCCATTTATCCATGACGAGAGGACTGTAATAAAACACAGCTATGTAATACACCTATCTGAATTCACCAACATGTGGGAAGAGAGAATGACCACACGTGAATATAAAAAGAAGTCAAACTTCTGTTGTTCTTCTAACCAAATTAAAAACAATACCTGAAAACCCATACAAGTAGTACCCCCACATATACAGGATGTTTCAGGAGAAATCTGCCACACTTAAAGAGAACGTTTCTTTAGTTAATTTACACTGATGAACCCAAAATACATATATCCAAAGTTGAATGGTTACAGAGATTACACAAGAAAAAATGACTTCTTGTGGTTCCACCTACTCTGTCTGTTTAACAGATATGCACACCGTGCATATCTGTCCGTGAGCCAATAGCCTAGCCTGGCCAAGCCATATGTGCCACATAAAGTACTGGGAACCCTAATGAGGATTCATATGAAACTAGTCCAAGTTTCTCTTGCTTAATATCTCGGGGTCACTCAAGATATTAATTACATGTTAGGCCTCAGTGTTAACAATAGTGAACTACAAATTCCTCTTTGTTGTAATATGTATTTGGTAATCAATAAAAGTATGACAGCTCTCACTCTTGAAAACTTATCTTGTCATTATCTCCATAGCTATCCAATTTTGAATTTAAGTATTTTTGGTTGTATCAATGCAATTTATCCTAAAGACCATTTTCCCAAAATATGACAGATTCCTTCTGACATACCCTGTATACAGTGTATCTTCATTCTCTTCCCTTAGCACAGATGCAGTCATGAAAGCCTTATAGCATACAAAGCTTGCATCTGCCAGGAATTCAGAGTCCATTTTTCCCTTGCAGTTCAACTTACCTCATTTCATAGCAGAGACCCTAAATGCCGATTTCCAGCTCCTAAGCAGGCCAGGCACCTTCTGAAAATATTTCTAGCCATGCAATGAAGCTCATTTTGAAATATTATCAATTTATCTTCAGAAACTGCCCTCCAGTTCTTCCATTTTAAGTATGCTTTAACACATTACCTCTACTTCAGTTACTGCCTCTTGAACAGTGGTGTGAGGATTGCTTTAATGTAACAGTCAAAATACCTTTCTTTGAAAAACACAGGCCCCATTATGAACGTTGCAAGCACTCACTGCACTTTTAAGTCATGCAAAGGGAACTTCTAGAACATCTCTACTCTGGCGCATCGTGTTCCCACTTAATGTGAACATGCTTCATTCAAGAAGAATGCAAGTTTTTGTATTTTATTTTTGTCTAGCACTGAACCCATAATTCACAAATCTTCAACTCTTCAGTTCTTTTGTACAGCATAGCAGATGGATATATTTTCACAAAAACTTTCTGACATTTTTTTCCATGATACATACTCTGCAGAAGTATTGCAAGCGACACTTTTTTTCTCAGTGGAAAACATTTCTCACACACACTGGCCTACTGTACATGTGACAAGAGGCAATTGGACCACAAGCCTCACATTACTTACTTACTTACTTACTCCATGGAGCAGAGTCCTTCTTGAGAAGCTAACTGGTTCTGCAGCTAGTCAAGAAATTCCCCGCATTTTTGGAACCCGAAGGTTCATCACCATACTCACAAGTGCCCGCCACCTGTCCCTATCCTGAGCCAACTCCATCCAGTCCCCAAAACCCCATCCCACTTCCAGAAGATCCATCTTAATACAGTGGGCCCTTGACTTACGAACTCAATTCATTCCCGAGGGCTGGTCGTAACTCAAGTTGGTCGTAAGTCAAGACTATTTTTCCCATAAGAAATAATGGAAATACCTATAATGCGTTCCGAAACTCCCAAAGAAAGCCTACAAGAAACAACAATTGGCTCTCTGGTGTCCCTTCTCTCCTTGGGAGAGTCTGTAGCCCACTAGGACCTGCTTCTGGGTCACTAGGTCTCAACCTTTTCGGAACTAAAAACTGGTCTAAGGTTGTCTGTTTCTGTTTTTTCTTCAACACTGTTCTGTAGTATGACATGACATTGTCATTAAGCAAGTGAATGCAACGATTGGCTTTTTCTCTGTCTGGGT
>Ga0209628_10003720_pt1 | contig 10797 bp, 5 predicted proteins | sample TergutCu122P4_FD_187285 | JGI IMG/M metagenome (GOLD analysis project Ga0209628, IMG submission 187285) | Cubitermes ugandensis P4 segment gut microbial communities from Kakamega Forest, Kenya - Cu122 P4 (SPAdes) (version 2) | ecosystem: Host-associated > Arthropoda: Insects > Digestive system >...
GGAATACAGCCACTTAAGAGTAGGAATTTACCTTCCAATCACCTGGTCGGTGAACCGGGCATCGAGGACCAACATATTTGCCTGAGCGAAGTCCCAATCTTACGCCATGTGATTTTTTTTTTTTTTGTGGAATTTGGCCAAAGAGGAAGTCTATCGATCAAAAGCCAGAACACTTCATGAACTCAACACAGCAAATTCGAGCACTTTTGTATTTGTTTCTCTTTACTTCTCACGGAAAAGAAATGAGTCTGTGCCTTCAAAGTTCCAGCAATGTGTGCAACATGTTCAGTCCATCCTGGAATCTGACACTAAATGATAGCACATGGGCTTTAAAACTGCGCAATTATTGTAGGAACATAGCAATACGTTAGGAGACACAACCATTCAACATTATGTATTTACTGTCCCATCACTCTGCAGATCCAGATGTGGAGATATGTTCTCCCTCTCTCTTCGCCGGTAGGTAACAACAATAGTCTATTTTTGCCAGTACAGTATGCCTAATGTAAAGTAACACAGTTCATGCAGCATGAAAATAAAGACAAAATAAAACAAACATGGTAATACACCACGCATACAAAACGGATTCGTGAAATAAAACACTCTACATTTCTAACAGTCTCAGTAACATCAGTCATCACTGACAGATAGATTGGATTGTGATTTACAGTCATTTGTGGAGATTAAACAGCAGTAGCGATGTACAACGCAGGCAACGCTTCAACCGCACAAAGGGTTTGGGGCCTCAGGGAACTCCATTGTGCTTTCACGCGGGTATCAACTAATATTGATTTTTGACAGGTTTCAGAACTGAGTACCTTGACTTTCTATAAAAACAATGAAACATTCCTTTAAAATTTTCAACAGATCTGCTTCCTTCTGTCACGACCTATTTGTACCCTATTTGAAGAGAACTACTTATTTCGGGTAGACTAGTATAATGACGACATTCCAAATGTACGCTATAATTTTAACTTCTGGTTTCAAAGAAAATATAATGTATGTCGACTATTCATACGAACAACAGTGCTTTGACAGGTATTAAACAATTCACATATTAAACACATTTCTTACGTCACAAAAGGTGTTCATTCCTAAAGTTCGTCCCTAATGCGGAGTCTGCAGTTAACAAAGTAAAATTGTGTTCCAAGCCAATAGCAACCCTCCACATTTAAACGTTCTTAAAAATATCGTCTTTCTCTCCCCCACCCACAAATGCTCTATCGGTATTGTACTAGGTAGCGCTTCTCATCTCGTTCTTCTCTAGCCCAGTGCTTTCCATTCGGGGGTACGCGAAGAAATTTAGGTATTATGTTTTCAATAAGTAAAATACAGAAACCCCAACTGCAGTATTAAAATTGTTTTAAGTTTGCTGAAATGTAGAGAAAAACATGTATCACGTGTATACCATGATACTATTTCACTGTTCGAATACAAATAGGGTTAAAACATAAAAGTAGCACCTGCGAAATTTGAGGTCTCCACAGCGCTGTTGTTTCGTTGGCTGGCAGGTCTGAAATGTTTCAAACCTGCCAACCAGCGAAACATCCCCAAAGAACAGTATCCTGAAAGTTGGCAATAATATTAGCAGGAACACCTAGAGGTACGTGTACATGCCTTGTATTGTAATAGTGGTACGAGTACACGTTTCGAATTGTGAGAGTGGTACGCCAGAAAACGAGTGTGAAAAGCGCTGCCCTAGCATACACCGTATGTAGCCCTTTGTTCAAAGGCCATGCTAAACGGCATTTGCGACTCCAGTACAAATAACAGCCCAAAACAACCTGCCAACATACGTAACATCCCACTTGGCTATATTTGAAGTTCTTTCAGCAGCGTAATGATAAAACAGTTCTTCTTCTGGAACGCGTGCTTCCACCGACTGTAGATAATTACCGACGTTACGGCCAGACCCTGAAGATGATTATTTACCAGTCGACACTATGTAACGTTCCAGAAGACGTGACTTTCCAACATCCACTTTATTCTAAGCTTTATGCTTAAATATAAGTAACGAAAATAATAATAATGAAATTAAACCTCGTCATTTGAACCCCTGAATAATAAAAGTACGACGTCTGGCGGTTCCAAACAGCTGCCATGTAGTGGAAATTCTGTCAGCGACAGTGCAGTTACAGCGACACATCCTTCTTTAGGTGACACAATGAAAGAAGAACTAGTGAAATTACTAGGTCTCTCGGAGACAACCAAGGACGAAGACATTTGTAAAGCAGTTCGTCACATGCTGCTGGCTGAATAAGGATGTGTGGGCGTCCAGTAAAACTCTATCAAATGCAAGGTTTGTTGCATTACTACAAAATGCCTTCGGACACCCAGTCGTACATTTCCATTGCATCCAGCGTCACCGGGCACTTTCGGCAAGCCAGTCCGAAGAAAGCGGAGCAACCGATGATAATTGTGTGTGTGTGGGGGTGGGGGCTGATAATTTCACTGTTTCTCGGGTGCTTAGTGTTTGACAGTTCGGAACGCTTCCTCATGAAATGAAGACACATTATTACGGACTAACAATGATTAACAATTCACTACAACATTATCGGGATAGCAGCCGCGTCAGGCGAATGTCCAGTAAACCGACGTTTCGAGGGCCATCTCTGTCTTCAAAACGTCGATTTACTCGCCATTCAAGCACCTGATGCGGCTGCTGGCCTGGAAATATTTTACTGTATTTAGTCGCCGTGAAAGCTTTAAATTATAAATCAATAACAATGTTAGGCGACTTAGCCGAGGTCATGTACTTCACCTTGTAAAATATTTGCCTCAGATATGCAATTTAATGAAAGTCAAGAATTCAGAACTACCCCTAACGCAATAACTATAAATGTGTGACAGCCTCACTCTGCTTCTTTCACTGCCTACTTCAATGAACTCAACAACAAAAAAATCGATGTTTGGAACGATCCTTGAAGATGGGGCCGATAGGTTGTCTCGAAATGTCAGTAACGAACTACCATTCTGCGCTGCTCTTTTAATTGAGAAACCACTAAGTTGTACACTAAAACTATTATACGAACTATTAAACGAATCACCTTAAGACTGTATACTATTAGTCACGCAAACACGCAATGCACAGCACATTATCTCCCAGCCTGCTGACATTTCAGTCACACACGCTTGGAATGAACGAAACTACGAACGATACTAGTCATATATGTCCATTCGCAAGTCCGATTGGAGTCATTAAGGAAGGACAAACTCCCGTAGAATAAATTCCGTTTCACGTCGTTGTGCAGCACAATTACATCGCTCAGAATAGGGTCTATTTCCTGCACAGTCACTTTACACTGAAGTGCTTGAACCCTTAAAACACGGATTCCCTCTACTTCCTGATACACGAACCGGTAAAACGCCAGTGGGGTTTCCGACGACCGATCATTAGCCATCCCGGTCATACCGCCTTGTTGGCAAGAAATCCGCGAATGTAATTACACTTATTTATTTATTCATCTATTTGTTTATTTACAATTCACAAATTAATGCTGTGAGGCAAACTGAAATCGAAGATACGCCGTAATCACTCATAACGAAAATTCGCAATTAAGAATTAACTAATTCCATTCAGCGCAGGACTTGTCACACACAACTGCCTGCCATTTGGCCCTGTCCTGAATCAGGTCAATCCAGCACAGGTATTCATAAATTACAAATGCAAATTATCCTCTGTCTAGCAGCAAATCCTCCACGTGGTCTGTTACCTTCAGTCCCCTGACAAAATGTAATTCGACTCAAATCTTCTGGAATGTCACACTGTCTAGACTCAAAGGATCATAGTGCTCTCACTTTCACGGCCAAGAAGACCAAGAAAGTTAATGTAGTTCGTATTTCTTCTAAGTCAGTACATATTCAACACAGCTTACCTTCCTTGACTTGTTCATCTTAGTGTAATAATGTTGGGTGAAGAATAAAGATTAAGAAGATCGACAGCGTGCAATTTTAGGCCCAAATAATCGATTCAGGAGTGCTGCCAAACAACAATTAAGCCTTCCGCACGTGGAAATCACAAAATTAGTCGCCAGTACTTCGTAGCTGCAGTACAGGATGTTACTTGACAATAAGTATCCCAACGTGTCGAAGTAAGTGGACAGAAATCGTGTTCGCATAAACTATAAGCCGAATCTGAAAAAGATAAGAGGAAAAAGTCGTTGGGCATAAAACAAGATTAATCTGTTGCATGCGGTAACGTACCGCCAGCTGAGATATGCAAACCGACCCAGAACCAAGGATTTATAGACGCTTCCATATTGCATTAACTCGCGTGTATGCGTAATTTTATGCATTCTCGGCACTCACTTTACCAAGCAAACGCATACATGGAGTCCGTATCCGTCTGCGTGCGGTATCTACACAATACTGAACGGGTTCCATAGCAGCCTACTGAGGATCTCACTAACCGTTGTTGGGCAAACGTACTTCAGGTTCCTTATGGAATAAAACAGAACATGAACAGAAGTCAAGTCTCGAAGAATCTTAAGTACACGATTCCAATTCTTCCACCACCAGCCTTCGATTTGTCCTCTACGTATGGCAACTAGGATACGGTCTGTTCGATTCGGGGTTCGAATCCTGGCAAGAGCAATAAAGTTATCTACTCTCCAAAACGTCCAGGCCGGCTCTGGGGCCCACCCAGCCTCCTATTCAATGAGTAAGGGTGCTTCTTTCCCTGGGTTAAAGAGAAGGAGTGTGACTGACTACTCTCCTCTATCCAGTTCCGAGGTTAAAAATGAGCTGATCTCTACCTCTATTCCCTCTGCATGCCATTATGGCGTATATAGGGACAATCTCACATTTTATCTTCATGTGTCTTTTAATTAGTCTCCATAAGCCTGGCAATAGAAGCGTAAACTGCCTCTGTCGTCATCCTCTACGGCAATTCTACCTGTCGGTTCCTTCTCCCACCTGAAAACGCAAATACTAAATACTAGTATATATAACACTATAACTTTACTTGTTGGTGCGTAAGAAGGTTAAATTTTGCACTTCACAGACAGATTTACCAAACTCCCCGCCACCCCGGTGGCGCTGCTGACCAACGTAGGCCATGGCCTCCTCATTCTTGAGGTTTCTAGACCACACACAACGACGCACCACAGTCTGTAGGACTTCTCAGGACTAGTGAGGGCTCGTCGCAGATACCTTTACCTGACAACACATAACGCTCACAACAGACAAATATCCATGCCCCCGGCGAGATTCGAACTCACAATCTCAACGGGGACACGGCTGCAGACCTACTCCTTAGACAGCGTGGTCACTGTGACCGGCTTTACCATACATTGTTAACGTAATTAAATCAAGGAGACCGAAAGAGCCGGGGAATGTAGAACGCATGGGAATGTTAAAAACAGGCTGCATACAACACTTACGTCGTAAAACCTGAAGGGAAAAAACAGCCTAGAAGAACTGCAAGTATATGGGACTAATATCAGAACGTGTCTTACAGAAACCGAGCGCAAGAATGTTGACTGGACTAATTTCAGGGTACACAGCAGTGGCGGGCTTGAACTGTCTGCACCAGAGTTCCTCGGCTCCTGGCGATTTCACGAAAAGCCGTGCTCTCAGGAAGGCAGTGTGTATACGGAAAGAAAGAAAGAAAGAAAGAAAGAAAGAAAGAAAACAAACAAAGGGGAAAAAAGAAAGAAAAAGAGAGGCAGGCATTCCCCCCCTCAAAAGTAAACGATGTAGTAGCGGCAAATGCTTAAATACTCTTTCCTTCTTCCTATCGCTAACAACATGCCGCTACCAGTCAGAAGGCATAACACGGTCATACCTACTTCAAAAGAGTTAACGACGTAGTCTAGTCAGCCATACATCGGTCATGCATGAAACAGGACAATCAAGGGAACTGAATATTAGATGGTGCTTATATCTGAATTAGCGTAAGTAATGTCATTAGCGTATATGGGTCGCACTCACTATGCTGCAACTGTGGTAAATGATGCATGGAAATGGACAATGGTCTTTGTCCCTTCGAGGCATCAAATTAAGCACAGAGGATTATAATTTAACGTGGTTCGCGTTCATATTTTTTAACCGGCGGTTTGTTTCAATTCTTGACATCCATTTCAAGCAACCGAGATTGCACCAACGTCACAACTAACACGCAGATCCGACACCATAGTGTTTTTAAAACGTTTCAGAATTCCGCTGTTTTGTTTCAATCCTCGAGAGTGGTTAAAATTAGAGTGCAAGTTCGCAATACTCTCGTTTTTAATTCTCTGAATTTTTCCAAATTTTTATGAGATTGACATAAAATATAAATTTAAAACATGAGAAAGTAGTTACGTTTTAACAAAGCGTTTCAAAGGTACTTTTGCCAAGAAAATGGGAAACTGATTGATATTCAATAAACCGCCGCTCTCCTGCATTAATACCAAACCAACCCACTTCAAAAACATTCTCAGTAAGACCCAGTATTAGCACAGACATGTCACTTTGGATCAGATTTATACTAGACCAAATTATGATCGCCTGTGATATTACATTTCGAATGCATTTAATCAAAAACCTGAAAAGTAAGTGTTTCAAACCAAAAGTCACCCAATCATTTTCGTACACACATTTCGATAAACCAACAAATGGGCCACGATCTGTCAGCCAAGCTCACTATCTCGTATAACTCGGTGAAGTGATTTATACAAGATAAATATGGTGAAGCTGTCCAAAAATGCGGATGTACTTGCAGCATAACATGCGTTGTGTTTCTACAAAGACGTGTGACAACGGCCGACACCTTTTACGATCATTACGTGTCTCCTAGTCCTTCCTCACAGGTGTAGGATTATTTCATACGAAGGTGAGTCGAGTGAAAAACTTAAAAGTGTGATAAAAATTCTAAACACCGCTCAATTGTCCTGTAAGTTGACAACAGTGATACTCATGGTTTGAAGAGTGGCCGACAGGTGGCAGTACGATGGAGGAACGCAACACGACGGCGCAGCAATAGTGTAAACATTGCGGCCCCACTTGCAACATGCACCGAAGAGGAACAGCGTTCTGTCATTCGTTTTTACGAAGTGAAGGGGCGAAACCCATCGAAATTCATCGACGAATGGAAGTTTAGTACGATGATGCATGTCTGTCACTACAGCAAATGTACGAATGGAGTACGAAGTTCCTAAACGGTGTTAGTTCTGTAACTGACTCTTCTCGACCAGGTCAGGCACACCGAGTAGTGAATCCAGTGACCACTTCAGCAGTTGAAGTCATCGTGAAGGAAAATCGCCGCGTAACAGTTCATGAAATGGCGGCACATGTGGATATGAGTCATGGATCAGCACACCATATCGTCCAAGATGTTCTGCAGTTCCATAAAGTGTCTGCAAGGTGGGTGCCACGCCAGCTCACTGCAGAATTGAAAGAACGACGTGTTGATGCCTGCCAGGAACATCTGAAACGCTTTGAAGCAGAAGGTATTGGCTTTCTAGGAAGAACTGTTACTGGAGATGAAACCTGGGTCCACTACCACCAGCCGGAAACTAAGAAAGCGAGAAAGGAATGGCACCATACTTCCTCACCAAAACCGAAAAATTTCCGCACACAAACGTCTGCGGGAAAGGTTATGCCGACTCTCTTTTCGGATGAACGAGAGGTAATTTTGGAGCACTACATGCCATGGGGGAACACTGTGACCAGTGCAACGTATGCAGATCTCCTCAAGAATCACCTGCGTCCTGCAATCAAGTCCAAACGACGTGGACTTCTGAGTACAGGGGTTTTGTTGCAACATGACAATGTCGGCCCCATTCTGCCCGTTCAACTGTTGCAACAATCCAAGGTCTGTCCTTCGAGTGTCTTCCAAATCCGCTGTACTCGCCAGACCTCGCCCCAAGTGATTTTCACGTCTTTGGACCACTCAAAGAGACGATGGGAGGCAAGTCTTTCAGGTTCGACGAAGAGGTGCAGCAGGCGGTGCACGAGTGGCTGCACTCTCAGCCAAAAGACTTTTTTTTCTAAAGGTATCCATGCACTTCCGAAGCGCTGGAACACTTGTATGGAACGCAATGGAGACTACGTAGAAAAATGATGTCATTGTGTACTTCATGTATTCAATAAATTACGAGATAAAAGATATTTAAATTTTTCATTTGACTCACCCTCGTACACTACGTTTCGAGACTCTAATCTGTTCTCACCTTCACGTGATTAGCGTAATGCATTAGTTACTATACTCCCTAGTAGTCATAATGCCAATTTTAACGAAGTGCTGCCTCTAATAGGCCTACATAAGTAACGATAAATCGACCGGTAGAATGATAACCAGAATTAAAAATGGTAATACTGGTAATGGATACAGGAATATATCCAGTATATTCCTGTATCCGTAAACTGTAAAAGGCACAATCTGGGAGGAACAACATGTTCATTTAAGAAAATTGAAGAATAAAGTCCAATTTCATCACAAATAAGCATGCCATGTTCTATAACACCTACTTTCATTGAAGAGCAGTGGAAACTACGTCATTGTTCCCCAAAGTGAAATAGCTTTAGTTAACGTCTTTGTTTGGGGTGTACAACGAAAATATGCTTACGGGAAACAATATCAATTAATACAATACTTACTGACATTCTGTTTGCTAAATATCCCTACAATAATTATGTTGGGATGTACTGCAGATCCGAATAACCAGGTATCCCTCCCACTGAAACATAATATTACATCAACGGCAATATTGAAAAATTCCATCCCTAAATTCGTTACTTCCCTCCAGGTTTCAATTCTACCATTCCTGAAATTTTGAAAATATGTTATAGTATTACAATTACAAGTTTCTAACTCTTTAATATACACTGGTTAAACCCCAATGGAAAGGTAGAAAAATGGGGGAATATTTCTCAGACATTTACTGACATCTGAACACACCAACAAATATTCCATCCAGAAGAATCACGCCTTGAACGAGATATCTCGTTCGCAGCACGGAAGCTACCAAGCATACCAATCGCTATGAAATTCCAAAGTCGCCGAAAATAGGTTTTATCTGAAATAATGGACCCCACATGTGGATCGAAGGGCGCGCGGTGGCGTAGTGGGTAAGGCACTACGCTTCAAACCGGCAGGTCGCGGGGTCGATTCCCGATGGTATCAATTAAATTTTTCAGTGACATAATCCTTCCGGTCGCACTATGGCCCTAGGGTCGACTGAGCTTGTACCAGGTGTTTTTCCTGGGGGTAAAGGCGGCCGGTGCGTAAGGCTGACAACCTTACCACCATTCTGTGCCGCTGTCACGAAATCTGGGAACCTTAACTTCCTGGAACCCTCTGGGCCACTCCAGGCCTGTATCGGGACTGCTTTACCTGTACATGTGGATCGAGGCCAACGAGGAATAAAAACCTGCACGTAACAACCTTATGTGTGACCTGATACCCCGACCTTCAAAGCATATGATTATTACTCTTGGTACCTATGTACAAAACCACACGGTGTCACATCCCCAGATTGCAGAACACTTGCTCTCCTGCGTCAAATATGGTACAATTCGCCGCTCCTGTAATAACAGACCCGATTAGCTGAAGCCTGTGTCAGCATAACACACAGAAACTGAACCGCGGAGGGTGTCTCGGTCGGTCGGTCTGTCGGTCGTCGGGGTTTGTATTGATTGCATCCCCGCCACCCCGTCTAGCCCAACTCACGAGCTCGTCCACCCAAACCGTCACTTTAGAGAGACAGGGTATTCTCCCTCTCAGGGGTGGGAAACAACCCCAATCTACTCCACTAGCACGCGTCAAAATCGCAGATTTGTGCCTCACAAAACCAAGTACTGTGCCTACAGAAGTTGAGAACCACGGTGCCACTCCCTGCTTATCATTTTTCCCACTTCACTCAAAAGCTCCAGCATCGGAACTCCAGTGTCAGAGACCTGAAACACTTCAGTCACGGGTTTTAGGTTCCCTAACTACAGACTGGACACCCGCAAGTTTTATTCTTAGCACATGGAAGGACTTTTCTTCGTCGCCACAATCCAGTCAGCTCAGCATCATGAAGATGGGCGCAAGCAAAAGACTTCCGAAACGTTACTGCTAATCTGCCTAAATACAAGGCGTCACATCTCAGAAGACAAAATATCTCTCTCAATCCACGAGCAGAGTGCTTCTTGGAAAGCTAACGGGGTCACAATCAGAAAGAAGTTCCAAGAGTTTTCACCATATCATCAGGTTCATTACCGTGTTTACAGGTGGTCACTTGCTTATACTCAGCCAGATGAAACAGCCCAATATATACCAACATACTGAAGAACCACTTTAATATTATCCTCCCATTTATGGCCACGTTTTCCCATTGGTCTCCACCCTTCAGACTTGCCCTCTTAAACCCCGTACGCATCTCTCTTCTCCCCATGCGTGTCAAACACCCTGCCCATACCACTCGCTTGAATTTGATTACCCTAATAATAACTGGTATGTACAAAGTACCAAGCTTTCTGTTACCCACTCCCCCAAACCCAAACCTCTTCCTCAGCAAACGTGGAGGGGGACGGGGCATGTTTCTGACCCGAATAATAGCAACAATCCCAAATTTAACATATTCTTAATAATTTATTTGTGTATTCGACTTCGATTAGTTTTGTCCCGTAAGAATGTAATACTGCTTCCCGCTGTGCAGGGTCTCTCTCTCTCTCTCTCTCTCTCACTCACTCACTCTTAATTGGAGGGTAGTGTCCAGGGGAAGGGGGGAAATACGCATGGATGAGTGACACGACACTGCAACTGTCTGATCATCAGTAAACAGACCGTTCCGACAAACGATTCAAAGCGTGAACACAGAAACCACGGACAGGATG
>Ga0209628_10003722_pt1 | contig 10794 bp, 8 predicted proteins | sample TergutCu122P4_FD_187285 | JGI IMG/M metagenome (GOLD analysis project Ga0209628, IMG submission 187285) | Cubitermes ugandensis P4 segment gut microbial communities from Kakamega Forest, Kenya - Cu122 P4 (SPAdes) (version 2) | ecosystem: Host-associated > Arthropoda: Insects > Digestive system >...
GCTGCCGCTGCTGGCGGGGCAACTGGCGCTGTCGTTTCTCATCGCCTACCTGCTGGCCATCCTCACCGCCGCGCTGCGCGACGTGGCGCAGGGCGTGGGGCTGCTGCTGTCGCTGGGCGTGTTCCTCTCGCCCATCCTGTTCCGGCTGGAGCAATTTCCCGAACGCTGGCGCTGGGTGCTCTGGCTCAACCCCATGACCGCGCCGGCGCTGGGCTACCAGTCCGCGCTGCTCGAAGGCGCCGCGCCGCGCCTGATGGTCTGGGCCGCGCTCGCCGCGTGGCTCGTCGTGCTCGCGCTGCTGCTCAACCTGGCGCTGGCGCGCAGCCGCGATCAGTTGGTGGACTGGTTATGAGCGCCCCCACCCCCCACACCGCCGCACTGCCGCTGCGCCTGCAAGGCGTCGGCAAGGAATACCGCCTGTACGACTCCCCGCGCAAGCGCCTTGCCGCCCTGCTCACGGGCCGCGCCCTGCACCGCAGCCATTGGGCGCTGCGCGATGTATCGTTGGAACTGGCGCGCGGCCAGTGCCTGGGCGTGGTCGGCAGCAACGGCGCGGGCAAAAGCACGCTGCTCAAGCTCGTCACCGGCACGCTGCAACCGAGCACCGGCAAGGTCATGCGCAGCGGGCGCGTCACCGCCATTCTGGAGCTGGGCGCGGGCTTTCACCCCGAATTCACCGGGCGGCAAAACCTGTATTTCGGCGGCAGCCTGATCGGCATCCCGCACGAAGAAATGGCCGCGCTCGAACCCCAGGTGCTCGCCTTCGCCGAAATCGGCGAAGCCATCGACCGCCCCGTCAAAACCTACTCCTCCGGCATGGTCATGCGCCTGGCCTTCGCGCTGGTCACCGCCGTCGAGCCTGACCTGCTCATCATCGACGAGGCGCTGGCCGTGGGCGACCAGCGGTTTCAAAAAAAGTGCATCGAGCGCATTGAAGAATTTCGCCGCAACGGCTGCACCACCCTGTTTTGCTCGCACAGCCCGTACCACGTACGCCACTTGTGCGATGTGGCCCTGTGGCTCGACCACGGGCGCATGATGGCCTTCGGCCCCACCGAAACCGTACTCGGCGCCTACGAAAAACACTCCCGTCTGCCGGATGCCGGCGCGGCGGAAAACACCCCCGCGCAAGCCCTGCCGCCCACGCCCTACGAACGTGGGCCGGATTCCGCCATGATCCTCTCATGCGAACTGTCTCACTTGGCCGAGCCGGAGAACGGCAGCGCGCCTGGCGCGCCCCAGCTCTTGCAAAGCCGCGATCTGGTCGCCACCATCACCGTACGCGGCAAGGGGCAGGAGCGCCCCAACATCGGCTTCATGATCGAGCAAGATCGGGGCGTGGGCATCACATCCCTGGCCACGCACGAAGAGGGTGCCGCCCCCGTGCCCATCGGCGAGCGCACCTGGCGCTCGGTGCTCACCTTCCCCAACTTGCCGCTGCACACGGGCGACTACGTCATCAGCGTCTTCCTGTTCGATGCCACCGGACTGGTCACCTACGACCTGTGGTTCAAGTTCAAAACCTTCCGCTTCGTCACCCCCACCCTCATGCCGGGTCTGGTACGCCTGCCCCATGTATGGAGTTGAAAATTGAATGAAGAAGTCATGCGGCAACTGCTCGCCGCCACCGCCGCCGGCCCGCTGCCCGAAGACCAGGCGCGCGCCGCGCTAGCGCGCGGCCAAGCCCTGCTGCACGCAGGCGACCGCGACGCCGCGGCCGTCGCGCTGCGCACGGCCGCCCTCTCGGCAGCCACGCAACTGGCCGCGCACAACCTGATCGAAGCACACCGACTACCCGGCGCGTTCGGCGAATGGATGGGGCTGCAAGCCAGCATAGCCCCAGCGGACGACGTGTATGGCTTTTTCACCGGCTACGGCTCCTGGTCCAGCCCGCTGCGCGACTACCTGGCCGACGGCTGGCGCACGCTGTCTGAACTGACGCTGCTTCTGGAGCGCGCCGGGCGCACCCTTACCGGCTGCGGCCACGTGCTCGAATTCGCCAGCGGTCACGGGCGCTTCACGCGCCACCTGGTCAAGGCGCTAGGGCCTGAGCGCGTCACCGTCTCCGACGTGGTGCCGGACGCCGTCGCGTTTTCCACCGGGCACTTCGGCGTGCAGGGTTTCGTTTCCACGTCCGAGCCGGCCGCCCTGCGCTGGCCGGCGCGCTACGGCCTGGTATTCGTACTCTCGCTATTCAGCCACCTGCCGCGCGCCACCTGGTCCGCATGGCTGGCGCGCCTGTGGGAAGCCGTGGCCCCCGGCGGCGCGCTGGTGTTCACCACCCACGGCGACTTCGCGGCGCGGCGGGCCGGCGTGCAGCTGCCGCATGACGGCTTTCACTTCATCGCCGCCAGCGAATCGAAAGCCATCGCGGCCGAAGAATACGGCACCGCCTTCACATCGCCCGCCTACGTGCAAACCCAAATCGAGGCGCTCACGCCCCGGCCCGCTCACTGGCAAATGGAACCAGCATGGTTCTGGGCGCACCAGGACGCGTTCGTGCTGCAGCGCCCACACACCAGCGAGCCCACGCCATGACCGAACCAATCCAGCCTGCTGAACTCCTGGCGCGCGGCCAGGCCGCCCTGCAAGCGGGCGACCCCGCGCTGGCCGGGCAAGCCCTGTGCGCCGCGCGCAACCATCCCGCCACGCGACTGGCCGCGCACAACCTGATCGAGCGCCACCGGCTGCCCGGCGCCTTTGCCGAATGGATGGGTCTCAACTGCGAAATCTCGCCGCATGACGACATCTACCGCTTCTTCGACGGCCACCCCACCTCCATCAACCCGCTGCGCGACTACCTGGCCGACGGCTGGCGCACCCTGTCAGAGCTGATGCTGCTGCTCGAAGCCGTAAACTGCCCGCTGTTTGGAACGGGCAGTTTTCTTGAATTCGCCAGCGGCCACGGGCGCTTCACGCGCCACCTGGTCAAGGCATTGGGGCCTGAGCGCGTCACAGTATCCGACGTGGTCGCCGACGCCGTGCACTTCGCCCGCGCCGCCTTCGACGTAGGCGGCTTCGTCTCCGCCTCCAGACCGGAAGACCTTGACTGGGCCGCCCGGCACGACGTGGTGTTCGTCCTCTCGCTCTTCAGCCATCTGCCGCGCGGCAGTTGGGGCCGCTGGCTCAAGCGCCTGTTCGACGCCGTGGCACCCGGCGGCGTGCTGGTGTTCTCCACCCACGGCGCCGAAGCCGCCCGGCGCCAAAACGTCACGCTGGACAGCGAAGGCTTTTACTTTGCCCCCTCCAGCGAATCGCACGCCATCGACGCGCAGGAATACGGCACCTCCTTCACCGACGAAGCATTCGTGCGCGCCCAAATCAGGCAATGGGCGCCGCAAGCGCAAATGCTGCGCTTTGCGCCCGTCTGGTTCTGGCACCACCAGGACGCCTGGGTGCTGCGCAAAACGCGCTGATCAGGGCTTGGGCGCCCCCTCCTGCGCGTGGCTTGCCGCCATGGCCTTCAGGTTGGCGTCGTCTATATGCGCCGGGGCGTCGGCGGCTTCCCACAGGCGCTGGCGCTCCTGCGTGTCCAGTTTGGCCGCAACTTCTTTTTTCAGTTCGGGCAACACATCTTCGAACGGTTTGGTGCCGGCTGGCTTGCGCTCCATCAGTTCGATGATGTGGTAGCCGAACTGTGTCTTCACCGGCCCGGCCAGATCGCCCGGGTTTTTCAACCCGAACGCCGCATCTTCAAACGCCGGCACCATCCTGCCGCGCGCGAAAAAGCCCAAGTCGCCCCCGCGCTGCGCGTTGCCTTTGTCGGACGAATTTTCCTGCGCCAGCTTCGCGAAATCCGCGCCTTGGCGCAGCTCACCCAGCAGCGCGTCGGCCTTGGCCTTGACCTGCGCGTCGTCGCTGCCGTCCTTGGCCAGCGGCAGCAGAATGTGGCGCGCATGAATTTCCTCGGGCTGTGCAAATCGCTCTGGCCGGGCGCGGTATTCTGACCGAGCCAGCGCCGCTACCGCCTGCTCGTCGGGCTGCGCGGCCTTGCCGCGCTCATCGAGCAGCAGCGTCGTCAAGGCGCGCTCGCGCAGCAGCCGGAAATACGCCTGCGCCTGCGGCGGCTTGTCCAGCCCCGCTTGCTCGGCCTGCGCCGCCAGCGCGCGCTGCGTGTACAGGCTGCGCGCAAAACGCCCCACGCCGTCCGGGTTCGACCAGAAAGCGGCCCATTGCGCCTGCGGCACCAGATCGCGCACGATGATCTCCACATCCTCCTGCGTAACCTGCCCAGCCGGGCCGGAAACCACCACGGGCGAAGCAGCCGTTTGCGCTTGCGCGGCGGACAAACTCAGCATAGCAGCGGCCAGCGCCGCAGCGAGAAAGGAAAACTTCGGGAAAGAAAGCATGGCTTGAAGCACTCTCGTGAAAAAACGCACCGCCACATCCGGCGGGCGGAAAAGCTTTTGATGATACTCAAAATGCCTTGGGCGGGCGAGGCGGCGCGCCCATAAAAAAAGGGCGGGATTGCTCCCGCCCTTAAGGCTTTGCCGAAGGTTGAAGTCGGGCTTGGGTCCGGCTTCAACTTTGGGACAATTATTGCGGCTGCGCAGCCATCATGCGGTGAACCATGGTCTGGCCATAGTTCACGTTGGTGAGCATGTTGGTGAACTTGATCGCCGCGAAGCCGGCGATCGGCAGATTGTAGTAATAGGTCACGGCGGGATCGACGGTCTTGTCGACAAGCGTGCCCGCGTTGACCTGCGCCCAGCCAGCAGTACTGGGCAGCAGCGTGTTCACGCTGGCAGCGGTGATGTCGGCGCCCAGCGTGGAACTGGTGCCCAGTTGCAGAGCCATGACCTCGCCGCAGAACGTCTTGGCGCTGGGCGCGCTGCCCGGCGAGAAGCCGCCGGTCAGGTTGCTCTGGAGCATGCCTTCTTCACGGTCATAGGCGCCGAACTTGAACCCATAGCAAGCCTGCATGCCCAGATCCAGACCGGAGGGGCTGGTGATGGACTGCAGCGTCAGGTTCGCATAGATGTTGCCAGCCCACACCGGAGGAGTAGCAGTATTATCAATCGCAAGCGTCGGCCTCGTAGTGGTGCCGGCGGTTGCCGTATCGCTCCACACAATGCGTGCGGTGGAAGCCTTGTCGGTGTAGCCGACCGCGGCGTGGTAACGGCGCGTGGGCTGCGCAATGATCCAGTCGGTGGCGAAGGGCACGGGGGCGCCAGCGCCAGTGGCCACGTATTCGTTGACGATTTGGAACTTCGACAACGATGCGCTCAGGCGAGCGGCCTGAGTCTCTGCCGTGACGCTGTTTGTACCAGGAGCAGTGTGAGTGGCGATCACCAGCGGCGTGGACATGTCGGGCAGATCCCACCACAGCGGATTGATCGCGTACGCTTCAGCAGTACGGGACTTCAGCAGCGGATCGGCAGTATTGGCATCCGAAATGGATGCATTATCGATAGCGATACCGATTTGCGGCGCGAACGCAAAGTTGGCCGGCAGGGTGGTCACCTGACCGCCGGTGCTTATAGGATAGGTTGTCGTGTCCGTGGCGATGATGGAGGTGCTCTCGCCGCTGAAGGCCGTGGTGTCAGCCTGGTTCAAAATCAGCCAGGAACCCATCAGGCCGCCGGTCGGGTTGCTCAGGCCCATCGTGTTCTTGTAGCCCGAGGGATCAGTCGTAGACGTAACCGGCGTCACGTAGGTGGTGTCGGTCACCAACGTTTCCCAATCAAAGGCTGAGCTATCGCAAGGCGCCACGCCGGCAACGTGCTTGATGGCCGTATACAGCGAGTCCTTGGCGGTGTTCTTGGGAACGTCAGCCATGTTCAGGATCTCGACATAACCTTCGCGGCTCAGGGCGGCACGCGCAGCCTCGGTCACGTAGGAGGGCAGACGGTCGGCGCCACGGAACTGGGCGGGCCAGCCATCAGGACCTTTTTGGCTCTGGAAGGGATAGGTGCAGGACTTGTCCTGCGTGTAGATCTGCGCATTGCCGGTATCGGGGTTTTGCGAGACCATGCCAGACCACACGTCACCGGGCGAGAGGTACAGGTGGAAGTCCAACACGTCGTCAGAGTTGGAGGCGCTGCGGAAGCGCACCTTGACGGCCTTGCCGTTCTGGGTATCAGTGTTGACGATGTTGATGAAGGTGGCTTCGCTGCCTTGTGCCGTGTAGTACGGCACAAACAGCATGTGGCCCGTCCCGTTGGGGTTCAGTACCAGCTGGTCCGCTGCAGAACCCACAGGGTTCAAAATGGCGATGGCGCCTGCCGACCCAGCAAAACCCAAGCCGCCCAGGGCAACTGCTGCGCTCAGCGACAGGATGCTCTTTTTCATAGCTATGACTCCATTAGAAGAAAAGTTGCAAGACCCAAGCGAATCTTGAGATGCACAGCAATCCTACCACGATACAAACCAGGCTTTCAACCGGGAACACGTAAAAGTTCGAGGGGATGCCGGGCAGAGTGTTGTATTTTCAGGACAGCTTTGAACAGATCAAGAACGCACGGAGAAAAAGTGCCCGCTTTGCGGCGCTCAAAGCGCCTGGTAGTACCACCACTGGCCGTCTTCGCGCACCCAGATTTCGTCGATGCCGCCCGTGACTTCCTTGCCCACGAAGGGCGGCATCATGACCTTGCTGGTCAGGCGGATGCGCACGGTGCAACGCTCGGACTCGCATTCGACCTTGCGCACATCCATGGCGGTCCATTGACTTGCGCCGCTGAAGCGTTTGTAGTAGTCGCGCTGCTTTACGGCGGCGCGGTAGCCGGGCTGAGCGTAGGTCCAGGCTTTGTCGAAGTCGCCGGCGATCATGGCGTCCCAGCGCTCTTTGCTGCGCTGGGCGACGGCTTCTTCGGGCGTGGCGGGCGCGGCAAGCGAGGCAGGCGTGGCGGGCGCGGTGACGCAGCCGGACAGCCACAGCGAGGATGCAGCGAGCAAAAGCGCGCCGGCGGGGCGGGCGTGGCGGAAGAAAGAAAGCATGGGGATAACCTCCTTGGAGTGGCAATGGGAAAACGTTATAGCAGCTTCAACTGGTTCCTTCCCCTTGGCGGGGAAAGGGGTCTGAGGCCCTCCCTCGTGTATGGGAAAGGGCCAGGATGAGGGCATGCGGCGCGGCAATAAGTTCCGTGCCTGCGCTGTGCCGCTAGCCCCCACTCTACCCTCCACTGCTGTGGGAGGGAGAGAAAGCTCCTTCACCCGCACATGCGGGTGAAGGAGCTAGAAAACATCACTTGCCGGATGTGATCGGTTCAGCACTCAGGCCGAGGGAGATGCCACGCATGCGCTCGCGCAGTTCGCGGCTGACGGCGCGGGCGTCGTCGTCGGTGCGCAGCACGCGGGGGGTGAGGACGACGAGCAGTTCGGTGCGGTTCATGTTGGTGTTTTGAGTACCGAACAGCGCGCCGATGATGGGTATGGACGAAAGGAAAGGCACGCCGGAGCTGCCTTTGGCGGATTTGTCCTTGATGAGGCCGCCCAGCACCATGGTTTCACCCGATCGCACGGCAACCTGAGATTGAATCTGGCGCTGCATGAAGGTGGGGTTACCGCCGGTAGAGGAGGAAGCCGTGCCTTCATTCATGTCGGTGACGATCTGGTTGATGTCAAGCGTGACCAGGTTGCCCGCGCTCACGGAAGGCGTGACGCCGAGCATGACGCCGGTGTCCTTGTACTGGTAATTGCTGGTGGGCAGGTCGCCATTTGCGCCGTAGTAGGTGGTACCGGAGTTGACGGGTACCTGGTCGCCCACCTGAATGGCGGCGGTGTGGTTGTCAAGCACCATCAGCGAAGGGCTTGAGAGGATGCGAACCAGCGATTTGTCGGCCAGCGCGGTGAGCACGGCGGTGATGTTGCCGGCAGAGTTGCGCAGCGACCAGGTGAAGCCGCCTTTGCTGGAGCCGTCGGCGCCGAGCAAGGTGCCAGCGGTGGCGGCGCCGCCGACGACGCCGTTGTTGTAGCGCCCGTCGCCGTTGACCCCGCTTCCGGTGAAGCCCTTGAAGGCCCATTGCAGGCCGTATTCAAGCCCGTCGGTGAGGGTGACTTCGACGATGCTGGCTTCGATGAGCACCTGCGCGCGCTGGACGTCCAGGCGCTTCAAGGTACTTTCGATGCGCTCGTATTCGGCGGGGGTGGCGTAGATGAGCAGGGTGTTGTTGATGCGGTCGGCCATGACGCGCACGGTCTGGCCAAGCATGGTGGTGGTGACGCCGGGACCACCGCCGCCGCCCTGCATGTTGCCCATGCCCATGCCGCCGCCGATGCCGCCGCCGATGCCGCCGCCAATGCCGCCACCGATGCCACCACCGAAGCTGGAACCGTAGGCGGATCTGCCGCCATAGCCACCGTAGCCGCCATAACCACCATAACCGCCGTAGCCGCCGTAGCCGCCGCCGTAGGACATGCTCTGGTTGCGGCCCGCGCCGTACTGGCCGGCAAAGCTGCTGTTGACGTTGGTGTTGCCGCCGGTGGGGTTCAGGCCGGGGGCGACGCCGGTGGCGACGGGGCCGCCCTGCTGCTGTGTGAGCACGCCGCCGCTGTAGATGCCATTGAGCAGTTCGGCCAAGTGGTCGGCAGAGCCGTTTTGCACCTTGTAGACGTACAACTGCGACTCGGCGCTGTTGAGGTTGGGACGGTCGAATTGCTCGATCCAGTAGCGCACTTCGTCCAGATAGGCTGCACGCGGGGTGATGACGAGCAGGGCGTTGATGCGCTCGATGGGGATGACGCGCAGGGCGCCAAAGAGCGGGTTGCCCTCTTCAAGCAGGCCGGTGCCGCTGCCGGCCTGTGCCGCTTGCGCGCCTTGTGCGCCTTGCGCGGGCGCGCCGGGCCGGGCAGGCGCGCCCGGGCGGGCGGCGGGGGTGGCGGCAGCGCCCGCGCGGCCGGCGGCGGCAGCGGCGCCGCTGCCCGAGCCAGTGCCGGAGGAGAGCATGCGCAGCGCGTCTTGCGCGTCGGAGGTGGAGGTGTATTTGAGCGGGAAGACGGCCACGGACATGCCGCGCAGCAGGTTCACGTCGAAGGTTTTGACCAGGTCGAGCCAGCCTTCGGCTTCGGCGCGGGTGCCGCGCATGACGAGGATGTTGCGCAGGTTGTCCACACGCACGATGGCGTCGGGCGAGACGAGCGGGCGCAGGATGTTGGCGATTTCGCCGGCGCCCAGATATTGCGGCGAGATGATGATGGCGCCGTAGCCGGGGGGCAGCGGCTGGCCACTGGCGATGTTTGGAGCGGCGACGATGCCACGCAGTGCATCGGGCGCGCCAACGTGGTAGATGCCGCGCACGTCGCGCGCCATGACGATGCCGGCCGCTTGCAGCGCCTGTTCGAGCAGGTACAGGGCCTTGTCGGCGGACATGGATTCGCGCGTGTCGAGGGTGATGGTGCCTTGCAGCGGAGGATGCACCACGTAATCGACCTTGAGCATGTCGCCGAGCATGAGCTTGACGACTTCGGCCACGGGCGCGTCCTGGAACTTGAGGCTGCTGACCGGCTCCTTGGGTTCGGGCACGGGGCGGGTGTTGTCGGCAAACATGCGGTCGTTGCCGCGAATGATGGTGGGCTCGCCCAGCGCGGGGGTCGTGGGCACGGAAGTGGCGTCTTGCGGCACGGAGGCAGCCTCTTGCGGAGCCGCTACGGCGGGCACAAGAGCAGGTGCGGTAGGCGGCGGAGCGGAAGCAACAGGCGGCAGCGCAGGAATGGCGGGCACCGGGGCAGGAGCAGCAGGCGCAGGAGCTGGCGCGACGGGAGCCGGAGCAGAGGCCGCCTTTTGCGGAGCAGGCGCTACGGGCGCGGGCGCAGGAGCGGGAGCAGCGGGGGCCGGAGTGGGAACAACGGGAACCGGAGCGGGAGTAGCGGGTGCCGGGACGGGAGCAGCCGGAGCCGGAGCGGGAGCAGCGGGAGCCGGGGCGGGAGCAGCGGAAGCCGGTGCGGGAACAGCGGGGGCCGGGGCGGCCTTTTGCGGTGCAGAAACAACTGCAGGCTCCGAAGCAGGCGTGGCAGGCGCCGGAGCGGGGGCCGCCTTTTGCGAAGCCGGAGCCGCTTCTTGCAGAGGAGGAACTGCCTTTTGCGGAGCAGGGGCGGCCCTTTGCGAGGCAGGGGCCGGCGCGAGCGGCATGACCGGTAGCGTGGGCAGGCTGGCCGGGGCGGCAGACGGCGAGCCATCGACTGCCCCAGGCTGCTGGGCGCAGCCGGCAAGCTCAAGCAAGGCGGCCAGGGCAAGAAGCGAAAGCGTGGAGCGAATCGGGTACATGGTGCGATCGGTAAGAAAAGATTTTGGACGTGGCAGGCGAGGCCGTCAACGGGGATTATTGGTCGCGGGTGGTGGCACACCGGCAGGTGCGGGTCCGCGGCGGGAACCGCTGAACGTGGGAGTGGGAATGGGCGCGGAAGGCGCGGCGGACGGCTGTAGCGCGGGCGCTGTCGGCGCAGCGCCCCCGCCGGTCAGGCGGTCGGCGAGCGTGCCGCTCGCCGGGGCAGGGTTTTTGGGCGGCGCAATGTTGGCCGCAGCGGCGGGGTTGACCAAGGGCAGCGTGAGGTCGCGCTGCTGGCCTTCGCGCTCGAAGGTGGCAGCGCGCTCGTGGATGTTGGTCAGCCGCCAGCCGCCCACGTCTTCGCCCTTGCGCACGAAGCGAGATTTGCCGTCGTAGTCGATCATGACGCCGTTTACACCCATGCCAGCGACGATACCGAGCAGACGTGCCTGGTCGATGGGGGTAATGGGCTTGACGGGGAGCGAATCGGCGGTGGCCATGGGACGCCGGTTGGCGGCAAACAGCGGGCGCTCGACCGTTTCAGGGTAAGTCGCGCCAGCGACGGGGTTGGGGGCCAGCAGCGTGGCCAGGG
>Ga0209628_10003723_pt1 | contig 10790 bp, 6 predicted proteins | sample TergutCu122P4_FD_187285 | JGI IMG/M metagenome (GOLD analysis project Ga0209628, IMG submission 187285) | Cubitermes ugandensis P4 segment gut microbial communities from Kakamega Forest, Kenya - Cu122 P4 (SPAdes) (version 2) | ecosystem: Host-associated > Arthropoda: Insects > Digestive system >...
CAGGATATGCCCGCTCGTCCTTTTGAGATCGGGTAGAGCCTTTGTTAAATGAAGAATCTAATGGGAAGTACGTTCTTTTATTATGCGGCACAGGAAAGGTGACAAATTGGTCTGAATTTTAAACCTAATACTTGGAGAAATGCATTTGGAAGAAATTTGATGAAGCTGAAGGGGTGTGTATTTGGGTTGAAATGTGTAAGATAATGTTATTAGTGCTACTCAGAAGCAAACAGTGCAGCGTGAAGTGTGTGTACATATTTAGGATTTGCTTTATGTACGATGAAAAGCACGGTAGCAGGATATTCCGGACGCACACGACTTCTATCCTGCCGTCCACCTTTCAAATACACGAAACCTAACGCCGGTGCCTACACGTATGGTGGCTTTGTTCTTGATAACGACTTGCGTTGTATATGGATTTGCATATTTGTGCCTTTGTATGAGTAAGAAACTGTTACGTTGGAGGAAAATATTGAAGGCTAAAAGAAAATTTTGTTACATTGATGAAGTATGATTTTTAATTTCTTTAGACTTTTGTTGCACGTCCATTTACAAAGTGTCTTGTTGACTTTTATTCGTGCTCATTACGTTTGTTTCTTAAAGGTCCCGATGTTTGTGTAAATTATACGTAGAAGTTTTCTACTACTGCTCAGAAAAAAAAAATCATTGACTATAAAAATGTCCGTTGATGGTGCATGTGGAAATAGCTGGAGTTTATTATGAAAATGATAGAACCACTGTGGCAAAATGCTGTTTCTTAAGGCCACAGCTGCTGGACTTGTACTGGGCAGGCAACAGGCTCGAAATCGGCCGCATTTCCTTTATGTTGACAAGGCTGATCACGATTTGTATCCGTCCCAGGTGAATTTCTTGCAGTAATTTTGCTAGTTGCTTAACATTCATGATCAGCCTCAAATCTAATTTGTCGCTAAATGACCTGAAATACGTATAATGACCATCCTGCCGGTATACGCTTCGACACCATGTCTCCGGACAAGTAGGCCTGCATTCGTGCGTTGTGTGATGATACTAAGCTGCACTAAATGAAGGAGACACAGAGGGCATGAATGTCTCTTATTAGGGATCTTATGGCGGCATTAGCAGCCATCTTGTCTGAGCCGTCGTTACGTGTTGTCTCCTGATGCTTGCTTTGTGCATTAATGCGAGTAGAAGACTGTCAAGGGAGGAATACTGCAGTTTTCGAGATAGAAGCAAGCCCTCAGAACTAAAGAACTTCATCTAACTTACTTAATATGGTTTGGGACAAAGTAAAGAAATTTCAAAGCCTAGTTTTTTTACAAGTTTACATTTTACGTTATATATTGTGTGGAATTAACAGGGTTATTTTGTTTGTCCTATGAAAACACTGAATGTTTTGATTGTGCTCTATGCAATAATAGTAACTTTCTTTTTGACTGAACAATTTTTGTTGTTGTCATCTACAAGATTTCGCCTTACGAACGAAATTTAAGCTCAAGCTAAATATTCGTTTTGCTGAAATAAGTTTTCTGTTTCAGGTAAGATCAAACTACATGACATATCCAAACTTGGGGTATTGTGTAAAATCACAGGTGACTGAAGAAGATGGTAAGTGATGCAATATGATGACTAACGTACTGATGTCACGGTGTACTTCTTCGTTTCCATGCATGATGTAAGACTGAGACAGGTGCATGAATCAAAACATTTATTTTATGAATAAGGTGTCTGCACTTAGGGTCGTCTTTTTTAGAGACAGTAGGTTTATCCGGAATATGTTATAACTTCTTATTTAGTAATTAATATTTTTATGCTGAGGCACAAGGAAAGGCTGTTATGTTGCTATGCTACTCGTGAACCTGGTGGACGACAGGTACATTTCATGTTAGATTATTGTACAAAGAGGTCGGTGCACCCAAAATTGAATCACTACTACTTGTTGTTATTATTTTGTTTCCGGTATATTTAGGGTTTTGTAATATTATCAACGGGATCCTTGTGAAACGCTTACGGACGGCAGTTACATTTACACACATACGTGTAATATACAAATTATACAATGTACCTTACGTTAAAATTACTCATAAACGAAATATGATGAAAAGTTAGCCTTCAGTGCGTTATTGAAGTGTACGTGTATGCAATGTAACCAACCTTTATATTTTTAAACCACCTCATCATTAAATTATGCGAATGTCAGATGTGAAGTAGGCACAATTAATATCAAATTTCTACATATTTTTCAGCCCTAATGCTGTGTAATGCAATATATAAAAATTAATTTTCTCTCCTGATAATATATGGACTCATTTTTATGAAGTAACTCGCAAATAATATCCAGTCTTAATAAGAAGTCTGGACAATATAGTGTTAACAGCTCATTTAGAGAACGGAATTACGAGCATTCTTGTTTACGGAAAATTATTTATTTGTTTATTCACACGTTGATCATATTTCACCTCTTTCGTGGCATTGATTAGTTTATTTGGTTTTATTTTATTTAAACAGTATTTTGTCAAGATTTAGACGTGCAGATATTAAATATTATGTTACCCTTACCGCCCATATTCCTATAATTAATACACTAAGCAACCAATGCAGTTAATAAAATACAATTTTTGACAAGTGTTAATCACCTGCATGTTTCGGCATCGGGGTGCCATCCCCATGGAATCTTTCAGACCAAAGGAGAAGCCTTTGATCTGAAGGACTGTTTTTCGCTGTCTGAAAGATTCCCTGATTATGGCATCCCGGTGCCGAAACATGCAGGAGATTAACATTTGTCATAAATTGTATTTTATTAAGTGCATTAGTTGGTTGATTTATTAACTAATAAATACTGCAGGTATTAAGTTGAGGTAGAAAAGTCAGGAGACGCTGTAGAGTCGGACCTACGGACGTTTCAGACGAAAGTATTAACATAGTGCTATTGTTCTGCCTCGTTTCATGACATCGTTTTCAGGTCAATCCACATTGCTCCTCGTTCGTCCCTGACTAACTTTTCTCTTGGCTGTGTATTGTTACTCTTAGTTTAGTCCTGTGGTTACCAAGATGGGGTGCGCGGACCATTACAGGACGGCGAAATTAATTTTTTCTTCCTATTATAAGTTAAGGGGAAAATGTTGAATTTAATACTTTTAATATTCCACAAAATGTGTTTCTGTTTGAAATTATTCGAACCTGAAATAATTTGCGCCTTAGTGGTTCAAGATTTGAGATACTATGGGGGAAGGGAAGTCCTTGTAGGATGTGGTCGCGCCAGAGACATTGAGAAACACTGGGGTGGTCTGTTATTATCCACTTTTTGTGTTTTATGGCACGATGTCTGTCGGTATGCATACACTGGCTTATGTAAGGGAAACATTTGTCCTTTATTTCTGATGTCCCCTTTTCAATGTTTATTGAAATTAGTGCAGATTTCAGCGTTCCGCAGAATTTTAATTTCCTTAGTATGTTTTCTTTTCATCTGGTTTTGCTGGCATCCAAATTATTTCATCGTATAGGAGTGACTCAGTGGCCATCTTGATTTGAGAGATATCTGTTTTCATGGTTACGACACAAAATTGTGTCTGAGTGACGTCACAGCTGCGTTAAATCCAGCGCTATGAATGTAGACATCGATATGCATACGGCCCATTTCTCATTAACAAAACTTTTCATTGCAGTATTTACGAATTCTTTTCATTATCGTAACTTGTTGCACTTTGCTGTATTTAAGCTGAAAACAACGGAAATTATGCAATTCCTAGACGTAGCATTTTTATTTTAAAAACTTGTAAAAGGCTTTAAGTCCGACCACACCTTTCGGTCGTTAAAGTCTATTATCAAGTTTTGCAATGGAGTGACATCATTGTCACTTCAGTTTTGAAACTGTGGTTCCTTTCTTTGTAACGTCCAAAATTTTCAGTTTTAGAATTAAATTTTTAATGGTAAAACAGTGGGTGTAACCTTGCTTGACATATATAAAAATAAGATTCGATATTAGAACACTAGCAGAACAAGTGTAAAAACAGTATTAAACTATCGTAATTTTATTGTGAAAAGATTTTACATTTAACCAGGCCAGTTATTATTCATTAGGCTTCTTTTTCGTGGGAGGGGGTGGTGGGGAGGGGGCAGTAATTTTAGCATAAAACGAGCTTTTGTTTCCTTTTTATAGGTGGTTTGATATTTCTGTATCTCTAGAAAATGGAAACCTTTCCAGTAACAGTGTTGGATATCAAAGCACATTCTTCATACAGGCCTACATCCCTAGTACAGTTGTGTCGAAATCTTTCCTGCATTGACTGCCGTATGTTTACTTCGCTGCATCGTGTGCGTATTGGCTGATAGCTGTGATGACCTGTGGTGAATGAAGTGTATAATCGGATGTAAAATACTTTCACAATTCTTTTTAGTAACATTGTGTTAGGGGATTTCCTGCTTTTATAATTTTTTAATGGTGTTACTTAGGGCATTAAGTTTTGCTGAAATATGAAGCAGCGAAAGTATTTGGAAGCTTGAATGCGATTGAAAGTCCGTGTTTTATGTTGTTGATATACAGATTCCCATGTGTTTTATTCTATTTAATCACATTGTTACCATGTTAAGTATTTTTACAGTAATTTTCATACACAAAGTATGCTATAGGTACATACAATTTTTAATACTTTGTTGCCCCAAATTCAATAATTTATTTTATAATCCGAATAATTTCCTTTGAAACCATCAACGGCCTTTATGTCAGTAAGTTTATAGCAAGTTCATTTTATGTCAACTTTTGTTTTGTTTCAAAGTCTTCCATTAATTGTATTGCGCGCTCACCACATATTCTGCAGTTCTGTTTGTACCGTCATCACTATTAGAAGGTTTGCATGTTTTGAGATATTATGCCGAAACTTCGTAGTGAGTGGTTACCGAAGTTTCGAAGGAAGGTATTGTCTCTTCAAGGGTGAAATATACCCACTTGATCCTTAAGAGTGAAGGCAAGACGTCAAAAATGACTTGTTCAGCTATGTTAAAAATTGATGATGATGATGATGGTAATAATAATAATAATAATAATTTAAAAACGAGTGTTGTTTATGTAACAGGGGATTCAGAAGACTATGTAACAAGAACATTTGTGATCTGTACTCCTCACAAAATATTCGGGTAATCACGTGAAGAAGAATGAGATGTGCGGGGCATGTGTCACATACGGAAGACAAGGGAGGTGCTTACAGATCTTTGGTGGGGAGGCCTGGTAGAAAGAGACCACTTGAAAGACATAGATGTGGATGGGAGCAAATTTAAAAAAAAGTGTGTTTTAAAAAGTGGAGTGGGGAGCCATGGGTTGGAGTGATCTGGCTGAGGATAGGGACAGGTGGCGGACGCTTGTGAGTGCGGTAATGAACCTTCAGGTCCCATAAAATGCGGGAACTTACCTGACTAGCTGACGAAATTTAGCTTCTCAAGAAGGGCTTTGCTCCTTATTCTTAACATCGGGCACTAGGTGGAGGTGAGTGGTAAGCCTCACGCCCCGACCACTTACTCCCGGCCGAAGAACTGCATTACCGATTAAATAGAAGGAGAGTTTGGCCCTGGGTCGGTCTGGACGTTTTCCAGAAGATATGAATCTCGTTCCCCTGCCCGGATTCGACAACCGGATTTTCTCTCCCGTAGCCGTGTCTCTATGCTGATTGAGTTATCTTGGCTTTCTTAGACGTCCTGTACTCTTCGTAGTTCATCAACATTCTTCAGTCGATGCAGTGTTTTAACTTAGGCTGTCTAAATGATTTAAGCCTTCGACGAACGAAGGCAGAAGGATCGGACACGTATTATCCCGACGACTTGGTCTGCCCATCCAGGGCAATGCACGTCTGTGCTTGCTGTATGCCGTCGGCTTGATTTAGACGCAGCGTCAGATAAAGGATCTCGTCTTTTACAGGGACTGCTCCAGGCTGGGCGAACAACTGATAGCTGGAAAGTACTTCGACGGAGTAGCCAACTTGAGGCCATGAATCGAATCCATGACGCCATGATCCGTAATAAAAGTGTTAACTAACCATAGTGGAAGCTTTGTCTACCACATGCAGATTTCTCCCCTAAAAAAGGAAGACAGTGCAGACATTAATTTTAAAAACGATATTTCCATCTTTCGGAGTAACGTTTAATTGAATTTTATGTCTCTGTTTCGGTGGTTTGTTTCCTATCTTAGTTTCATTTAAAGATCCTTTTCCTACCTCCCACATAACACAGCACAATTCCACTGTTAAGACAGACGGCTTAATGCAGCTTAGGGATGTAGTCGCTGTTATGTGTTTGAGAATTCCGTTGTGGCAGCACTAAGTAATGTTTACAATTGTTCCTACACAGAAAATTTATTAATAGAGACGTCTCCTAGGTTAAGTAGTATGTTTTCAAACATCACGTAACAGAGGGTTCATAATAGAAGGAATTTTAATAGAACATGTTAATGTTACGTTTTTGCGCCGTCAACGACAACATTAATTATGTTACGATTTAAATAATTGTAAATCTTTGGAATCGGTTGTTAAGCCATGAAAATTTCTACGAGTTCAAACATGTCGTTCACTATGGATGAATATGTTCTTAGAAAACAGACGTTTGTTTTGAATATTCACGTTTTATTGAACTCATCATTAGTGGTTGTTTATTGCATCACACGAAATGCATAAAATACGTGAAAAAATGCAGGGTCTGTTAGTAGTGAATTGTGTGCGTTGTGCTGTAATTACGTAAACTGAGGAAATGAATGTATTTCAAAAGAAGTTCTCGTTTTTCTGAACACCGCAGCGTTAAGCTTTAATTTATGCGAAAAAATGAACCAGGGTCAATTTTTGTATTCCAGTACTGTTCTTATATTTGAAATTTACACGCCTCTGACGATGAAGTAGTGAAGTTAAGTTCTTTTTTGAGGGAGGGTACTGCGCAGAGGACAAGGGGGAATTATAGGTGTATGTAACTTGCAGTTGCACTGCTTTATAAACCGGAAGGTCACGGGTTCGATTTCCGATGTGGTCTTTGGGACATTTCGTTTAATTAATTTTTCATGCCGCACTGTGGCCACGGAGTAGACTCAGACACTAAGAGAACTGAGTACCAGGGGTATCTCCTGGGGATAAAGGCGTCCCGTGCGTAGGGATGTCAACCTTACCCTCTTCATGTGCCTAATGTCTAGAAATTCTGGCAGCTTCAACCTCCTGGAGCCCTGAGGGCCTGTCCAGGCCTGTAACGGGATAGCTTTACCGTTTTTATGTAACATGTTGCAGTAGTACAGGAACACATGTGGTCCAGAAGAACTAAGTTTCTAAATAAGCAAAGGGCGATTTTACCGAAGCAGTTTACGGAAGAATTGTGAAGATACTGAAAAGTGCAAAGACTGAAATTTGGAACATTTGCAGAGTTAGGCGACGAGAATAAAAGCCAAAGAAAATGGACAGAAATTTCATTGCAGTAACTCGAACTTCCAGGACGACTGATGAAATTTTGAATATAACAGCCACATTCCTGTCTCAGTCCTTTCCAAGTAATCAGATTACTTTTAAGTGCCATTCTTCCTCTTCCTATTCTTTTTCTTTCGCCAACTAGACCGTAAAGAGGTTCTGATCTATAACTGAGTCTAAAGAATATGACGTCCGATGGGTAACTGGCCTCTCCCGAATGATGTGCATCCTGGGTATGAAAATATATACATTTTATGCCTATTAGTTTACAGTTTAGATGTAGACGTTTGTTTGTTGTAGCCAATGAAATAATAATAAGGCAAAAAACAAGTGGACTGGTAAAAATCATAACAATATAAAACAATCATTAGACAAGAAAACACTTTCCAGCTGAGGTGACAGGTGCAGGACACAATAAAAATGCTATAATAATGTCTGACGTTTGTTGCCACGCGGACACGTACTCTACCAAATATCTGTGGCTACTGACGCGTGTTTGATTTGTTCAGTAACTCATACTTTTTTATTTTTTGCAATTACTTCGACTCCTTAAAACCATTTGTACCGCCCGGTATTCGTAAGTTTTATGGAAAATTTGTTATGAATTTTAAATTATTTGCAGTGGGTATACGTACATAGGTGTTTATGTACTAAGGTGACATACCGTCCTTCAGGGTAATAATGTCCCTGTGACAAGCATTCAGCTGATATGACATTCTTTCTCCCAGATGTCGGATAACATACAATCATTCAATAATATTTCATATTTCATTACCAGCGCAGGAAGTTGCACTCCCTTTGGTATCACAAACATTTTACTCGATAGTGCTTATACATTCTGCTTATGTCTTGAGTCATAATATCTGTAGCAAGCCAATAAGCAGTTCTGCTGTGTTTCATTATATCTACCCCTACAAAAAACATTTTGAAATCATATATCAGTTTTGATTTCACGGATCACTTTTTCCCAACTACGATTCAAGTAAGTATGCACGTTTCAGGCACAGAGCAGTTGTTGTGATGCATTTGTTGTGATCAAGCAAATCAATATAAATATCATTATCATCATCTTCATTATCACTGCCATCTCCAACTGTTTCATGGATTGGGTCGTCTGGCTTGTCTTCAAGGGATAACATCAATCCTAAGTTTTTTACGGCTGTGTTTGCCTTCGTCTGCAAGTTTATACTGTACAGATATGCTCGTTGTATGGAAGAAGGCTGTCAGTGTACATTTGTACCAGTGTCATGTCCGGTATTTTTTTGTTATCAACGTAGTATAGTGATGTAATACACAGTAAATAAAAAAAATATGAATTGCTGCATGTTTCGGTTGATTTGAATTCATCATCAGACCAGTCAGTTATGTATGCGTCTGATAAATACAGCAATGTTTTACACTTTCTACAGTAAGAAGCATCATGTAATTCTCTACACATGTTTTGTGTATTATAAGAAATAATGTGTGATAAACAGTATATCTGTTTTAAGACTGGTGTAAGGGATATGTATAGAAGAAAACCTAATGTTAGCAGGCAAATCCCTGGAAACATGTACAGGAGGGTTTCTCAGGGGACCAATACGTTGTTACCGGCATTTCAGTTTCAAGTCCTGTCAAGTCGAATCCTGAACGGGCTCTATATAGATAGATTTCGTTGGTTGTAACCGTAAGGGGTGTGAAGGCTGTTATGGCATTGAGACGCTTGAGCCTGGGCAAAACATTCGTCAACTGCCTAGTTGGTAGAAGTTTTGCAACTGAGTGTTTCTGTATGAAACACGAGACGTTTTTATTGTTGAGGGCATGATTCATTCGGTAGCAGCACACATACGTTCGTTTGCGAGAGTTTGGTTCTAGTGATTTAAATAACAGCTGCCAATGACATTCGGTTTGATAAAGAATTAATTTGGCCAATGGGGTTTTTCTAAATTCGAATTGCAGCCAATAGAATTGCTTGACACATAAGGGGTAGTTAGTTGAACGAAGGAGAAGACGCTATGCGAGCGGGAACACTTTCTTTGAACGTTGGAGTTGCGAACACGGAAAAAAACAGTGCTCAGTAAAAACGCATATAGTTTGGCAATATTTAACTGTGATTGGTATTATAAAACTAGATTAGTGTGCAATTCAGTGTTTACTCCAAGTGCCGTGTTGACTCCGATTAACTTTTGCATTTTTCATTGATTGTTAGAATATATTAAACAAAATCGCATTTAAGTTTTATAAAAGACATTTCAATTAACAAATAAAATTAAAGAAAGTACACCGTATCGCGTGGGTGTCAGTGTGTCGGCAGTCGTAGTCAATTGTGGACCTTTCAGAGAGTCTCCCACGTAAATTACCCTGAAGAAAGACCTACAGGCTTGCTGAGCAGACGGGAAGCTACAAGCCCAACCCAACACAGGAAAGGTGCGGCAGCAACGTGAAGTGAGAAAACGTAAAAACACTTCAAATGTCTTTACATTATCTATTTATTGAGCGTTCTGTATGAAGTACATAAAACGATTGTATGAGAAGACCACGTCTGTCCGTCTTCCCACTCGTTGGGGCTGAACCATCTGTCGGACTTCCGTGAATTTCGGTATGGAGTTCTGTTCTTTACGAAAGTTTTCCAAGAAGCATCAAGTTCAATGGCAGTGACACATTTCCTGGACGACTTAAACGAATTTTTACCCGCATATTTCGTGATTGATCTGATTAAAACTCAGTGCAGAAGATCTCCACGAAATGCCGTAGAATATTTCCGAATTTCATGAAAATCAGTACAGTAAAAGCCACATCTTACTTTGGGGGTTACATATAATGCTGCCCTTATGGTCTACATTTTTCGACCGATTTTTATAAAAATGGACGCAAGACGCGTTGACAAAAATGTAACGGCTAATATAGCTTGGTGATAGTAAGTACACGGAAAGCCACACCTTATATCGGTGAACAAGTCAGTGGACTGTTTGATCCTGGAGATGATGTCGCTGGATAGTTCGAAACCTCGGGAACCATTCTTCCAGCGACACGCACGTCAGATATCACAAGACCTGAATCTTGAGTCTCCATTTGTGTGCAGGAATTTAGTGAGAGGAGACTCTGGATTATATTTTAATGAAAGTTGAAATATTTTATTATGAAACAAAGAACTGTGGTGGACAATACCTGTCACGAAGTGACATTTAGAATCTCTGTTCTACTATGTAACACTTTTTTGTATTATATTAATATTCGTATAATGTATACCGTGCAGTACGTTCATATTAACCTTTTAAAGCCTTCTGATTACGTGATGCACCAACAGTTTAACATTCAACAACTGTACGCTCTGCTCACACTGTATTTATGTGTTTTGTATTTATCTGAGAACAAACAGCGACTTGTGCCACTTACAGCATAAAC